>ERZ834722.2005-NODE-2005-length-17335-cov-5.669850_pt1 | contig 17335 bp, 12 predicted proteins | sample MGYA00519576_ERZ834722 | MGnify/ENA primary metagenome ERZ834722 (study PRJEB31850, sample SAMEA3708759) | human gut metagenome | biome: human gut; feature: human-associated habitat; material: faeces | place: China | collected 2014 ...
AGGACCACTCAAACGCTGGCTCTTGGCGGCAGGCATAACCAAGAAGATAACCTTTCACTGCACCCGGCATTCATTCGGAAGCCTGCACGTGGAAATGGGTACGGACATGGCTGTCATCCAAGCCTATCTGGGACACAAGAACATTACCACCACACAAATCTATTCCAAGATAGCAGCGCAGCAGATGTGTCAGGTGGTGGACAAGATAACCTTGAAGCGCAAGGAGGCATAAATGTCTCACATTGACAGGTATTCAGAGGGGCGGTTATGGCTACAAGGCTATAATCGCCCCTCTATGTTTTTGGCTTGATGCCACCATTTATAAGCCCCTCAGAGTATGAAACAGAGTATGATATGATGACATTTCGTGAAATACATTGAAAAAGACCGTTCTAACCGCAAATAACGGGCAGTAATTGGGAAAAATAGCATTAACTTTGCACAAAATAATACAGGAACATTCAATCTCTCAACGAAATATGGAATCATCAATCAAGGACAAATACATCATCTTGGGCTTTGTCGGCTTCGCCATCGTCCTAATATCTTCCATTGCCACGCTGGTAATAGCGGACAGCTTCAACCAAGACAACTTTGTCAGGTGGATAGTATTCGTATGCTGTAACCTGTTGGGATGGTTGCTCTATCTCTCCTTTCAGACACTTATCTTTGATACATACGAAATCTACAAAATCAAGTTCGGCAAGAAAGAAACGATTGCCGAAGCCATAGAGGTGCAGGAAGAACTGTCACAAAATACACTTGAAGAAGCCACATCTGTGCCTGGACCTACATCAGTCCCTGAGCCTGTACCCGAATCATCCCCGACAAAAGAAGAGACACTTATCCAAACACAACCGATAGAGCTTACTATCGCCCCGGATCTTCACGAAAAGAACCGTGCCAATTACGCAAGCAGAGAGCAACGGGAAAAGGAAGAGCGCATCCGCATGGTCATGGAGTATTGCCATTATTACCTGCCTCGCATTGCCGACCAAGAAACCGTGAACCACATCTGTACTGAGGTGGACAAATGGATGAATCTTAACACTTATACCCCGAAGCCCATACAAAGACCGTTTACCAAAGACATCAACAACATTCCACTCCGTCACTTCGTATGGAATATCTCTGAGCGTTTCCTGTACAAGAGATACTACAATGGGGATAACCGTGCCAAGTTCATCAAAGCCCTTTTCCCGAAATCGTTTGCTGATACAGACTTATCAACCATCAAGAATTTCAAGGTAGAGCCGTTAAAGACGGAAATTCCCATTGATGAACCCGAAAACGGCAAACTTGATTTCCACTATCCCGAGGATTATGTGCGGAATTAGGATAATCACGACACCAACGACAACCATCCGGTAACTCATAACCGCCTGTTTTACATCGTTTCCCGAGTAATTTTACCCGTCATTTATGGCTGTGCTTAATTATTCGGTAATTAGTTTTCTAGGACGTGTCGTGGAGATATTCACGGATATATCATTTCAGTCCTTTGCGCCAAGTCTTACAAAAGAGACGAGTACGCGAATGGAAAAATCAATTCTTACCTTCAACGACCTCCCCGAGGTTGTCGCTCAGCTTCGAGACGAAGTGATGAGCCTGAAAAGCCTGCTCGCCGAGCAGCGCAGTGTGAACAATGCCAAAACGGTGGACACCCACGTGCCCATGTCTGTGGACGAGGCAGCAGAGTATTTAGGTATCCCTAAGGGTACGCTCTACATGAAACTGTCAGAAGGGACAATCCCTGCCACCAAGCCCGGCAAACGCTATTGCCTTTACCGTGACGAACTGGACAAGTGGCTGGAAACCGCCCGAAAGAATCCCATACCGTTGTCAGACGAGGAACTGAACAAGTCCTTATCCTCTTCCCACCGTCGCAAGCCCAACCCACGTAACTGGTGAATGATATGGAAGAGGATAAGAACTATATCAACCTGATACGTGGCGACCTCACAAAAGCATCCCAAGCGCATAACGGTATGCCCGACAGTGTAGGCATGATGAATATCAAGACGGCAAACCAAACCATTCTTGAAGCATCGTTATTGCCTACGCCCCGTGCGCTGTGGGACAGCTTTTGGTACGAGGGGGAACTCTCCTGCTTGTTTGCCGATTCCAACGTGGGCAAGTCCATCCTTGCCGTGCAGATAGCCGACCGCATCGCCCGAACCGACAATGTGCTGTATCTGGACTTTGAACTGTCCGAAAAGCAGTTCCAGCTCCGCTATACCAACGAGCATGGGAAGCCCTACACCTTTCCCGAAAGGCTGTACCGGGTTTCGCTTGACTGCAATTCGTTGCTGGAAGCCGATTTCGAGGAAGCCATCATGGGAGGCATCGAGCAGATGGCTCTGCAAACCGGGTGCAAGATTTTCATCGTTGACAATCTTACCTACCTGTGCTGCGCCATGGAGAAAGGCGATGCGGCAGGACGGCTGATGATACAGCTCAACAACCTCAAAAAGAAATACGGGTTGTCCGTCCTTGTGCTGGCGCATACCCCAAAACGCTCTTTGGACTGCCCCATTACGTCCAACGACCTTGCCGGCAGCAAACGGCTCTACAATTTCTTTGACAGCGTGTTTGCCATCGGGAAGAGTGCGCAGGACGGAGGGCTTCGCTATGTAAAACAGCTCAAAGTCCGATATGGGACATTCTCCCACGATGCGGACAATGTAATCATCTACGAGATTGAGAAGGTGGACGCTTTCCTGCAATTTGTGTTCAGGGGCTATTCAACGGAAAAGGAACACCTGAAGAAATTGGGCGACAATGAATCCAGCCAGAGGGACTGCCAAATATTACAACTGTCCCAGTCAGGCAAGTCCGTCAGGGAAATAGCCTCACAGGTAAATTGCGGAAAATCCACCGTCAGCCGGATAATCCAGCGCAACAGGAAAGTGGAGGAATCAGCCGTTCCAAGTGTCCCGCTGTCCCAACCCGAAGGAAACGGGACGGTGGGACAGCATGGGACAGGTGGGACAATGGAGGACACAAAGCAGGTCGGGTTGTTTGCCGAACAGGTAAGAGAGGAGGACAAGCCATGAAACAGCCTGTACATATCTGTATAAAGAATAACCGCCTTGTTTATCGGAGCGGTGGCGGTGCAAACGGAAACTTGATTTTCCAAAGTGTCCCAAGGTGTCCCACTGTCCCGACCCACAGAGCGTGGGACAATGGGACAGGACGGGACGGTAATAATTTCATTGAAAAATAGAGGAGGCAAGCAATGGGTAATTATACATTACAGAAATATAAAGGGACGGCAACACGCCATACCTGCCCCAACTGTGGGGACAGGCGTTCTTTCACATACTATGTGGATGAAAGCGGTACGCCCCTGCACCCGTCTGTCGGCAGGTGCAACCATGAAAGCAGCTGCGGGTATCATTACACTCCAAAGGAGTATTTCCATGACCACCCCGAATGCCGTACTGCCAACGGTTTCTCTTTTGGCAGGCAGAGGTCAGAACAGAAGTCTGTGCAGATACCACCCCAAGCAGCCATAGGCTGCATACCGCCAAAGTATGTGGAGAGGTCGCAAAGCGTGCATAGCAATTTCTTCCGCTTCATTTCATCGCTCCTTGATTCCTACTACGGCAGCAAGGCAAAGGAAGTGTTGAAGCGGTTGCTGGAAGAGTACCGTTTGGGGGCTACCCGTGACGGGGCTGTCATCTTCTGGCAGATAGACCGCACAGGCAGGGTACGCACGGGCAAGGTGATGCAGTACAATCCCAATGACGGACACCGTGTCAAGGACGGACAGGCATCGGCAGTGGACTGGATACACAGCCTGCTTAAAAGGCGGCATGAGCTGGCAGAGGAATGGCAACTGTCCCAATGCCTGTTCGGTGAACACCTGCTGGGCACTTATCCCGACAAGGTCGTGGTATTGGTGGAATCCGAAAAGAGTGCCGTTATCGGCTCTGCCATCTTCCCCGGTTATGTATGGCTGGCGACAGGCGGCAAGAGCCAGTTGAGAGAGGAAAAGCTCCGTGTGCTGACCGGGCGCACCGTGCTCCTCTTTCCCGATGCGGACGGCTATGCGGAATGGAAACAGCGTGCCGGAAACATGATTTTTTGCAAGACGGTCGTGTCCGACATCATTGAGAAGAATGCCACCCCGGAACAGAAAGCGGCACACATAGACATAGCCGACTGGATTATCTTTCAAATACGGGAAAGCAAAATAAATTGTACAGCCGACCACTTGGTAGAAGCGGAAAGAATCCTCTGCCGGATGATAGAAAAGAATCCCGTCCTGCAAAAGCTGATAGATGATTTTGACCTTGTACTGGTCGGTGCATCCCCAATCGGAAGCAGTGGCGAAAACCCTCCATAACGGAGGAGAGCGGAAGCCGTAGGCTGTGGGTAACGGACAATGGCTTGCCATTGATATAGCCCACTATAACTACACGCTCCGCTTCCGTAGTTGTGGGCTCTCCCGAGGGGATTAAGGCTTTGCCCTAATAACCCACTCAGGGCGTTTCACCCCTGAGAACCCAGAGCAAAGAGTGACCCTCTCTTTGCAATCTCCGCTTATGGGTTACACCCCTAAGAACCCCGTACGGTTATGAGCGGACAGCAATAAGTTTAATCAATAACCCAAATTAAATTTTGAGAATATGGCTACAAAAAGCAGCATACACATCAAGCCTTGCAAGACCTCGTCAAGCGAGGCTCATAACCGGAGGACTGCCGAGTACATGCGCAATATCGGCAAGTCCAAAATCTACATCGTGCCCGAACTCACTGCCAATAATGAGCAGTGGATAAATCCCGGCTTCGGCAATCCCGACCTGCAGGCGCACTATGACTACATCAAGCAGATGGTCAAGGAAAAGACAGGGCGTGCCATGCAGGAAAAGGAGCGTGAACGCAAGGGAAAGAATGGGAAAATAATCAAGGTGGCTGGATGCTCGCCAATCCGTGAGGGCGTGTTGCTCATCCGACCGGACACGACACTGGCGGATGTGCGCAAGTTTGGCGAGGAATGCCAAAGACGATGGGGCATCACACCGCTCCAAATCTTCCTGCACAAGGACGAGGGACATTGGCTGGGCGGACAACCCACCCCGGAGGACAGAGAAAGTTTCAAGGTAGGCGAAAAATGGTTCAAGCCGAATTACCATGCGCATATCGTGTTCGACTGGATGAACCATGACACAGGCAAGAGCCGCAAGCTCAATGACGAGGATATGACCGAAATGCAGAGTCTGGCATCCGATATTCTCCTGATGGAGCGTGGGCAGTCAAAGGCTGTTACAGGCAAGAAACATCTGGAGCGTAACGATTTCATCATTGAGAAGCAGAAAGAGGAAATGAAGCGTCTTGACGCCACAAGGCAGTACAGGGAGCATCAGTTGGAAATGGCGAACAAGAAGATGCAGGAAACGGAAACTATAACCAACGCCCTTATCGAAAAGGCAAATGAAAAGGAACAGCAGAGTGAAGACCTTGACAGGGCTATCAGCGAGAAACGCTCCAAGCTGAACAGGGAAAAAGGGAGCGAACTTCTGAATGCCGCTGTCGGCTGGGCTACCGGGAAATCGAAAGCACTGAAAAATGAAATAGAGGATTTGCGCAATGAGATTTCCACACACGAGGAAACCATTGAGCGGTTACAGTATAAAATCCAAACCATACAGAGTGACCACCACCGGGAACTGATGAAACTGGAAAGTAGGCATCAATCAGAGTTGAGCCGTAAGGAAGCGGAATATGCACAGGAAACCATAAGGCTTAAAAACCGGATTGCATGGCAAAGCCATATTATCGGCTGCCTTAGTTTTCTGCTGCTAAAAACAAGCGACATCTTCCGCAAGGCTGTTCACTGTATTGTCCGTTTTGCCCGTGATTATTACAAGCCCCGTTTTGATACGGAACAGGTGTCGGACATCAAGAGTGCCCTAAACCTGTTCGGGGAGGACAGGCAATCACACAGGGCGGCAGGTGATTTCTTGTATTTCACAGCCAAGCAAAAGGGTGGGTTTGACAATCGGGAGCAAATCAAAGCCAGACGGGAAGTTGACAATGTAGTGGAGGGGAATTATGACCAACAACAGAAAAGAGGTTTTTCAATGAGAAGATAATCAAATGATAAGAGGTATTCATATTCACTAAATCAATAACATGAATACCTCTATATGCTTAAATAAAATGTATGATTACTAATATAACAAAGCACAGAAGCAATAACCACCGATTAATTTTATTTTCTTTAGACATATGAATCGAATTGTCTTCCTCAGCCTTTTTTAAGCTATCAATAGCCTGTTGTGTATGGAATATAGAAGTTTTGATATTATCGCATAAAGTTCCTATTTTGGTGGTGTTAGCTGAAAGAGCATCTAAAGCCTGCCTTACTGAATTAGAATGTATATCTAAACTTTCTCTTTGGGTAACTAAAAGCTTTTCTTGTTCTAAAAGAGATTTGTTAATATTATCCATCAACGTACTAGACAATTGCACATGATTTAACACTGATATTTGTGTGTTGCCAATATTCTTAACCGCTTCATCTTGAATTTTCTGAAAGGCATTTAATTCTTGCTTGACCGCATTGACAGAATCAACTATTTTGTTTGTACTATCAGAAACTATTTTAACTATGGAAGTTAATTGAGCTGCATTATCCACAACAGTTTCTAAACTTTTAATCTGTTTTGTCATGTTAACGATATTTCGGCTGGCTTCAGCATCAAACTGTTTGGTAGAAGCAGCTAACTTCTGTTTTATGTCACCAACGATTGAAGTACAGGATTGTTTGAAGTCGCCTACAACAGAAATAAGCTGTTGTTCAATAGCTATTTTATTATTACTCAATGATTCAATTACAGCAGAAATTAAGACTTCAATTCTTTCAAAGTTCTCAATATAAGAGTTGATTTCCGTATTTGTATGAGTATAAGCAGAAATAACATCTTCTACCTGCTGTCTGGCAGAAGCAACATCAGAAAGAGTATTTTTCAGTTGCTCTATAGTCTGGAACAATTCATTATTTTCCATAAATACTAATTAATATATTGTTCTTTAAAATTTTCAAGCCAATCTAATTGAAATTGGATTTCACTTATTTGTTGCCATTCATTCAATTCTGATAGCCTTGTATCAGATAGAATATTTTTCTCTTGCATTAATTGAATGAACAATGCCATTTTTTGATAGAAATCATCATAATCTTTTGACCGTGCTTTAAATTCTTTGTAGCCATTGATAAAGCTATCACGCATTTCATGGAAGAGATTTTCTGTATCTGTAGTATTTAAATACAATAGGCAATATACGTTCAAAAAATCCAATGCCGGATTACTGTCTGTAAGTGAACGTCGAATTAGACGAATAGCACCTTGCAAGTGTTTGATATTATCTTTAGGAGAACCGGATGAACCTACAACGCTGTCATCAACTACATCCATATATTTGAATAGAATGTCATACGATGAAAATTTACCATGTTTTGTGTCCGTAGTCAGGCTATAAGGTACACCATTTTCGGTAACATAATCCTCACGTGCAAATTTAGAATTGAAATAATAGTATATGTAATCCTTTAAATCCTCATTGACAACAAGCCAACTGTCTGTAGTATTAACAGCCTGTTGGCAGAAAGATTCGATGTCTCGTATGGCACGTTCTCTTTTTTTAGCAATTTTATTATACACAAATTCAGTGACATATCCTAAACACTTTTGCATAGCGTTATCACCTTTGTATGTATAAGCCTTTTTCATTTCAACATCGGCACGTTCTTCTGTAAAATAACGCATAAGGAATAATTTGAGGTAGTTGAAATAATCCTTGTCACTTCTGCGTTTAGTGACAATACGGAATTGGCTGTTTTGATAATCTCGTGTATAATCATCAATAATACCGACACAACACATACGGTAAATGGCTTTTTCGATAGTTGCAACAAACTCTACTTCACCATCTTTTACATCACGAGAATCTTTAAACACCAAAATAGGATAATTCTTATTTTTTAGCCAAGCATTGATTTGCTGTACAGATTCAAAATTAACTTCTGGAGAGTAAGAAATATATGAAACAAGATTATCGCCAATCTTTGTGTCGAGTAATTCATCCATAAACCCAGATACTTGTTTATGTGATATTTCAGATGCTGTTGTAATTTCTTCATCTGTTACATCTGTAATAGATTTTGTTAAAAGATAGTACATGACCATCTTCTCGAATTCTTCACCTATGAAGTTGTTATCAAAAAAGAATTTGTGAACTCCATAATCAACAGGTACCGATTCCATTAAATGGGTACGTGGATTCTGTTCCATAAATAGCTGAGGACAATACAATATTGTCGCAAGAGCCATTCTCCTATCACGACCGGCACGACCAGCTTCTTGAACAAATGCTTCTAATGAACCTGAAAAATTAATGTTGTAAGTAAAACGTACATTGGGCTTGTCAATTCCCATACCAAACGCTTTAGTTGCAACCATAATCGAAGTTTTCCCAGCGATAAATCTTTCTTGTTCCGTAAGGACATCGCCACCAATATAAGTACTAATATTCGCACCGATCAACTTATCTTTTAGTGAAGATGCCACACCTATATTACTTGATGTATCGTTTACGCCAATGCTACCACGACGATGCGGACAAAAAACAATTGCCGCAGCATTATTAGGCTGTTTTCTATACCAATCCTCAGAAATATCAACACATAGTTCCGCATTTTTTATCTCTCTCAAGATATTCTTATTTGTGATAGATTCACGCTCAATGAAACGTTGTTTAATACGGGCTATATTTTCAGGAGATTGTAGTTCCAAAAGTTTGTGATAACTTTCTTCTATTATAGCTGGTAGTGTGTCATTTTTCTTTCTGTATACATCCCACTTTGACCAGCAAGAAGTTCCATCAATTTCTATAATATGGTATTGAAGTTCTAATCGGTTTGTATTCTCATATCTGACGATAGCATCGCTGTCCAAAGGGAATGCGCCATTGCCCGATAATTCACGTTCAACATCTGCCAGCACATCAAATGAAGCAGTCGCAGTTAATCCGAAAAGCGCTATTCTGTCTGGTCTAATCGCAGATTGTTTTGGCAATACATAATTGTAAAGATTCCTACCCAAATGCAAGTAGGTAAACCTAAAATCGTGTCCCCATTCTGAAACGCAGTGAACTTCATCAATAACTCCATAAGCAAAATATACATGTAAATCTTGCATATTATGAAGCCTACTTCTAAAACCACGAATACACAAACGTTCTGGGGAGAGGAAAACAAATTGTACCAAAGATCTTTCCATCAATTCTTCTCGTTTGGATTTATCGGAAACTGTAGAATTGATGAATGTGCAACTGTCTATTGAAGCTTTTCTTAACCCATCATATTGGTCTTTCATCAAAGATACAAGTGGGTCTATTACTATAGTAATGCCGGGCTGCAATAAGGCTGCAATCTGATATGTTAATGACTTACCACTACCTGTTGGAAGCAATCCAATAACTGATAGGTTACTCATTGCCCTCGTGAGGATTGGCAACTGACCATTTCTGAACTTTTCTTTTCGGAATAGCAGATTAAGGAAATAAGTTATTTTTTTTACTTGCCCCTCGTTATCTACAAAAAATCCTTGCTCATTCTTTAACACAAATGGTTTATAGTCAATTCTATCAGTTGTATAAATATATCTTTCTGCTTTTAAATTATCCTCGTCTGCTGAGAAGATTGCAAAATAACAATCATTTTTTGCTTTGAATGTGCTGAAGTCATAATCTCTATTTTTTTTACTTGAAGAATAATGAATAACTAAATCATACTCGATATTCTTAATATCATCCGTTATATGTTTAATATGATACTCGTTTAGATGCAACGGTGAACTATCATATTGTTCATTGGATATAATTGTCAATTTTATTTCTGGTAGTCTTAGTCTTTCATATTCAACGCTCATACTTGTTAATGTATTGAACATCTGCCTAAAATCCTCAAAAGCTAATGCAGCACATGGTACATCTTTTTCTTCAACAAGCACATTCCATTCAGGTAACTCAAGATTAAGCCTTTTTGATATAAGTATCTCTACAAGGAGTTTCTGAATACGCGCTATAGCCAAAGGGGAATAAGCCACCTCATTTTGAGGGATAAATTCTCCGAATTCTAATGTATTCCTTTTTTCTAAAGCTATAAAAAGATTATTTATAGCGCAACGACTATCTTCTATAATATCAAATTCGATAAGACCATTGTTAGAAGTCTCCACATAAAAATTACCAGCTTTACAAAATGCTCTTTCTATAAACGGTGAGGGATTTGTTGCCAATCCTCTTGTTATGATATTGTTAAGAACCGCCAATATTGGATGTGGGTCATCACTAATGCTGGTACCTAAATCAAATGAGGCATATACATCAAAATAAGTAAGTGTATCAGGAAAAGGCACCATATTTCTTATCATGGAAAGCTCATAAGCAGCCCGGAATTGTACAGCTGGGTAGAACTTGTACTTGATAATCTGCTGTTGCGCATTTGGCAACAGTTTTATAATACCAATATTGTAAGTATATCCTAGTTGGTTTTTGTCGGAAAGCAATTCATGTTTCTCTAACGCCAGTGGACGTTGAAAATACTTGAAAAACGAATTAATACGAAAGTTCCCACTTAAATAATATGGACTGACACATACGAGGGTGTTGCTATACAGCTTATTTGTATAAAGTATCTGAGTAAGATGTTTATGGTCAATGCCACCTATATCCAAGATATTGGAAAACATCTGGTAGATAGGTACTTGATGATTGAATGCCAAATCGTTTGCCGTAACATCATTGATTTTTTTGTTTACAGATTTGACAATTATATTTGGGTCAGCTTTGGTTATCAGATAAACAGCCCGTTCTAATGCAATCTTGGATGGTTCTATAAGAATCACCTCTTTGATGGAGCATGGTAAAACATTCTGTCTGATGTAATCAAGAATGAATAGTGTTGCCATACCCTGACCACATGCCCAATCAATGATATTGATTTGACGAGGTAGTGGTTCATTCAATAGAGCAAAAGCTTTTGCTAATTTCCCCTTATGCCAATCTGTATAAGATGCTAAGTAGGCATTCAATTGAAGTTCCTCTGTATATATTGTGTTGTCTGCGTCAGAGCCACCTTTACTGGTTATACACCAAGGCTTATATCGATATTGGGCTGGCAGAGCCTTCACTGCAGCGCATTTGATATTGTCAAGAGAAATATCATGACATTCACCAATATATTTTTTGAACTCAGCCATATTTACTTTCCTGTAATCGTTTCTGAAAGAGGATTATTAAGATGTTGCCTATAATTGTTCTTTGCAGATGATTTATTAGTGTTAGCATAACAATATTCACATAGATGAGGGCAAGTGCTATACTCTCCAATATCCTTACTAATCATGCAACCACAAAAAGCACGTTGCCCTTTATCGCTATTGTTCTTCTTTTTTATCGCATAAGTACTATCGTCAATTCTAATGGCAGCTTGGGGTATTTCAGGCATACCAAATAGTGCTGGTTGAATCTTAATAATATTAACTTTAAGAAAATCCATTAAAACTTTATCTTCATATGCAAAACGAATCATAAGATCATCATCAACACAGTGATTGTGCTCAATTCCATATTGTTGAATATCAATACGCTCTCCACAGGTTGCCAACTGATAATTCCATTTTTTATTGAGTTTGGAAAGTCGTTCTGCAAACTCATTCATTGATACATCATTCCATTCAATATAATTGATACCATTCTTTTCCAAGTTTGATTTGACTTTTTTGTAAGATGCTATATCTGCGAAACTAAATACAAGTTTTTCTGTATATCCAAACAACTTATTTCCGATATATTCAATTTTATTTAGGAGTAAATCAATGTCTATTTTATCTGTTAAAATAAGCGGGTCGAAACGCCAAATTACATGACCCACACCAAGCTGTTTTACTAATAATTTAAAAGTATCAATACGTTCATCAAGTGGTGGAACACCGAGTTCCATACGCTCATTTTCATAATCATTTAGTGTGTACTGTATATAACATCCAATATTGCGCTCTCTTAGTTCATGCAAATGCTCTAAAAGAGGACGTGGATTTTTCGACCAAAAAACTATAAATCGGGTGTCTTCATAAGAAACATAACCACGTACTCCATTAAAAGGATTAGTCCATGCGGAATAACCTTTTTTCAGACGATGAAAAAACCAGTCTGCATAGAACGCAGGTATATCTGTACTACGACTTGCTGATACGATTTCGGGAAGTTGCATTTCGACATCTTCTCCGTTTTCTCGTTTTCTGATAGCTTTCTTCCACGTTGCCATATTTAAAGGGTTTTATCTACATATCTGTACTCAATGAAAGTGTTTCTATCATACATATGTAAGGCACACTTTGACACTTTACCGTGCTCGTAATAAACAATAAAGCCATAAACACTATAATCCACTTCTTGCCAACCGAAAGGAGACATCGCTTCAATAGGGAAGCCTCGTAGTTCAACGAAATTTTCCGTTTTGCGAACGACTTTCATGGGTTTGTCAGACATATTAGGTTTACCCAAATCATCGTTGAATACTTTAACGATGTAGCCAATTCCCGGTTCTAGTCTGTAACCATTGCAGCCGTCAATGTTTTTCTCTACACATACGGTTCTAAAGCACTCTTGTAATCCCATTTTAGGTTGACCATTCTCATATCGCTGATGACAGTTAGATTTGAAAGTAAAAGGCTCAATCAATGATACCTGTTCTCTTTCCAATTTTAGTCTTGCTTGACGCTCGGCTTCTTTCCGGCGATTTTCTTCTAATCGCTTTTCATTTGCAATGCGTTCTTCATCAAGTTTTCTATGATTAGCGTCTTCTTCCATACGTTGTTTTTCTCGCTTTTGTTCTTCTCTTTTTTTTAAGAAATAATCGAATAATCCCATAATATGAAATTTAATGTCGTTATAAAACGAGAAGCGTGGCACTGCCATTAACCACGTCTTAAAGTGCAGGCCCTGAGAAAACCTTAATCAACAGATATGGTAAAGCAGCCCACGCTATGACGTGGGAACTGCTATGCCAATTCTTGTTGATTGTTGTGTTTCAGTTTCTCAGGCTTCGCACTTACAAGAGTAGCATAACGCTCCTTTATTTTCAAATGTCTGGAAATGGCTAACCCAAATCCGATACAAAAGTAGCGAAAGTATTTGAAAAAGAAGAGTCAAAGGTAAAAAAGTTTGGTTGTTTTCTGTCCTTTTATTGGCAATTTAAAAATAATGGATTACCTTTGCGCTAACAAATCCCGCCCGCTTCCCGTAAGATTAGCGTACCCAGCGGGACATTTTTATTTATGGGAGTTAAATACACGCATCAAGCCATAACGACAGAGCAGCAAATTGGTATTCTCAAAGAGAGAGGTTTACTTATTGATGATGTTAAGCAAGCTATTGAAGTTCTTGACACCATCAGTTATTTTCGTCTTGCCGGTTATTGGCGACACTTTGAGACCGACCGTTTTTCTCATCAATTCAGAGAAGGCAGTAGCTTTACTGATGTTATAGACCTTTATTCTTTTGACAAAGAGCTTCGGGCTTTACTGTTTACCGCTATCCAAACGATTGAGGTTTCTGTTCGTACAAAAATAATCAAGCACTTCGCCCTTGAATTCGGAGCGTTTTGGTTTATAGATGAGAATTACGCTACTAACGAAACACGTTTTGCAGCAAACTTGGCTGTTATTCGCAATGAAGTATTTCGTTCACACGATGATTTTATCACCGAGCATTTTCGTAAGTATAGCGAACCGGACTTGCCTCCTGTATGGAAAACATTGGAGGTTATTTCAATGGGTACACTTTCTAAACTTTATTCTAACTTTTCGGATGCTACGGCAAAACACGCTGTAGCAAGAGAGTTTGGCTTGAACCATCACAAATTTTTGAGAAGCTGGTTAGAATGTCTTGCTGTGCTTCGTAATTGCTGTGCCCATCATTCAAGACTATCAAACCGAGCATTTCCTGTAAAGCCAATGATGCCGAAGCGTATGCCCAAGACTTGGATTACAGATTTTTCGTTTCGTGAACAAACTCTTTATCCTCAACTCTGCTATGTAGCTTATTGGCTTAACTCCATTACCCCTAACAATACTTTCGTTGTCGACTTAAAACAACTTTTGATAAAACATACATCAGTAAGCCAGCATTTATTAGGCTTTCCTCATAATTGGGAACAAGAGCCTTTATGGAAATAAAGAAAACACACTACCTTTGCAGTTGCTTAACACAATGAGCTAAAACAGATGTGGAATATCGGAAGCGAAAATCGCATAGAAAAGAGAAGAAAATGCCCATATTGATTTTCCAAGGAAGTTAAGAATCAATAAAAGCGTTAAATCTTTACCTTTTAGAATGTGCCCTTAAAAACTACGACCATATTTCTGATTTATTACTTGCAAACTATTGAGTAACAATTAGTTGTAAATACAGACCCTGACATTACAGGAACATTTTCCTATAACAAAAATAAAATCATTTCTTTATCAAATGGACTTTATCAAAAAGATTATTGGTATGAAGGAGCTACCGGTTCACCAATTCAAACCCATACTCACATAGTAAGAGAAGGTGATCCCGTTGGTAATTTCCATGGTTTCCAGACTCATAGTCTTACATCTGATGGTTTATGGATGGTATATGGTGCTGATGGTCAACCCAAATTATTGACTGATGCTGATGATGGCGACAAAAAAGTTATTGGTAATGGTATTCCAACAACTTATGGAAGTCTAAATTTAGCATTAAGCTATAAAGGTTTCGACGTATCTGTTATGTTCCGCGGTGCATTCAATTTTCAAGTCTTGAACCGCCAACGTATGCATTGGGAAACAACCTCACGTATTGGAGAAGGCAATCTACCTCGCTCAGTATTGGAAAAACCATTTGGTAGTAATTCATATGTAAAAGGTGCTCCTGCTATGCAAAGTTATTATGTAGAAGATGGTGATTATGTAAAATTGGATAATATAAGTGTTGGCTATACATTTAATCTTAAAAAACAAAAAGTCATTCAACGTCTTCGTCTATATGTAGCAGGCAATAATTTACTCACAATGACTGGTTATAAAGGACTAGATCCAGAAGTTAGTATTAAAGGACTTGCTCCTGGTGTTGAAGGATCTGGTGCAGGCGAGTTATATCCCACTACACGTCAGTTCACTGTTGGCTTAAATCTTTTATTTTAACCTTAAAAAATTACAGCAATGTTCAAAAAACAATATATTACTGGTGCATTTTTAGCTGTTATCTCTTTATTCAGTTCTTGTACCAATTTGGATGAAGAAATTTTTAGTAGCATCCCTGAAAAAGACTTTTATAAAACTGAATCTGAATTCTTGGCAGCCATGGTTCCCATATATTCCAGTATGCGTACCTTAACAGAACATTCAAACTGGTGGGATTTAGAAGAAACTACCGATGTTTGTGTTACTCCAGTTAAAAATCATGGCTTATGGTATGATGGAGGTATTTATATTCGCTTACACCAACATTCTTGGATGGAAGAAGATGCACATCTAAACAATATATGGAATGCATTATATTCAGGTGTCTCAAGTGCTAATAGAGTTCTTTACCAATTTGAAAATTCAACAATAGAAATGAATGGTAAAGAAAATTATATTGCAGAATTAAAAGTAGCTCGCGCATTTTATTATTACTTACTACTAGAAGCTTTTGGTAATGTTCCCATTATTGATCGATTTGATGTTCCTGATGGTTATTTACCAGCAACAGAGCCACGGTCTAAAGTTTTTGAATTCGTTGAGTCGGAATTAAAAAATAATATCAATAACTTAAGTGAAGATGTCTTAAACACCTATGGACGTTTTAATAAATGGAACGCAAAAATGCTTTTGGCACGTCTATATTTGAATGCTGAAGCATGGATAGGAACTCCCATGTATAATGAATGTGAAAATTTATGCAATGAAATTATTGCTACTAATAAATATAGACTAGACGGAGATTATTCACTCCCATTTTCTACAAATAACGAATTGAGTAATGAAACAATGTTTGTAATTCCATTCGATGAAACCAAATCAGGTGGTCAAATTTATATGTGGGCACGCAAAACTTTACACTATTCTCAAATGCAAACTTTCAACCTCCAAGCCACTTGGCTTGATGGTGGGTGCGTCGGAGTTCCTACTTTCTTTGATAACTATATAGAAGGTGATAAGCGTTTAGAAAAAACATGGCGCATGGGACAACAATATGCACTTGATGGTACTCCATTATGGACAAATGGTTGGTGCGGAGACCCACAAATGCTGCTCAGTTATACCAAAGATGTTACTAATATTAGTGGAGATGCTACCATGTATCAAGGGTATCGTTTTGGCAAATATGAAATCAAAATAGGTGCAACAGGTACTCCTGATAATGATTATGTCATTATGAGATATGCCGAAGTATTAATGATGAAAGCTGAATGTATACTCCGTACAGGAGGTAGCTCACAAGAAGCTGCCGAATTAGTAAATGAAGTACGTAGAAGAAACTTCGATACAACCAATGAATTAACCGGTTCAGAATTAGAAGCTACCACAATTTGTAATGGAGTTCCAGTAAAATATGGTCGTTTTCTTCAAGAACTTGGTGTAGAATTTGCATTAGAAGGCTTACGTCGAAGTCAACTTATTCGTTTTGATAATAATTTCACAAAAGGTACTTGGTGGGAACACCAGCCTACTAATGATACAAAACGTAATCTCATGCTAATACCATTTGATCAGCTACAACGTAATTCTAATTTAGTACAAAACCCTAAATAATACTATCATATTTCAAGCGGAATTTGAAAAATGTAAATTCCGCTTGTATTTTCTAACTAAATATATTATTATAAAAATGAGAAAACTTTTTATTATATGTGCCCTCCTATTCTGCCTTGGTACCGCTTCAGCCCAGCAGAAGTTCTCTGTGGCATCTCCCGACGGGAAGCTGAAGCTTGTGTTGGACATAGCACCTGAGAAAGTGGCCTACAGCGTGAAATACGGGAAACAGCAGCTGCTGGAGGACTCAAGGCTGGGATTCGAGTTCGACAGCGGGGAGTTCGGGGCAGGGCTCAAGGCGGGAAAGGTACAAAGGAGGAAAATAGACGAGGCCTACGAGCTGGTAGTGGGGAAGGTCCGCAGAGCGAGGAACTACTGCAACGAGATGACAGTGCCCCTGGTGGAAAGGAATGGAAAGGAGAGAACAGTGAACCTAGTTGTAAGAGCATTCGATGACGGGATAGCATTCAGATATGAATTTCCGGAACAGAAAGCATGGG
>ERZ834722.2008-NODE-2008-length-17308-cov-6.462412_pt1 | contig 17308 bp, 18 predicted proteins | sample MGYA00519576_ERZ834722 | MGnify/ENA primary metagenome ERZ834722 (study PRJEB31850, sample SAMEA3708759) | human gut metagenome | biome: human gut; feature: human-associated habitat; material: faeces | place: China | collected 2014 ...
GGAACTTTTCTCTTATTATAGCACCAATCTTGTGAAATCACAATTTATTCTTGTATCCTGCCGCTGATACCGTCTGGATTGGTTTTCCTTTCTTTTTTGTTCCCTTTAATTAGCCATGAACTGCTTCATGCCCTGGCTCTTGCTACCGGGATTGTCCGAGCCGTAGCCCTCCAGCAGATTGACAACGCCCCACACGCCGAGGCCAGCGCCGAGAGCAACAACGAGGGTCTGCAGAGTAGTGACAGCGGAAGTGAAAAATGCCATATAAGCCTCCATTTCTCCGGGATTTACCCGGCTATGAAAAAAGCCGCCCGGTGTGGGCGGCAAGTGACTGCTTCGGGACACTTTGTCTCGAAGTGATTTATACAAAAGCGTCGGGATCGTCGATGTCGTCATAGCTCAGGATGTCCTCGTCCTCGGCTGTGAGCGCATCTTCGGGCACCGCCGCCTCGTACACCTCGCAAACCTCATTCAGCCCGGGCCGCCTGCGGCGGTTGATGAGCTTGTCGAGGTCAAAGGCGTTTTTGGTTTTATCGGCCTCAGCCGTGTATCGGTAATTGGGGTGCTGCTTCAAATCGTACTTGCGGGAGAAAAACGGCGGCAGGCCCCGGAGCTGCAATATGCACTTGTCCCCGGGCATGGTCGCCAGTTCGCTGGGGGTCATCAGCTCCCGACCCAGCCGCTGGGTGTTCTGGTTGTAGCTTTCCGACTGCCCACGGGAGCGCCCCTCGGTCTGCATAGAGATGGTGGCCTTGCCCAGCCAGTTCTCGGATATTTCCTTGATGGTGCTGGCCTCTCTGCCTCCCAAAAACACAACGCTGTCCATGTTTCCCAAAATCGTTTCAGCGTGTTTGTCGTAAATGGCCTTGCATTGGGCCAACTGCTGATACAGGAGAACCAAAGACACCTCGCGGGAGCGGATGACGGCCACCAGCTTTTCCAGCCCCGGCACCTGTCCCGTGTTAGCCGCCTCGTCCCAAAGCACCCGCACATGATGGGGCAGGCGGCCCCCATGCACATTGTCCGCCCGCTCACAGAGCAGATTGAACATTTGCGAAAAGGCCAGAGCCACCAAAAAATTGTAGGTGCTGTCCGTGTCAGAGATGACAAAGAAAGTAGCTGTTTTCCTATCGCCCATGCGGTCAAGCTCCAGCTCGTCATAGGACATAATTTCCCGGAGCTGGGGAATGTCAAAGGGAGCCAAACGAGCGCCGCAGGAAATAAGGATCGATTTTGCCGTCTTGCCGCTGCTTAACTTGTACTTTTTGTACTGCTTCACGGCGAAGCAATCGGGCTTGCGCTTTTCCAGCCCCGCAAACATATAGTCCACGGCGTTCATAAAGTCCTCGTCATCCTCCTTGACCTCCATCCCGGAAATCATGTCCACCAGCGTGTTCATGTTTCGATCCTCGGCGGGGCCCTCAAAGATGATATAGGCGATAAGCGCACAATACAAAAGTGTCTCGGCCTTCGTCCAAAACGGATCGCCCTCCTTGCCCTCTCCCTTGGTGTTGGAGATCAGCGCATTGACAAACTTTAGGATGTCGGCCTCGTTCTTGATGTACGCCAGCGGGTTATAGTGCATGGACTTGGAAAAATCAATGCTATTAAAAACCTTGATTTTATATCCCCGCTTTTTTTGCAGGAAATAGCCCACTTGCCCGAGGACGCCGCCTTTTGGATCGACCACCACATACGAGGAATGGGCTTGAAGAAGCTGGGGCGTGAGCCAGAACCGGGTTTTGCCCGAGCCGGACGATCCGATGATACAGGCGTTGAGGTTGCGGGCATTGGCCGGGATCTTCGGGCGGGTGTTCATGGTGAGAAGCTCCGTCCCGGTGAGAATGACATTGTTCTCAAACTTTGGATCGACAAAAGGCTGGATGTCTTTAGGCCCGCCCCAACGGGAGCTGCCGTATTCCTCATCCCGGCGATATTTCTTGGCGTTCTTGCTCTTGAAGTAGATCAGCAGGCGAAAAGCCACCGCACCCACAAAGCCAATGAGCCAGTCAAAGGGATCAAGCCCCGGCGAGAAATTCGCAAAAGCCACGCCGATGGTCTGCATGAGCCCCAGCAGTTTTTCCTCGAAGTTCGCACCAGCGGCCAGACGGTAGGCCGTACCCATTTTCAAGCAGGCCCAGCCGATGAACAGATACGGGATATTGGGGAGTACATATTTTCTGATCTTATCTGTCCGCATGGGTCGCCTCCTTTACGCGCTCCTTCTGGCGGGGCTTGTCCTTGGCAAGCTGATCCGCCGCCCGTTTGAGCTGTTCCCGGATGGGGACGCGCCGGGACTTGGATTTATCCAGCACCTTTCGGGAGTATTCAGAAAAACAGGCCGTCATCGCGTCGGCCTGTCCTGTCTTGAAGAAAAGCAAATATTTGTCCGGCCCGGTTTTATAAAAGGCATAGTCCACATTCCACTTCCGGGCTACCCGGTCAAATACCTTGGGCGCGTCCACCTCGATACTGCTGGTGGCCGCGCCGTGGGCCATGAGCTTTTTCACGCTCTGTTTGCCGTGGGGCGTTTGGGCCTCCCGGCGGGCCTTGGCAACCTTACGGCCAACGGCCCGGAGCGCATAGGCAAGGCTCCGGGCCGTCAGCTTACTGGCTTTCATGGAAATTGCGATTGTACGCCGGGAAATATCTTCGTCAACCAGCTATACCACCTCCTTGCTTTGGGACAAAGTGTCTCGAAGTGCTAACGATCTTCATGTCCCGGAATGATAGGGTGCCTGCCCGTGTCTCGGGCAGAGCCGTCAATAATTTCTTTGTAGGCTGCCATCTGCTCCCGGATGGAAAGCTGGGGGTATGCAAATACCCGGTGCTCTGCGGGAATGTCCTCGATCCCGTGGTACAGCTCTACAAAGTTATTGCTTACTCGGGTCAGATAGCCGCCGGGGGCGAAGTGCCCGCCCTCGTTCAGCCGCATATCCCGCCCGTATGCCTCGAAGTCAAAATAGTTGATTATATCTTCGGGCACCTCCAGCCGCTCCATGTCTTCCACATAAATGCGCCCCAGCGTTTCATCGTCCGATACGCCGGGGTGCAGATCGTAGCAGTCCAGATTGTGAACGAGGTTGATGATGTCGGCCACGCTGGAAGTGTGGTCGCCCTTGTTGAGAACGGCCTCCAGCGTTTCCAGCTCACCTTGATCCAGATCGGAGAGCAGATGGGCCAGATGGTTGAGCTCGTCCAGATTTTCATATTCGTTCAGATAGTCATACAGGCCCAGCACATCACCGTCAAAAGAAACAATGAAAATCTCTTGATACCGAACACCGTCCACGCCGATCCGCTTTAGGAGCGCCTGTACTTCTTCGGTGGTAGTGGGAAACTTCAAGGGTTCTCCAACCTCTACGCCATAGTCGGCGTATTTCCCGGCATTAGTAACATAGGCTTCAAACAGGGTCATGCAGCACCTCCTTGATCCCCGCCATAATGTACTCGGCACAGGGCAGGGCGATGGCGTTCCCCAATGCCTTGTAGCGGCTGGCCGCCCGTATTTCCTCGCCGTCCGCACCGTATTTTGTCCAGCCCTCGGGCAAGCCCATCAGACGCTCGCACTCCAGCTCCGTGGGAAATCGAACAAAGCCCCCGGCGGGATCGTCCTCATACCAAAAGGCAAAGGGAGCCACGCCGCCCGCTAAAAGAGTGGGAAAAGGGTCAGTTGGTAATCCGAAGCTGTTTCGGAACGCTTCTGGCGTCCTATCTTTGGCCGATGCCCGCATACGGAAGCATTGAAAGGGTCTGGTGACGGGTACGCGCCCCCCTGTTTCAAGAAAAGTGCCTCGATCTCCTTCGGGGGAGGACAGCCCGCAATCTCCGCCAGCTTCAGAAAGTGGGCGCATTGGGCGGGGCTTAAATAGTATTTCGTGGGAACGTCGGCCTCCAAAATCCGCCACGAGGAAGATACGCTGCCGTCGTGCCAGTCGGGGGCTTGCCCAATATTGGGCATCCATGAGCCGCCATGCGAGGTCAGGCGTTCCCCCTCGCACCATTCCGGCTCCCGCCCATCTTCCAGAAGCAGGCATTGGAACATCGGCGGCGTTGAACGCGGATAGCACGGCTCTAAAGTCCATCCGGTCATTTGAAGAAAACGCTCCCATGACGTTTTCCCAAACAGCGATAACTGGAAATAGATTGTCAGTTGCATCCCTCATTTCTTTGATAATGCGGATCGCTTGAAAAAACAGGCTGGACTTTGCGCCAGCCAAGCCGTCCCGGTTGCCGATTTGGGACAGGTTTTGACACGGCGATCCAAAGGTCAGCACATGGACGGGCGGGATGGCCCCGCCGTCCATGCGGGTGATGTCGCCCAAGTGGGCCATATCCGGGAAGTGCCGTTTTGTGATGGAGATAGGGGCCTTTTCGATCTCGCTGGCCCATACCGGGGTGATCCCGCAGCGGGCTGCCGCCAGCGGGAACACCCCGATCCCATCAAACAGGCTCCCCAGCTTAATCGTCATTTCGTCTGCGGCCCTGTCCCTTGACGGTCAAAATGCCCTCAAGGGTGGTCGCTGTGATCCCCAGCCGCTGGGCAACGGCGATGTCGTTTTTCATGGCCTCGGTGACGGTATGGCCGCACACCACCAGCACATGAGAGCGTCGGAGCAGGTCACGGCTCATGTCGATGCCGCTTTTATGTTCCTCGGGAACAGCGTCATTGAGGAACAGGGGCAGATACAGGGTGGGACAGATGGGCGAAAAGCCCGCCTCATACACAGCGCGGCAATACTGCGCCGCCCGTTCTGCGTTTTCGCTGTCGCCGCCGTACCATGCGGCGGTAACATACGCAAGGGGTCGTTTCATATTGAATACCTCCGATATTTTATAATGTAGGTTCAGCCCAATCCCCCCGCCCTTTCCCAATCATGGGAAAGGGGGCGGCTCTGGAGGATATACCCCCGTCGCGCCGCTGGGAGTAGCACAGCCGGGGCCGCCCGTCAAGGGCAAGCCGCCGCAAGCGGCGGGGCCATGCCCCCTTGACAGGCAGCTCCCGACTGCGCTTTGGTTTGAGCGGCGACGGGGGATAAATCCAAAGAGCCCTCTGCGAAAGGGCATGAAAAAACCTCGGGACAAAGTGTCTCGAGGTTACTTCTCCAAATCCGCCTTTTTCTCGGGCTTTTTCAGCTCGGGCGGCTGTTTCTCTTTCCATTCGTCCAGCAGGGACATGATCTGCTCCTTCATCTTGATAGGAGTGACCTCCTTGCCAAAATACTTTTCCAGTTCGGCCATAGAAATAATCACGCCGCGATCCTCCTTTTTCTTTTCACTCAGAATACCATCAATCACATCGCCGTTGAGCTTGCCCGCCTGATCCAGCTCCCGAAGCCGTTTCGCCTGGGCGTGGGAGGGCGAGGACTGCTCACCGTCGATAGACACGGCAATCAACCTCTGGTTTTTCGGTTTGATGTACGAGAGCTCCACGGCGGGCATGAAACCCAGCCCCTTCTCGTCCACCTTACTCAGCAGCTCCGGGACAAGGGAATTAAGGCGAAGATACCGCATGACCTTTTTGTAGTTCATATCGTGCGCTTCGCCAACGATCTCAACAGAGCGTTTTCCCACATCACCGGGAGCAACGCCGTCCAGCCGCCCGCCCTGGTGCTTGATGGCCTCCACTTCCAAATCCAGCAGGGAGGCCAATTCGCTGGGAAGTGTCTGATCTCGCTGCTTGTTACTGTCCCGCATGGCCTGCACAGCTTCTTGGTCGGTCATATCCCGGACAATAAAGGGCATTTCCTCCAGCCCTGCCAGTTCACTGCCGCGAGTACGGCGGTGGCCCGCGATAATCTCAAAACCGTTGCCGTCTTTCTCCGGGCGGGCAAGGCCGGGAACCATAACGCCGTTTGCTTTAATGGATGCGACGGTTTCCTGCATCTTGGCGTCGTCCGTGACCTTGAACGGATGGGGACGGAATGTGTGGAACGGGTGGAGTTCGGAGAGTTTCAGATAGACCAGCTTGCCCTCCTCCACAGGACGGGGCGGGGGCGTAGGTGTCTGGGGCTCCGCCGCGATCCCGGCACCGGGGCCAGCACCACCGCCAGCGGCGGCCTGTTCCGGGGCGGGAGCCTCCTTGACCGTTGCGGCCTTTTTACCTTGGGACACTTTGTCTCGAGGTTTGGGCGGCTGGGCCTCGTCGGGGGCCGCCTTGTCAGCCTTGGGTGGGCGGTCCCTGCGAGGCTTTGCCGCCGTCTGCTCTTTGTCTGCCTTGGGTGCGGCCTGCTCCGTTTTTTCAGCCTTCGGGGGACGGCCACGGCGGGGCTTTTTCTGTTCAGCCGCAACCTCCTCCTGCGGCTTTTCCTCCGGGGCCTGTTCAGTCGCTTTCTCGGGCTGGCTGGGAGTGGGAGCCTCCGGGGTAAGCGGTTCGGCCTGTTCCACAGCATGGCGGGCCGCCGCCCGCTGTTCTGCCATCAGCTCCTCGATTTTCTCAAAGGGTACAACCACATCGCCGGGAGCGGGCTGGGCCGGGGTAGTACCGGGCCCATCAGCTACGGGAGCCTCGGGGGTGTTATGCTCCTCCGCGCCCGTGGGCTGTTTCTTTTCTTCCATTTGCTAACCTCCTATCTTTTTGTAATGTTGCACAAAATTTCACTTGAGAATTTTGCACTTATTTTTTTGAAAAATCCTGCCTCCTTCCGAGCTTTCCACGCAAAAAAGCCGCCCTTGGTCTTGACCGGGCGGCCTTTTGCGTAATGTGATAGCTCTGTTTTATTTTGTTGGGTGTTGTAGGCTCCGAAAAGCCTTGTATTTGTAGTTTTCCTATTTTATAGGGCACATATGAGCAAGCGTATCAACAGCAAGCGCGACTTGCAGCCGCTGTTGGAAAAGATGGCTGCCGAGCCGGGCATTCGGCATAAACTCATTCGCCTGTATCTTATGGCAAGGCCTGCGGGCGTTACCATTACATAACCCCCCTCCGCTGTGGCAGCGGAGGGGGGTTATAATAGGAACTGTCTGTTATGCCGCGTCGCTGGTCACGCTCTTGCGGCGCTTTCTGGCCCGCTGGAAGCTCTCCTTGATGACGGGGCCGATGGTCTGGATCAGGATCACGATGATCAGCACCAGACCCTGGAAGGTGTCCTGAATGTCCACGCTGAGGGAGGGGATGGACACGATGATGAAGTTGATGGTGGTATAGGACAGTGCGCCGAACAGCACGCCGAACACCTTGCCGCGTCCACCGGCCATGTTAACGCCCGCCAGCACCACCGCCGCGATGGCGTACATCTCATAGCTCTGGCCGGAGGAAGCCGGGGTCACGTTGCCGATCTTGCAGGCCTGAATGATACTGGCCACGCCCACCATCAAACCGGTGATGATAAACACGGATACCTTGACCCATGTGGTGTTGATACCCGCCAGACGGGCGCTCTTTTCGTTGGAGCCCACGGCGTACACGCTCTTGCCGTACTTGGTCTTGTTGGTCAGCAGGACGAACAGGATCACCATCAGCACGAACACGAACGTGATGTAGGGGATAGAGAAGGAACCCAGCGTCAGCTTGCCGGTGCCGAACTTCATACGCAGGAACTCATAGTTGCTGTTGTCGCTGAGCATGGCGAACTGGCTGGAGGAGGAGCCGCTGATGGCCGGGTCGATGGAACGCACCACCGACAGGGTGAGAGAGCGGTAGATCAGCATGGTACCCAGCGTGACCACGAAGGGCGGCATCTTGGCACAGCCCGCCAGCACGCCGTTGAGCGCGCCGCACAGTGCGCCGCTGACCAGCGCGGCCAGCACCATCAGCAGAATGGAATTGGTGACATTGAACACCATAATGGTCACGCCGGTACACAGCACCAGAGACGAGCCGATGGACAAATCGATCTGACCGGTGATGATGACCAGCGCCATGCCAAGCGCCATGGTGCCCACGATGCAGGTATTCTGGCTGCCCAGCACCGCCGCGATATGGCTCCACTTGAAGGCGTTGCCATTGGCCTGAATGGTGAACGCGTAGCCCACCAGGATGATCAGGAAAACAAAGATAAAGCTGTACTGCGACCAGATCTTGCCGGCAACTGCGCCGAAGCTGTTTTTCTTGTTCATCTTGCTACCTCCACATGCGTATCCACCGCGTTGGTGGAATAGAGCATCACGTCATGCTCATTGACCTCGGAATGTTGGAATATCTTGGCGATGCGTCCCTCGTAGAATACCACGCACCGATCCGCCACCTTCTGGATCTCCGGTATCTCCAGCGTATTGAAGATGACCGCCTTGCCCTCCTTGGCGAAGCTGAGCATCAGCTTATAGATCTCCGCCTTGGCGCCTACGTCCACGCCCTGCGTGGGATTGTCGAACAGCAGCACGTCCGCGCCGATGTTCAGCCAACGGGCGATGAACACCTTCTGCTGGTTGCCGCCGGACAGCGACGTGATGCTCAGCTCACTGTCATCCGCCTTGATATGCAGGGGCTCCTTGTAGCTCTCATAGCGCGCCTGCTCGTCTTTCTTGCGGATAAAGGGCTTATTGCGGGATATCTCATGCTCCGCCAGATAGAAGTTTTCCAGAATGCTCATATCCGGCACAACGGAGTTTTCCTTGCGGTTGGCAGGCAACATACCCACGCCGTTTTTCATGAACTTGACCGAGCGGCCGTGGACAGGCTTGCCGTCCACCAGAATCTCGCCGCTGCCCACCGGCATGGCGCCGAATACCGTCTGCAGCAGCTCACTGGCGCCGCAGCCGGCCAGACCGGTCAGCGCCACGATCTCGCCCCGGCGCACCGTCAGGTCGATATTCTCGAACCCATCGCCGCTCAGACCGTGCAGGGTCAGCAGCGGGCCGCCCAGCTCTCGCGGCTCGTAAACCTCGGCGTCCACGTATTTTGTGCCCACCATGTCAGAGGTGATGGCATGGGGATCGGTGTCCTTTATATTGCCTGAGGAAATAAATTCACCGTTTCTCAGCACCGTATACCGGTCGGCAACGGCGAAGATCTCCGGCATTTTGTGGGAGATGAAGATGAAGGATTTCCCCTGTGTTTTCAATTTTCGGAGTATATCAAAAAGATGGTCGATCTCATTGTTGGACAGGGCCGTGGTGGGCTCGTCCAGGATCAGGAGCTTTGCGTCGGCATACAGGGCGCGGCAGATCTCCAGCAGCTGCTTTTCGCTGGTTTTCAGCTCGCTGACCATGGCATTGGGATTAATGTCCACGCCCAACTCCTCGAAAAGCTGCTTGGTCTTTGCCACCTGCTCCTTATTGTTCAGCAGGCCGAACCGGGTCAGTTCGCGGCGGAGGAAGATATTGTCCGCCACCGTCAGATCGTTTATCACATTCAGCTCCTGATGGACAAAGGCGATGCCTGCGGCCTCCATCTGGTGGATGGTGGGCGTAGGATAGCTTTTGCCGCAAAAGACGATCTCGCCCGCATCAGCCGGGATAACGCCGGTGAGGATGTTCATCAGGGTGGATTTTCCCGCGCCGTTTTCGCCCAGCAGAGCGTGGATCTCGCCCTCGCCCACAGACAGGTGGATATCGGAAAGCACCCGGCTGCTGCCGAACGTCTTGGACACGTGATTCATTTCAAGGATGTTCATATGTGCTGTCTCCTTGCTTCAGGTTGGGAGACGCCTTACGGACGCTCTCCTTTTGAAATGCGGATGCAGGGGAGAAAATCCCCCTGCATCCGCGCAAATGGCAGATCAATTCGATCAAGCGTGGCCCTTGAAGCCCTCGTACTGGGTAACGTTGTCGCGGCCAACGATCCAGGTGGGCTGATACTCGCCGGAACCGACCTCATAGGTCCAGTTGCCGGACAGATACTCCAGACCCTTGTCGATGACGTCCTGCATCATCTTGGGGGAGAAGTACATGCTCATCATGTCGTCGAAGTAGGTGTTGGCGATGGTGCCCTCGGTGGTGTCAGCCATCACGTCATACAGCTCCTGCATACCGCCGATGGCGGAGATATACACGTTCAGCTCTTTCAGGTCAGCCTTCAGAGCGTCGGAAGCGGTCTCGATGTAGTTCATGACGCCGAAGGTCATCTCATCGTCCATGGAATAGATGTACAGGTTGCCGCCGTTGGCCTTGGCAGCAGCCACGATCTCCTCCATCTTCTGCTCCATGTAGTCATAGGCCTTATCGGCAGACCAGTCGCAGACGGTGGCATAGGTATTCAGAGCGGCGTCCACAGCGGCCTCGTCCCACACCTCGGTGGTCTCAAAGTCCTGACCCAGAGCCTTGTCGGAATACTTCTCAGCGCCGGTCAGGAACTCCTTGAAGCCTTCAGCGCGGCGGGAGCACACGGTGCCGTTGTCGCCGTACAGGGTGACGATGGTGTCGCCGGGCTTCATACCATTCTTCTGCAGCCAGTAAGCGATACCGCGGCCGCACTGCCAGTTATCGCCGGAGGCGTTCAGCACAGCGTAAGCCTCGGTGGCCTCGATGATGCGGTCGAAGGAGATGAAGGGGATGTTCTCAGCGTGCAGGGCCTCCTGGCCAGCCTGGGCGGAATCGTCCAGCGCCATCATAACAACGATAGCGGCATCGCCGTTGGCGATGATGGTGTTGACCTGGTCCACCTGCTCCTCACCGGAAGATGCGGGCATGTAAACAGCCTTGTACTCACCGGCAGCGGTGATCTCATCACACTTGGCCTGGGCATAGGCGCCGGCCTGTGCCGTCCAGCCGTGGTCGGGGGTGGGGCCCAGCACGTAAACGGTAGTACCGTTGGCGGCGGGGGTGTTGCCATCCTGAGCGTCGTTGTTGGTGCTGTTGTCTCCGCCGCAAGCGACCAGAGCCAGCGCCATTGCCATCGCCAGGATCAGCGCAATGATCTTTTTCATGCAATTTCCTCCATACATAATTTATTATATAATACCTGCGGATACAGGCACTATATCGGTCTTACCGCCGGGCCTTACAGGGCCACGGCCTTCTCCGCCTCCGCCGAACGCAGGCAGGCGAACACCGCCCGCATGGATCGGACGATATCCGCAGCATCCAGAATGCTGGGACGGCCCTCCTCCACGGCGGCGACGAACTCGTCGATGACGCCGGAGGACGCCTGCTGGGCGTCGTCGTTGGTCTGGAGCCGATCCAGCGCGTACAGCACCTGCGTGCCGTCAGCGTTGACGATCTTCAGGGAGTACTGGGGATCGGCGTACAGCTTCATGATGCCCTTTTCACAGAACAGCGTAGTGGCGTTGCACTCCTCGCCGTAGTGCGTCCAACTGGTAGTGACCGTGCCCAGCGCGCCGTTGGCGAAAGTGAGCACCTCCACGGAATTGTCGTCCACCTCGATAGGCGTACCGTCGGGGAACTTTTTGTCCAGCACCTTCATGCTGGAGTATACCGAGGTGATCTCGGAGCCGATGAGATAGCGCATCAGGTCGATTTTGTGGATACCCAGATCGGCCATGGAGCCGAAAGAGGCGCTGGCCTTCTTGAAGAACCAGGTGTTGGCGCTTTTGTCCATGCTCCACATCTCCGGCCCCTTGTGGCCAAAGGTGGACTGGAAGGTGATGACCCGGCCCAGCGCGCCGGAGGACAGGATCTCCTTGGCCTTCTTGTGGGCCGGAGCCAGACGCTGGTTATGGCCGATCATCAGGCGCTTGCCGCTCTCCTTGGCGGCGGCCACCATGGCCTCGCACTCCTCCAGCGAGACCGCCATAGGCTTCTCGCACAGAACGTGCTTGCCGGCCTTCAGCGCCTTGATGCTGATCTCGGCGTGAAACGCATTGGCCATACACACGGAAACCGCGTCGATCTCCGGATTGGCCAGTAGCTCGTCCACACCGGCGTATACCTTTCCGCCGTACAGATCCACCAGTGCCTGAGCACGTTCGGGAATCAGGTCATAGAACCCTTTGATCTCCACATCACTGTTATGGAAATACTCATACCCGTGGCGCTGCTTGGCGATGGAGCCGCAGCCGATGATACCAACTTTCAACATGTTGCTTCCACTCCTTTGATCGTTCTATAATTCGTTCCGCGCCGCCACAGACTCGCGCACGACCAGCTTGTGGGGCAGGAATGTGTGTGTTCGGGAGACCTGTTCGCCTCCCAGCATACGCAGCAGTATTTTCAGGCTGACCTGCCCCATCTCATAGCAGGGCTGGGCCACCGTGGTCAGATGGGGATGGAACATGGTGGTGTAATCCACATCGTCAAAGCCCGTGACCGACAGATCCTCCGGCACCCGCAGCCCCATATCGTGAGCCAGCGAGATAACGCTGAGCGCCAGAATGTCCGACACGCAGCACACCGCGGTAGGACGCGGCTCCGTCCGCAGCAGCCTTTCCGCCGCCACAAGACCGGAGGCATAGGAGTAATCCGCGTCAGCCAGCGCGACCAGCTCACCGCTGCAGGGAAGCCCTGCCTTGCGTAGAACATCCTCGTAGCCCTGCCGCCGCTGCTGGGTGGAGATGAAATCATTGTCCGCGCTCAGTAGCGCGATACGGCGGTGCCCCTGATTGATCAGATAGTCTATGGTTTCAGCCGCGGCCGTGTAGTTGTCAATAGAGACCGTGGGCTGCTTCAGCTCCGGTACATACTCGCAGCACTGCACCACAGGATACCGCTGGGCATACTCACTCAGGCGGGGGTTGTTCCTCCGGCAGCCCAGAAAGATGGCGCCGTCAGCTCTGTGGGCGTCCAGCATTTTCAGGAAGCGCTCCTCATTCTCCGCCAGCCCGCCGGTATTGCAGATCAGCACGCTGTATTCACAGTCGTGAGCCAGATCGCCGATCCCCGTAAGGATGCTGGAATAGTAAGGGTTGGAGAAGTTGGGCGCCAGCGTCAAGATCACCCGGCTTTCGCTGCGGCGCAGGTTCCGGGCCGACTGATTGGGAATGTAATCCAGCTCCCGGATGGCCGCCAGTACCCGCTGGGCGGTAGCCGGCTTCACCGACTCGCTGTTGTTCAGCACCCGCGATACCGTTGCCACAGACACTCCTGCATATCTTGCCACTTCGCCGATCGTTACCATGCAGGAGCCTCCGTTTCTTTTCCTGAAAAATGTAATCCATTACATTTTTTATACGTTTATCATATCAGCCCCGACCGCTCCGTGTCAAGAAATATAGCAAAATGGGAAAAATTTTCAGCCCTTTTGCCAATTCCGATCTGCCGCTTTCAGACGCTTTGCACAATCCTGGCGGCGGCATCCGATTTGCTCTTGACAAAGCAAAAAATTGTGATTACCTTTATAATCACCGGAAACATTTGTCTTTGAAAGGAGTATTACATATGAAGCTCGGTCTTGTTACCGCGATCTTAGAGCAGTACGATTATGAAAAAATGATCGACACCGTGTCCGAAATGGGCTTTTCCTGCGTGGAGGTGGCCTGCTGGCCCTCCGGCAAGGCAGAGCGCCGCTATGCCGGCGTCAGCCATATCGACGTGGCCCGCGTGTGCGAGGATGACGCCTATGCCAAGCACGTTCTGGACTACGCCGCCAGCCACCATGTGGTCATCTCCTCGCTGGCCTTCTACCCCAACACCATGGACGGCGATCTGGAAAAGCGTCAGGCCAATGTGGCGCATCTTATGACGGTCATCCGTGCCAGCGCCAAGCTGGGCGTCAATATGGTCACTACCTTCATCGGCCGCGACCAGAACAAGAGCGTGGAGGAAAATCTGGAGCTGGTGAAGGAGGTCTGGCCGCCCATCATCGCGCTGGCGGAGGAGCTGGGTGTAAAGATTGCCATCGAAAACTGTCCCATGCTGTTTGGCCGCGACCAGTGGCCCGGCGGACAGAATCTGATGACCACTCCCCCCATCTGGCACAAGGTGTTTGACATTTTGCCCAGCGACAATCTGGGCATCAACTACGATCCCAGCCACTTTGTCTGGCAGATGATCGACTATCTCAAGCCCCTGTACGAGTTCAAGGATAAGATCTTCCACGTCCACTATAAGGACATTAAGATGTTCCCCGACAAGCTGGAGCGCGTAGGCGTCATGGCCTATCCGCTGGACTTCATGTGCCCCAAGCTACCGGGTCTAGGCGATGTGGACTGGGGCAAGTTCGTTTCCGCCCTCACCGATATCGGCTATGACGGCTTCACCTGCATCGAGGTGGAGGACAAGTCCTTTGAGGGCAGCGAGGAAGCCGTGTTGAACTCCCTGCGGCTCAGCAAGCGCTATCTGGAACAATTCGTGATCTGATCGTTTTCCCTTGAAAAAATCCCTGCTTCATTTTTGAAGCAGCCGGGATTTTTTGTATGCTCTTCGATGCGGTGCATCTGTTTCTGTGGATCGATGGTCGGAAGCACCCGCCGGATCGGCATTTTCAGATGGCCAGTACCAGCCGGGTATAGCCGCGGTTCGTCATACCGCCTGCTCGGCGACAGGCGCGGGCTGATAGAAGCGCACCAGCTTCGTCCGATTCAGCAGCACCATCACGGCGGGGATCAGCACCAGCTGCAGCGCGATGCCGGGCAGAGCGTTCAGCAGCGCGCCGCCGATGAACAGCTGCCAGGTAAAGGCGCTGCCGCCCAGACCCATCAGCACGATCATCACCGCGCCCCACACAAGGCGGCCGGCGATCATGGCGGGGATCAGGCACTTGTAGAGGGCCTTGACGCACTGCCACTTGCTGTGGGCGTAGAGATACCCGATGACCAGACCGTACACGGCCAGCTCGAAGGCCATACCGATGGCGTTGGGATACATGGCGGGGAAGCTGAACAGCACCGACCGCAGCAGCGGCAGCACGAAGCCGACACCCAGACCCCACTGCCAGCCGCAGATCAGACCGCACAGCAGTACGGGGATATGCATGGGCAGCAGCATCTTGCCGATGGCGGGGATCTGGCCGATAAAGAAGGGCAGCACAAGGCCGATGGCCAGAAACATGGCGGACAGCACCAGATTTTTCAGGGAAGTGTGCTTTTTCATAATTAGGAACTCCTCTCTTAACTCATAACGAAAGCATTGGATCTCAGAAACGGAATTCAATGGACTGTATTTCCTGGGAGATCAGGTCGGCGTATTTCAGCACCAGCTTGCGGGCGTTTTCATAGGCGGCATCGTCCATCCGGGCGGCGGGAGCGGAGATGGACATGGCGAACAGCAGCTTATTGCCGCCCAGATAGATAGGGGCGGCCACGCAGCGCAGGCCCGCGTTGAAAGCCTGATCGTCCAGCGCGTAGCCGTCCTTGCGGGCCTTGCGCAGCAGCGCCAGAAATTCCTCCTGTGACATCCCAATGGTGTCGGCGCTGTTCTCGTAGACCCATTTCTGAGCCGCCTCGCTCATGTGGCTGAGAAACACGCGGCCAACGCCGGTGCAGTGAGCAGGGAAGGGGCGGTACAGGGGGAAGTTGGGCCGCAGGACGAAGTGCGTTTCGGCGGTGTAAATGTTGGTGATCTGGTCGCCGGAGCAGGTGGCCAGATTTACATTTTCTTCGGTGATGCGGCACAGCTCGTCTACGTACCTGGCGGCGATCTGCTGGTAACGCTGGTATTGGCTGCATTTGCGGGAGTAGCTTAGCATCTTGCTGCCCAGCGCGTACTTTTTGCTCTCCTGATTCTGCGACAGAAGTCCTTTGAATTCTAAGCTCTGAATGATACGGTGTACGGAACTGACGGGCAAACCCACCTTTGCGGAGATATCGGAAATACCGATCTCCTGCTGGTCGTCATCGAAACAGTCCAGAATGTCGAACGCCTTCAATAGCGTGGACATGTACAAATTGTTGTTCATGACTTGTTTCCTTTCTTTCTCTTTTTCCTGTTGGTGCCATTATATCACGATAGTTTCCAAAATTCAATATTAAAATTCAAAAATGGAAAAGAAAAAACGGAAAGTTAAAAATGAAGCAATTCGGAATTGCGCATACATATTTAATAACAAAACGAAAATGCCTATAGGGTGAATAGGGATATAACCGTCGAATTCACCGGAAAAACAGAGAAAACTGACGAGATGCACAAAAATTTGAGGAATATTTGTAAAATTACTTTTCCACATATCGGAAAAATACCATGCGATGTATTTTGTAATCTGATAAGATAGCCACACAAAACGGAAGGGAAAGCAAAACCTGTTTCCGATTTTTCCTGTTGAAGAAAGCAGAAAAAGGAGAATACAAAATGGATTTCACGCTGTCCAAAGAGCATGAGATGCTCCGCAAGATGTACCGCGAATTCGCGCAGAACGAGGTAAAGCCTCTGGCGCAGGAGATCGACGAAGAAGAGCGCTTCCCCAGCGAGACCATCCCCAAGCTGGCAAAGCTGGGCCTGCTGGGCATCCCGTTCCCCAAGAAGTACGGCGGCGCCGGCGGCGACAACCTGGCCTACGCCATGGCCGTGGAGGAGATCGCCAAGACCTGCGGCACCACCTCTGTTATCATCTGTGCCCACACGTCCCTGTGCTGCTACCCCATCTACGCCTACGGCACCGAGGAGCAGAAGATGAAGTATCTGCCGGACCTTCTCAGCGGCGGCGAGCTGGGCGCCTTTGCCCTGACGGAACCGGGCGCAGGCAGCGATGCCGCCAAGGCGCAGACCGCTGCCATTCTTGATCCCGCCACCAACGAGTACGTCCTCAACGGCACCAAGTGCTTTATCACCAACGCCACCGAGGCCGACACCTTCGTGGTGTTCGCCATGACCGACCGCACCAAGGGCAACCACGGCATCTCCGCCTTCATCGTGGAGAAGGGCTTCAAGGGCTTCTCCATCGGCAAGCACGAGAAGAAGATGGGCATCCGCGGCAGCGCCACCTCCGACCTGATCTTTGAGGACTGCATCGTCCCCAAGGAGAACCTGCTGGGCCAGGAGGGCAAGGGCTTCAAGGTGGCCATGGGCACGCTGGACGGCGGCCGCGTAGGCGTGGCCGCACAGGCACTGGGCATCGGCGAGGGCGCAATTGACGAGGCCATTGCCTATACCAAGGAGCGTATGCAGTTCAAGAAGCGTCTGAGCCAGTTCCAGAATACCCAGTTCCAGCTGGCGGATATGAAGACCCGCGCCGACGCCGCGCAGCTGCTGGTGTACCGTGCCGCCAAGGCCAAGGATGTGGGCGATCCCAACTGCGGCTTCTACTCTTCCATGGCAAAGCTCTTTGCCGCGGAAATGGCTTCCGATGTGACCCGCCGCGCCGTGCAGCTGTTCGGCGGCTACGGCTACACCCGTGAGTATCCCGTGGAGCGCATGATGCGCGACGCCAAGATCACCGAGATCTATGAGGGTACTTCTGAGGTCCAGCGTATGGTCATTTCCAGCCACCTGGGCGTGAAATAAGGATAGGAGGTAAAGGTTAAAATGAAAATCATTGTTTCTATTAAGCAGGTACCCGATACCTCCGGCAAGGTGGCTGTCAATCCCGATGGTACTCTGA
>ERZ834722.2028-NODE-2028-length-17178-cov-7.308708_pt1 | contig 17178 bp, 15 predicted proteins | sample MGYA00519576_ERZ834722 | MGnify/ENA primary metagenome ERZ834722 (study PRJEB31850, sample SAMEA3708759) | human gut metagenome | biome: human gut; feature: human-associated habitat; material: faeces | place: China | collected 2014 ...
AGCTTGCCGTGTCGCGCGATATGCTCGGCCGCGTCTTTAACGGTATGGGTCAGCCCATCGACGGCGGCCCCGCGATCATCGCCGACGAGCATCGCGATATCAACGGCCTTGCGATGAACCCCGCGGCGCGCAACTACCCCAACGAGTTCATCCAGACCGGCATTTCAAGCATCGACGGCCTCAATACCCTTGTCCGCGGACAAAAGCTGCCGATCTTCTCCGGCTCGGGCCTGCCGCACGCGCAGCTGGCCGCGCAGATCGCGCGACAGGCGAAGGTGCTGGACGGCGAGAGCAACTTTGCCGTTGTCTTTGCCGCCATCGGCATCACATTTGAAGAATCTGAGTTCTTCGTCAACGAATTCAAGCGCACCGGCGCCATCGACCGCACGGTGCTGTTCACGAACCTTGCCAACGACCCCGCGGTCGAGCGTATCGCGACGCCGCGCATGGCGCTGACCGCCGCGGAATATCTCGCCTTCGACTGCGGTATGCACGTGCTCGTCATTCTGACGGATATCACGAACTACGCAGAAGCCCTGCGCGAGATCAGCGCGGCGAAAAAGGAGGTCCCCGGCCGCCGCGGCTATCCCGGCTACCTCTACACCGACCTTGCGACGATGTACGAGCGCGCGGGCCGTCAGGTCGGCAAGGAAGGCTCCATCACGATGATCCCCATCCTCACGATGCCCGAGGACGACAAGACCCACCCCATCCCCGACCTGACGGGCTATATCACCGAGGGGCAGATCATCCTTTCGCGCGAGCTGTACCGCCGCGGTATCAATCCGCCGGTCGACGTGCTGCCGAGCCTTTCCCGACTCAAGGACAAGGGCATCGGCGCGGGCAAGACGCGCGAGGACCATTCCGGCACGATGAACCAGCTCTTCGCGGCCTATGCCACCGGTAAAGAGAACAAGGAGCTCATGTCGATCCTCGGCGAGGCGGCGCTGAGCCCGACTGATTTACTCTACGCCAAGTTTGCCGACGAGTTTGAAAAGCGCTATGTCGCGCAGGGCACGGACGAGAACCGCTCCATTGAGCAGACGCTCGACCTCGGCTGGGAGCTTTTATCCCTTCTGCCGCGCAGCGAGCTCAAGCGCATCAAACCGGAGTATATCGACAAGTATCTCAAAAAGGAAGAGTAAGGGGGGAGAAAAGTGCCTACGACCACTGTTAATCCCACCCGCATGGAGCTCACGCGCCTCAAGGGGCGGCTGCGCACCGCCCAGCGTGGGCACAAACTTCTCAAGGACAAGCGCGACGAGTTGATGAAGCAGTTCATGGAGGTCGTGCGCGAGGACTTAGCGCTGCGGCAGAAGGTGGAGCAGTCGCTTGCGCGCGCCTACGGCTCGTTCACCGTGGCGAGCGCGCTGATGTCGCCGGAAATGCTTGAGCAGGCGCTATTGTGCCCCAAGCAGAGCGTTTCGCTCGAAACGGGCACGGAGAACGTGATGAGCGTCGAGGTGCCGCGCTATGAGTTCAAGCTCGCGAGCGAGGACGGCGGGAATATTTATCCGTACGGCTTCGCCCAGACGAGCGGCGAGCTCGACGACGCGGTGCGCGAGCTCGGCGACATTCTGCCCGACCTGCTCCGCCTTGCCGAGGTCGAGAAGGCCACGCAGCTGCTCGCCGCCGAGATCGAGCGCACGAGACGGCGCGTCAACGCGCTCGAATACGTCAAAATTCCGCAGATGCAGCAAAACATCAAGTATATCACGATGAAGCTCGATGAAAACGAGCGTGCCAACACGATCCGACTGATGAAGGTCAAGGACATCATCCTGAAAGAGGCCATCGAAGAGCGCCGCGAGACCGACAAGGCCGAGGGCGCGGACGTGTGAATGGCGAAAGTTGTCAAAACACTTGAGCGGAGTAAAGCAAAACCCATCCGTTTTGTATAATTTGTCGGTTGACATTTTCGGTTAAGGATCCTATACTGAGACCAACAAAGTTCCACGAACGGAGAAACAACACAAGATGAAGAGCATTTTCGTTTTTGCATACTATTATTACTTTACTATGGATTCGTAGTAAGGCTAATTTGTGATGCAAAGATGCAAAAAGGCTCTGAAAAGAGATTGCTTGATGCGGCACAGGTTAGACCTGTGCCGCATTTTTTCGTTGTGGCGATATTTCACGGTCAATAAGGAGGAAATTATTATGATCGTCGTACTCAAGCGTGGCGCAGAACAGGACAAGCGCGAGCAGCTTATCAACTGGCTCAAAAATCAGGGCCTTGGCGTGCACATCTCCGAGGGCGAGTACCAGACCGTGCTGGGCCTGATCGGCGACACGGCGCGCGTCGACATGGACCTGATCGAGAGTTTGAGCATCGTCGACTCCGTCAAGCGCGTGACAGAGCCCTTCAAGTGCTGCAACCGCAAGTTCCATCCCGACGACATGATCGTGCAGGTGGGCGACGTCAAGGTCGGCGGCGGAAACTTCTGCATGATCGCGGGCCCGTGCTCGGTCGAATCCGAAGAGCAGATCGTCGCGGTCGCCAAGGCCGTGAAGGCATCGGGCGCGAACATGCTGCGCGGCGGCGCATTCAAGCCCCGCACTTCTCCTTATGATTTCCAGGGCCTCAAGGCCGAGGGCATCGAGCTGCTGAAGATCGCCCGTCAGGAGACCGGCCTTCCCATCGTCACCGAGATCATGGGCACGAATTACCTGCCGCTCTTTGAGGATGTGGACGTCATTCAGGTCGGCGCGCGCAATATGCAGAACTTCGACCTGCTGCGCGAGCTCGGCAAGCTGAGAAAGCCCATCCTCTTAAAGCGCGGCCTCGCCAGCACGCTCAAGGAGCTTTTAATGAGCGCGGAGTACATCATGGCCGGCGGCAACGAGCAGGTCATCCTCTGCGAGCGCGGCATTCGCACCTACGACGACTACACGAGAAACACACTCGACCTTGCGGCTGTGCCGATGCTCAAGGAGCTCACGCACCTGCCGGTCATCGTCGACCCCAGCCACGCGACCGGCATTGCGCGCCTCGTGCGCCCGATGGCACTGGCTGCTGCCGCCTGCGGCTCTGACGGCCTCATCATCGAGGTGCACAACGACCCCATCCATGCGCTGTGCGACGGCGCGCAATCCCTGCGCCCCGAGCAGTACGATGACCTCGCCAAGGCTGTGCGCCGCGTGAGAGAGGCGGTGGCAGAATGACCGCCGGCATCGTCGGCCTCGGCCTGATCGGCGGCTCGCTCGCCAAGGCATACCACGAGGCGGGCGAGCGTGTGCTCGCCCACGACATCGACCGCGATGTCTTGTCGTTCGCCGTCATCAGCGGCGCGGTGGACGAGGCGCTGACGGACGAGACGATGGCAGAGTGCGATGTCATCCTGCTGGCCGTCCGACCCGCGGCGGCGGTCGAATGGCTCAAAAATCACGCGGCAAAGATCGACAAGCACACGGTCGTCATCGACTGCTGCGGCACCAAGCGCAAGGTATGCGCGGCGTGCTTCCCAATCGCCGAGCAGTACGGCATCACGTACCTTGGCGGTCACCCGATGGCGGGCACGCAGTTCTCGGGCTTCAAGTACGCCAAGGCGAACCTCTTCGTGGGCGCGCCGATGGTGCTCGTGCCGCCGCGCTTTGACGACATTGAATTACTCAGCCATGTGAAAGACCTGCTCTCGCCCGCGGGATTTGGGAGCTACTCCGTCACAACCGCCGAGCAGCACGACGAGATGATCGCCTTCACCTCGCAGCTGGCGCATGTGGCGTCCAACGCCTACATCAAGAGCCCCACAGCGAAAAAGCACAAGGGCTTTTCCGCTGGCAGCTACAAGGATATGACGCGCGTTGCCTGGCTCGCGCCGCACATGTGGGCGGAGCTCTTCATGGAAAACAAGGAATTCCTGCTCAAGGAGATCGACTGCTACATCGAGCACCTGAGCGAATACAAGACCGCCATGGAAAATGACGACGAAGAGACCCTTATCCGACTCCTGGACGAGGGCAAGAAGAGAAAGGAAGAGGTGGACGGCTGATGCGAAGCATCCATATCAAGGCCTCGCGCGAATACGACGTGCTGGTCGAGCGCGGACTTTTGGACCGCGCGGGCGAGCTTCTCAGGGAGGTCAGCGCCCCCGGCATGGCCGCCATCGTGTCGGACGACACGGTCTACGCGCTCTACGGCGAGCGCACGGTCAAGGCCCTTGAAAAGGCGGGCTACCGTGTGCACTCTTTCACATTCCCCGCGGGCGAGGGGAGCAAGAACCTCTCGACCTACGCCGATGTGCTGCACTTCCTCGGTGAGCACCGCTTCAGCCGCAGCGACGTGGTCGTTGCGCTCGGCGGCGGCGTGGTGGGCGACCTCGCGGGCTTTGCCGCGGCGACGTATCAGCGCGGCATGGGCTTTGCCCAGATCCCGACGACGCTGCTGGCCGCGGTCGATTCGTCCGTCGGCGGCAAGACCGCCGTCGACCTGCCCACGGGCAAGAATCAGGCGGGCAGCTTTTATCAGCCCTGTATTGTGCTCTGCGATCCCGACACGCTCGAATCGCTCCCCGAGGAGCAGTACCGCTGCGGCTGTGCCGAGATCATCAAATACGCGATGCTCGGCAATGCGGCGTTCTTTGAAGAACTCTACAAAACGCCCGTGCGTGAGCAGTACGAGCACGTCATCGAGGTCTGCGTGCAGATGAAGCGCGACATCGTCGGCGCGGACGAGTACGACCTCGGCCGCCGCCGCACGCTGAACTTGGGCCACACGTTTGGTCACGCGGTGGAGCAGTGCAGCGATTTTTCTCTTCTGCACGGCGAGGCGGTCGCCATCGGCATGACGACGGTCACGCGCGCGGCAGTCAAGCGCGGCATTTGCGGCGAAGAGACGCTGGCGCGCCTGCTCGACATTCTGCACCGCTATGGTCTGCCGACCGAGACGGGCTACGAACTCGACAAGCTCTATGAGGCCGAGCTCGTCGACAAGAAGATTTCCGGCGGCAAGATGCACCTCATCGTGCCGGAAAAGATCGGTCAGGTGCGCATGGAGACGATCCCCGTCGAAGCCCTGCGCGACTGGATGCAGGACGGTGGCATCCGATGAAAAGAACCATCATACCCGGCGCGCGCACGGGACGTGTGCGCATCCCGGCATCCAAATCGCAGGCGCACCGGCTGCTGATCTGCGCGGCGCTCGGCGAGGAGAAGACCGAGGTCGTCTGCGACGGCATTTCCGCCGATATCGCGGCCACGGCGAAGTGCCTGAGCGCGCTCGGCGCGAAAATTGAAGAAATGGAGACGGGCTTTCTCGTCTCTCCAATCAAAAAAGTGCCCGAGGGGCGCTGCGACCTCTACTGCGGCGAGAGCGGGTCGACGCTGCGCTTCCTGCTGCCCATCGTCGGCGCGCTCGGCGCACAGGCGGTATTCCACCGCGAGGGGCGGCTGCCCCAGCGCCCGCTCGCCCCGCTGGATAGCGTTTTAAAAGAGCATGGCATGACGCTCCGCGAGGACGGCGACCTGCTGTATTGCAGTGGACAGCTGATCGGGGGAAACTATACGATCGCAGGCAATGTGTCCTCTCAATATATTTCGGGCCTTCTCATGGCGCTGCCGCTGCTGATCAGAGACAGTCTTCTTATGGTGTCCGGCCCACTGGAATCCGCGGCTTACGTCGCCATGACGGAGGATGCACTTCAGCTTTCCAAGCTGACCATCCCCAAAATGGGGGCGATGTGGGCGATTCCCGGTCAGCAGAGATGTCATCTGCCGAAGCGCACGGTCGTCGAGGGCGACTGGTCGAACACGGCGTTCTTCCTCTGCATGGGTGCGCTGTCGAAAGAGGGCGTGACCGTCGAGGGGCTGAATTTGCACTCCTCGCAGGGCGACCGCGGCGTGCTGGACGTTTTGCGCCGGTTCGGCGCGGAGGTCACCGAGCACGGAGACGCCGTGACGGTCAAGCGCGGCGCGCTGCATGGCGTAACCATTGATGCCGCTCCCATCCCCGATCTCATCCCCGTGCTGAGCGTCGTTGCGTCGGTCGCAGAGGGGGAGACGCGAGTCGAAAACGCCTATCGGCTGCGGCTCAAGGAGTCTGACCGACTCAAGAGCACGGCAGATCTGCTGCGCGCGCTCGGCGGACGAGTTGAAGAGAAGAAAGACGGCCTCGTCATCACGGGCGTTCCCGCGCTGCACGGCGGCGCGGTCGAAACGCAGAACGACCATCGCCTTGCGATGTCCGCGGCCACGGCGGCCTGCGCCGCGACGGGCGAGATCACGGTCGACAACGACGGCTGCGTGGCAAAGTCCTACCCCCGCTTCTGGGAGGACTTTGGCAGCTTGAAAGGAGAGGGCTTATGAGCAGCACCTACGGCGAAAATCTGCATCTGACCATCTTTGGCCAGTCGCATTCCCCCGCCATCGGCGTGACGGTCGAGGGCATCCCCGCGGGCGAGAAAGTTGATCTGGACGAGCTCCAGCGCTTTCTGAATCGCCGCGCGCCGGGCAAAAACGTCTGGTCGACGCCGCGCAAGGAGGCCGACGCGCCGGAGATCCTCTCCGGCCTTGTGAACGGCTATACCTGCGGCGCGCCGCTCACGGCCATCATCCGCAATACGAACACACGCTCGCAGGATTACGCGAATCTTGCCGTTACGCCGCGCCCCGGTCACGCGGACTACACCGCCGAGGTCAAATACGGCGGCTATCAGGACCGCGCGGGCGGCGGACACTTTTCAGGCCGCTTGACCGCGCCGTTGTGCATCGCGGGCGGCATCTGCCTGCAAATTCTCGCGCGCGAGGGCATCACGCTTGTGAGCCGCATCGCCTCCATTGCGGGCATTACTGACGAAGGTGAGCTGACAGGCTCGCTTGCAGGCAAGGAGTTCCCCGTCGTCAGCGATGCGCGCGGCGAGGAGATGCGCGAAGCCATCGCACAGGCGCGCGAGGCTGGTGACAGCGTCGGCGGCGTCATCGAATGCGCGGTTTTCGGTGCGCCCGCGGGCCTTGGCGATCCGATGTTCGGCGGCATGGAAAATCGCATCGCCGCGGCTGTTTTCGGCATTCCGGCGGTCAAGGGCGTTGAGTTCGGCGCGGGCTTTGGCGTGGCGAGCCTTCGCGGCAGCGAGGATAACGACGCCTTTACGGTCGAAAACGGCAAGATCATCACTGAGACGAACCATTGCGGCGGCATTCTTGGCGGTATCACGAACGGCATGCCCATCGTGTTCCGCGCGGCGTTCAAGCCGACGCCATCCATCGCGCGCGAGCAGCAGAGCGTCAATTTGCAGACGATGGTGCCGGAGAAGATGGCCGTCACGGGCCGCCACGACCCGTGCATCGTGCCGCGCGCCGTGCCCTGTGTGGAGGCGGCGGCCGCCATCGCGGTCTATGATGCGTATCTATCGCGCAAAAGGGAAATGAGGTAAGGGAACATGGACTTAAACGACTATCGAAAAGAGATCGACAGCATCGACGATCAGCTCATCGCGCTCTTTGCCCAGCGCATGGAGACCGCTGAAAAGATCGCGGCATACAAGAAGGCCAACGGCCTGCGCGTGCTCGATGCGCGCCGCGAGAAGGAGAAAATGCGCGAGATTCTGGACAAAACGCCGGACGACCTGCGCGAATACGTCTCCTCGCTCTACTCCCTCATTTTCGAGCTGAGCCGCAGCCGCCAGAGCTGTCTTCTCGGCACGAAGGGCGATCTGCCCGTGAAGATTGCCGAGGCCATCGAAAAGACGCCGCAGCTCTTTCCCGAGGACGCCGCCGTCGCATGTCAGGGCGTGGAGGGCGCATACTCCGAGCAGGCGTGTGAAAGGCTCTTCAAGCGCCCGAGCACGTTCTTTTTCTGTTCCTTTGAGGCTGTGTTCTCCGCCATCGAAAAGGGCCTCTGCCGCTACGGCGTGCTGCCGCTGGAAAACAGCACGGCGGGCAGCGTGAACGCGGTCTACGACTTGATGACGCAGCACAACTTCCGCATCGTGCGCTCGGTTCGCATCAAGGTTGACCATAATCTTCTCGCCAATCCCGGTGCGAAGCTCGAAAACATCCGTGAGATCTACTCACATGAACAGGCCATCAGCCAGTGCGCACACTTTTTACAGGGGCTTCCCAATGTGAAGGTCATCCGCTGCGAAAATACCGCGGTGGCGGCGCGCATGGTGGCCGAGTCCGGCCGCGACGATGTGGCGGCGCTGTCGTCCCGCGCATGCAGAGAGCTCTACGGCCTTGACTGCCTCGCCGCCTCTGTGCAGGATCAGGGCAATAACTTCACGCGCTTCATCTGCATTGCGAAAAACCTCGAAATTTACCCCGGTGCAGACCGCACGAGCCTGATGATGGTGCTGCCGCACCACCCCGGTTCGCTCTACAAGGTGCTCTCGCGTTTCAACGCGCTCGGCGTCAACATGAACAAGCTCGAGAGCCGCCCGATGCCGGACCGCAACTTCGAGTTCATGTTTTACTTCGACCTTGAAACCTCGGTTTATTCTCCGCAGTTTACCCAGCTCATGGGCGAGCTGCCGGAGCTGTGCGAGGAGTTCACGTATCTTGGCTCTTACAGTGAGGTGGTTTGAATGAAGCGCTGCGGATTACTCGGTGAAAAGCTCGGCCACAGCTATTCGCCCGCCATCCACGCGGAGCTGGCGGACTATGAATACAGGCTTTACGAGGTCGCGCCCGAAAAGCTCGGCGAATTTCTGACGGGCGGCGGCTTTGACGGCATGAACGTCACCATTCCCTATAAAAAGGCCGTCATCCCGTACTGCGCGGAGCTCTCGCCCATTGCGCAAAAGCTCCAGAGTGTGAATGTGCTCGTGCGCCGCGAGGACGGCACGCTGTACGGCGACAACGCCGACGCCTACGGTTTTGCCGGTATGGTCAGGGCGAGCGGCATTGCCATTGAGGGCAAAAAGACGCTCGTACTCGGCTCCGGCGGCGCCTCCTCGACGGTCTGTGCCGTGCTCGAGGAGATGGGCGCGCGCAGCGTGACCATCATCTCCCGCAAGGGGGAGGACAACTACAACAATCTGGATCGTCACGCGGACGCGGAGGTCATCGTGAACACCACGCCCGTCGGCATGTACCCGAACTGCGGCGTGTCGCCCGTCGACCTGTCGCTCTTCCCGAAGCTCGAGGGTGTGCTCGATATCGTCTACAACCCCGCGCGTACAGCGTTTGTCTTGCAGGCGGAAAAGCTCGGCATTCCTTATATGAGCGGGCTCTACATGCTCGTCGCGCAAGCTAAGCGCACGGCGGAGGTCTTTGAAAACCGCGACATCCCCGACAGCGAGACCGAGCGCATCTGGAAAAAGCTGAGCCTTGAGATGCAGAACATCGTGCTCGTCGGCATGCCCGGCAGCGGCAAGAGCACCGTTGCCGCGCGCCTTGCTGAGAAGCTTGACCGCATCGCGCTTGACAGCGACGCCGAGATCGAAGAGAAAAACGGTATGAGCTGTGCCCAGCTCATCGAAAAGCACGGCGAGGCGGAATTCCGAGAGCTCGAGAGCGAGGCCATTGCCGCGCTCGGCAAGCGCTCGGGAGCGGTCATCGCTACGGGCGGCGGCTGCGTGACGAGAGAGGAAAACTACGATCTTCTGCACCAGAACGGCATCATTTTCTGGTTGAAGCGTGATATCGACCAGCTGCCGCGTGAGGGCCGTCCTCTTTCTGCGGGCGACCTTGCGGCGATGTACGACAGGCGCAAGGCCTGCTACGAAAGATTTGCCGACCACATCGTCGACAACAACGGCACAGTGGAGGATACCGTGCAGGCAATTTTGGATTGCCTGAAATAAAGGACAAAAACATCCCGCCGCAATTTTGCGGCGGGATGTTTTTGCGCGATGGCGGCAGCTACGGCAGGGGATGGCGGGCTCGCTTTGCAAGCGCTTCGTCATAGCAGTGCGCGCAGCGCCGCCAGTCGATCACCTGCACACGCAGGGCGAGGGACTCCTCGCTGCACGGCACCACCGGCGCGGTCAGGTCGAGCAGCACCGCGCCGAACGAGATGTCGGGGTCCTTCGTGCCGGTGAGCCGGAGTGAGCCGTCCGCCATCAGCGAGAGCAGGACGCGACCGCCGCAGCCGCGGCGCAGCGCATGTGTGAGCACGCGCTCAAAGTCCTCCCGCTCGCCGAAATCGCGCAAAATCGCGGCCTCAAATGTATTCAAAACAGACCACCTCGCCACAAGGTATGCAAAAAGTCCATCAGACAGCACAAAAAAGCGGAAAGTCCTGTGACTTTCCGCTTTTCATTTCAATTTGGACTAACTTAGATGTGGACGACCTTCAGCTCACTCGCCTCGAAGAGACCGAGGCGCTTGCCGACGTTGACATATACCTGCGGGTCGCCGCTCGTGCAGATGACGAATTTGCCCTTTTTCTGCGGGTTGAGCGCGTTCTGCTCGGTGAGGTATGCCTTGACGGCGTTTGCCTGCTCGAGCGCGGGGTTGATGAGGTGCATTTCGGGATAGCACTCGTGGAAGTTCTCTTCCACGATGGGATAGTGCGTGCAGCCGAGGATCAGGTTTTCGACCTTTTCGCGCGCGAGAATGTTGTCGACCTGCGTACGGATCTCGGTGTTAATGTCGTGCTGGTTGAAGTCGCCGCGGTCAACGAGTGCCGCGAGCAGGGGAGAGCCCTTGCCGACGACCTTGCACTCGGGATCACCCTCATGGATGAGCTCGGCGTACTTGCCGGAGGCAACAGTGAACTCCGTCGCGATGAGGCCGACGCTCTTGAGATGCTCGCGCAGGACGTATTTGGCAGCTTCCTCCACGATGCTGACGATCTTGTAGTCGAAGCAGGGGCGCAGGCGGTCGGCCATGGTGGAGATGGTGTTGCAGGCGATGGCGGTGCACTTGACACCGTTGTCGCCGAGGAACTGGAGCATGTGGCTGCTCAACTCGAAGATCTGGTCAGAGGTCTTGTTGCCGTAGGGGCAGTTGGCACTGTCGCCAAAATAGATGATATCTTCGCCGGGGAGAATGCGCTGTAATTCGCGCACGACGGTGAGACCGCCGATGCCGCTGTCCATCACGCCGATGGGGTTGCCTGCGTTCAACATGGTTGAAAGCCTCCTTTTTTTGTCTATAAATATTGTACCACGCGCACACAAAAATGCAAGGGATAAATCATTTTTGCTGTTTGTAACAAATCTTGGGAAAAGGATTGCAATTTTGCCCTCACCTGATAAAATAATATCTGGTGAGAGTTGGGTATTTTACAGCCCGAAACCTGCGCCGCGCGGCGGCATAATACAGAAGAAGAGGTTTGAAACGCTTATGACGATTTTCAACTTGATCACCCTCTTTGGCGGTCTGGCGCTGTTCCTGTACGGCATGCGCCTGATGGGCGACGGACTGAAAAAAGGTTCGTCCGATGCCTTCAAGCGCGCGATGGAAAAGGTGACGAACAATCCGCTCGTCGGCTTTCTGCTGGGCCTTGTGGTCACGGCGGTCATCCAGAGCTCTACGGCGACGATCGTGCTGACGTCGGGCCTTGTCGGCGCGGGCGTGATGTCGCTGCACCAGTCGATCGGCGTCATTCTGGGCGCGAATGTCGGTACGACGATCACGGGCCAGATCATTCGCCTTCTCGACGTGAACGCATCGGAGACATCGCTGCTCAATTTCTTCAAGCCCTCGACGCTCGCGCCCCTTGCGGCGATTATCGGCATCCTCTTTCTAATGGCGGTCAAGACCCGCCAGTCCGATACCATCGGCTCGATCGCGATGGGCTTCGGCATCCTCTTCACCGGCCTTCTCAGCATGACCGCGGCGGTGAGCCCGCTGTCGGAATCTGAGACGTTTGCCAACATGTTCTACCAGCTCTCCGGTAAGCCGGTGCTCGGATTCCTGCTCGGCGCGGGCGTTGCGTTCCTGCTGCAAAGCTCGTCGGCGACCATCGGTATATTACAGGCCATTGCTACGACCGGCGCGCTGACGTTCTCGTCCGTTTACGCCATCATCATCGGCGTCAACATCGGCGACTGTGTGACGACGGCCATCGTCTGCTCCATCGGCTCGAAGGCCGATGCCAAGCGCACGGGCGTGATCCATATCCTCTTCAACATCGCCGGTTCGATCCTCGTGATCGTGGGGCTGATGCTGCTGCACTCGTTCGGTGTGCTCGATGCCCTGTGGGACGAGGCGCTTTCCTCCGGCGGCATCGCGAATGTGCACACGGTGTTCCGTCTTGTTTCGGCCATCGTGCTGCTGCCGGTGTGCGGCCAGTTTGAAAAGCTCTCGCGCAAGCTCGTCAAGGACGATGTGCGCCTTGGCGAAAATGTCGACCACGAGCTTTCGCTGCTCGATGAAAAGTTCTTCACCTCTCCCGCCATCGCGCTCTCGGGCGCGGGTGAGGCCATCACCACCATGGCGCGCCTTGCGCGCACGGGCGTGATGAGCGCGATGGGCGTGCTCGAGCAATACGATGCCCACACGATCAAGGTCATCAACGAGAACGAAGAGCACATCGACAAGCTCGCCGACCATGTGGACAACTACCTCATCCGCCTGTCGCCGCACATGCCGAGCGGACACGGAAGCGACATGCTCAACTACTATATCCAGTGCTTCGGCGAGTTTGAGCGTATCGGCGACCACGCCGTGAACCTGACGGAAAATGCGCAGGAGTTCCTTGACCGCAGCGCGAGCCTGTCGCCCACGGCACATCAGGAGCTCATGGTGCTGCGCGAGGTGCTCGGCGAGATTTTAGATTACACCTACAAGGCCTTTGCCGCCACGGACTACGAGGCCGCGCGCCACATCGAGCCGGTCGAGGAGGTCGTGGACGACCTTGTCGCCACGCTGCGCGCCAATCACATCCGCCGCGTGCGCGACGGGCAGTGCACGGTGTACGCGGGCCTCACGTTTCTCGATATCCTCGTCAATGTGGAGCGCATCGCCGACCAGTGCTCGAATGTCGGCGTTTTCACGCTCTCGATGTTCGACGAGCACATCATGAACAACCACCACGACTATATTCAGGCGCTGCACCAGGGCAAAGACCCGGTCTTCAACCGCGCCTATCAGGAGACGCACGACAAGTATTTCGGCGAGCTCAAGCGCATCGAGCGCAGCAAGTGAGCCGCGCCAGATATGCGTGCCCCTGTTTTATGGAAAATAACGATCAATGCGACTTTTGTGCGCCGCGGCTTGCGTTTGCCGCGGCGCTTTGCTATAATGCAGTGCATAATAGCAGCGTGATTCTCTGCAAAGGAGCATGAAACTATGAAAGCGATTCTTGATGAAATGCTCGCGGCCCTTTCGCGCGGCGAGCGGGTGGTATTGTGCAGCATTCTGGCGTCCTCGGGCTCTGTGCCGCGCGGCGCGGGCGCGAAGATGGCCGTCTTTGAAGATGGCCGCGTGCTCGGCACGATCGGTGGCGGCGCGGTGGAGCGGCTGAGCATCCAGCGCGCGCAGGACGCGCTCAAAAACGGCGGCAGCAACGAGCTCAAGTCCTACAACCTGCACCCGAGTGAAGTGGCCAGCACGGGCATGATCTGCGGCGGCGCGGTGACGGTCTACTTCCAGTTTTTCGCGCCCGAGCAGACCGCGGACGTCGCGGTGCTCAAGCGCTGGCGCGAAATGCTCGATAAAGACGTCGACCTCTGGCTGCTGCTGTCTCTTGACGGCGACGGCGTGAACGAGTTCCACGTTGTCACGCGCGAGGAGATCCCGCAGGACAAGGCGGACTATTTTTCTACCAAGGCCGTGTGGAAGAACGGCATTTATGTCGAGCCGCTGTGCCACGCGGGCAGCGTGTATATCTTCGGCGGCGGCCATGTGGGCCGCGCGCTCGTGCCGGTGCTGGCGACGGTGGGCTTCCGCGTGGTGATGTACGACAACCGCGAGGAGCTTGCGAAGAAAGAAAACTATCCCATGGCGAGCGAGGTCATCTTCGGCAGCTTTTCCGATATTTCCGGCAAGGTGGCGCTCACGGCGAACGACTATGCCGTCGTGATGACGCCGGGCCATCAGGCGGACTATGAAATCCTCTCCCAGGTGCTGGGGAGCGATGCGACCTATATCGGCTGCATCGGCAGCCGCACAAAGGTCGCCAAGACGCGTGAGCGCCTCAAGTGTGACGGCTATACCGAAGAGGACATCGCGCGCGTCCACGCGCCCATCGGCCTTCCGATTCTGGCTGAGACGCCGGAGGAGATCGCCATCAGCATCGCGGCGGAGATGATCGAGCACCGCGCGCGCCTCGCCGGACAGCGGCACTGAGGGTGCGTATATGCAGATCGCACCGCTTTTGCACGTCGGCCGCGGCGTGACGGCCATCATCGGCGGCGGCGGAAAGACGACGCTGATGGAAACGCTCGCCGGGGAGCTTTCGAAAAAGGGTAAGGTCATTATCACGACCACAACGCACATCTGCCGTCCGAAGCAGTATGAAACGCTGCTGGATGCGGACGAGGCCGCCGTTTCGGCGGCATTGGAGCGGTCGGGCATCGTCTGTGTTGCCTCGCAGGCGGAGAGCGGCAAGCTCTGCGCGCCGCGGCTCTCAATGGGCACGCTGGCGCAGCTTGCGGATTTTGTGCTTGTCGAGGCGGACGGTGCCAAGCGCCTGCCGCTCAAGGCGCACGCTTCCCATGAGCCGGTGATCCCGGAGGAGGCGCAGCGTGTCATCATGGTCATCGGCATCGACGGCGTCGGCAAAACCATCCGCGAGACCTGCCACCGCAGCGCGCTCTACGCGCAGCTCGCGGGCGTGGATGAGGAGACGGTCGTCACGCCGCAGCTTGCCGCGCGCGTCGTCAACGCCGAGGGTTACGGCGACCGCGTTTATATCAACAAGGTGGAGTCTGCCGCCGATTATGAAGCGGCGCAGGCCATGGCAAATGAATTTTCCTGCCCGGTCATCGCGGGCAGTCTGCATCAGGGGGTATATGTATGCTTGCATTGATTCGCGGCGCAGGAGACATCGCGAGCGGCGCGGCCATGAGATTGTGGCGCTGCGGGATCGACGTGGTGATGACCGACCTCGCCCGCCCGACGGCCATCCGCCGCACGGTGGCGTTTTCCGATGCCATCGTCCACGGAGAGACAACGGTCGAGGGCCTGCGCGCCGTGCGCGCGGAGAATGCCGCGGAGGCGAAGAAGCTGCTGCGCGGAACGATCGATTTTGTGCACGGCTGTGTGGGAGCTAAGGGAGACGAGAAGGAGGATGTGCTTCTTGTCGGTGACAATATGGTCAACCAGACCATCCCGTTAATCCTGTGCGCGGAGGAGGATGTGGAGGGCAATCACGGCGCTTCCATCGGTAAGCTCGACGAGAACATGCTCTTTTATGCCGCCACGAGAGGCATTCCCCCGGAGGAGGCACAGAGACTTCTGACACTGGCGAAGATCGAAGCGATAAACAGCCAGATCCCGTCAGAGGAGGTGCGCGGCGCTGTTGACACTTATCTGAAGGAGCAATGCATATGACAGATTATAAAAAAGATTTTCCGCTGCTTGCGGAAAGCGATATCGCTTACCTCGACAACGCGGCGACAGAACAGCGGCCGGCGTGCGTGCTCGATGCGGAGCGGGAATTCTATGAGCGCTGGAATGCCAATCCGCTGCGCGGGCTCTATGAGCTGGGCGTGGAGGCGACAGAGCAGTATGAGCATGCGAGAGAGCGCGTCGCACGGTTTGTACATGCGAAGAGTGAGAGAGAAATCATTTTTACCAGAAATACGACCGAGGGCATCAACCTGGTGGCGTACAGCTATGCGCTGCCCCGGTTAAAGCCTGGGGATGAGATTCTTGTCACGATCATGGAGCATCACAGCAACCTGCTTCCGTGGCAGATGGCGGCCAGACGAACCGGAGCCACGCTTAAATATCTGGAGTGTGAACCGGACGGCAGTTTTACGGAGGAGAAAATCTGTGATGCCGTCACACCGCACACAAAGCTTGCCGCGCTGACACTTGTCTCGAATGTGCTTGGACGGGCGACCCCGGCAGAAAAACTGATCGGGATGGTACACGAAAACGGCGGTGTGGTACTGGCGGATGCGGCACAGGCAGCGCCGCATATGCCGATCGATGTCACGGCACTTGACGTGGATTTTCTGGCATTTTCCGGGCACAAGCTGATGGCACCTATGGGAATTGGCGTATTATATGGAAGGAAGGAACTGCTTTCTGAAATGCCGCCTTTTTTGACCGGTGGAGAAATGATCCAGACGGTGACAAGAGATAATGTAGTGTATGCCGAGCTGCCACATAAATTTGAAGCAGGTACTGTCAATGGTGCAGGGGCATGGGCACTTGCGGCGGCGATCCGGTATTTACAGGAAGTCGGTTATGAGCAGATACAGAAGCAGGAGCTTTTGCTGACCACACAACTGATGGATGGGCTTAAGAAGGTGCCACATGTACAGGTTCAGGGATCACCGGATCCGAAAGAGCATTGTGGTATTGTCAGCTTTACCATAGATGGCGTGCACCCACATGATGTCAGCAGCATTCTGGATGCAGATGGCATTGCAGTCCGTGCGGGACATCACTGTGCACAGCCTCTGATGCAACAGATTGGCGTTATGTCAACCACTCGTGCCAGCATGTATTTTTATAATACGGAAGAGGATATAGAAAAGTTGCTTGCAAGCGTGCAGACGATCAGAAGGAGAATGGGCTATGGAGAGTAGAGGATTTTATAACGAAATTTTGACGGAGCACAATCTGCGTCCGGAATTCAAGCATGATCTGCCGGATGCGGACATCGTACTCGAGGGCGTCAACCCAAGCTGCGGCGATGATATCTGGCTGAAATTAAAAGTCGACGGCGATGTGATCACGGACGGTGCGTTCGTGGGCGACGGCTGTGCGATTTCGCAGGCATCGGCGGACATTATGCTCGGCATGATCATCGGAAAGACGAAGGACGAGGCACTGCGCCTGGGAAATCTGTTTCTGCGCATGATCAAAGGAGAAGCATCCGACGAGGAGATTGACAAACTCGAGGAGGCTGGTGCACTGAAGGACATCTCCCACATGCCGGCAAGAGTGAAATGTGCAGTGCTTGGATGGCATACGCTGGAAGAGGCATTTAAACAGGAAAAATAAGAACAGAAAAACTTTTTGCATTTCTGAGAAAAAGTATCACTTTACCCACTTGCAATTTTCAAAAAAATTAGTTATAATGAATTACAGTTAGTAAAGACTAACCAAAGCGAATCAATCATTGTTATCTCCCGTCTGCGGATCTTGGACACTACGCAGGCGGGAAACTCCAGA
>ERZ834722.2036-NODE-2036-length-17097-cov-6.660721_pt1 | contig 17097 bp, 17 predicted proteins | sample MGYA00519576_ERZ834722 | MGnify/ENA primary metagenome ERZ834722 (study PRJEB31850, sample SAMEA3708759) | human gut metagenome | biome: human gut; feature: human-associated habitat; material: faeces | place: China | collected 2014 ...
TGGTGGCTTCTCTGGCAAGCCTTATTACGTTTCGGGAATATACGCGCCGCGTTCCCGATGGCGGGAAGCGTTTTCTTTTCCTTTTTTCTGGGATCAGCTTTGCATTCCTGGCAATTCTTCTGGCTGCCATGTCCTTCCTGAATGGATGAGCCTTTATTGCCAGCATCTTTGGGAAAAATCCTTAAATAATTGTGTTGACGTAAGCTGTATGTCGATTAATAACCCATTCTAACGCACTTTCGTTTTCGCGCTTCACTTCTTTAAGGCTTCCTGTTCATCCACAGCTTCGCCCTCTTTCGGATATCCATTTAACGACCCGTCATCTTTAATATTGTGGAACACGGTCATTTGGTTTCATTATTTTTCTTTTTTGCAGACGCCGCTTTTACTGCGCTCCAGCAGCGTCATGCCCCATTTTTGCTCCAGATCGGCGAGCATCTTTGATGGAGGACTGCACATAATCTATCTCCCATGCTGTGCGCATCCAACGCTCCCGATGCTGTACCATGCGTTCCCTCTTTCATGGGCCGCGACGATTTTGCTGGTGAACCTCGGCAGCTTGCTGATTCTCCGTTTTCGGAGCCGCTGAAAAAATGACACCGCACGGCAGAAATAACTCTGCCGTGCGGTGCGTTTTTACTTTAATTTGGTTCGTCAGGCATGAGGGACGAGCGCGCCCTTCCGGCTCGCGTGGATGACCATGCCGATCACAAAGCCGACGAGCGCGGGCAGCAGCCAGCCGAGGTTCTTGTCGAACAACGGCAGATATTTTTCCGCAAAGGCGATAGGCACATCGAGGCGGAGCGAAGTCTGCACCGACGCGGGCAGCGTCTTCATGCAGTCGAAAATAGCGGCTGCCCATGTACCGATCATCGTTGCGACATACACGGCACGGTCATGAGCGAAGAACTTGCCGATAAAGGCCAGCAGGATAAGCGCAATGGCCGGGGGATAGATGAGCATGAGCATCGGGACGGAATACTCGATGATGGCGCTCAGTCCAATGTTGGAAACGGCAAACGAAAACACCGTGAAGAGGATCGCCCAGGTGCGGTAGGAAATTTTGCCGTTCGTCATCTTGACAAACGTCTCCGAGCAGGCCGTGACAAGGCCGATGGAGGTCTTGAGGCAGGCAAAGGTGATGGTGAAGGCGAGGATAAACTGGCCCACGCCGCCGAGGTAATGACCCGCGATCTGCGTGAGGGCGATGCCGCCATTTTCGGACAGCTCGAAAATGCCTCTCGACTGCGCGCCGACCAGAATGGACAGCACGTAGATCAGCGCCATCAGCGCACCGGCAAGAAGACCGGAGGAGAGCACGTCCTCGGCGATGATGTCGTCGTTGTTGACACCCATGCGGCGAATGACGTCGATGACCACGATGCCGAAGGCGAGACCGGCGATGGCGTCCATCGTGCCGTAGCCCTCAATGAGCGCGGGAAAGAAGGAACCGTTCTGATAGGCCTCCGTCGGCTCGACCGAGGAGATCGCTGCGCCGGGGGAGAGCAGCGCCGCGATGATCAGCACTGCGAAGAAGAACAGGAAGAGCGGATTGATGATCTTGCCGATCCAGAGGGTGATCTTACCGGGGCGCAGCGAGAAGAACAGCACGAAGGCGAAGAACGCCGCCGAAAAGACGAGCAGATACAGCCACTCCGGCGAATCCGCGCCCAGCAAGGGCGTGATGCCGGTTGTGAACGAAACGGTTGCGCATCTCGGGATGGCGAAGAGCGGGCCGATGGTCAGGTACAGAAGGCAGGTAAAGAAAATGCCGTAGCCCTTGCCGACCTTGCTCGAGAGCGTCTGCAGGCCGTCGGAATGCGTGATGCCGATGGCGGCGACGCCGAAGATGGGGATGCCAACCGCCGTGATGATAAAGCCGATCATGGCGACGACCGCGTTGCGGCCGGCCATCTGGCCGAGATGTACGGGGAAGATCAGGTTGCCCGCGCCGAAGAACATTCCAAACAGCGTTCCGGCGACGAGAATCTTCTGCCGGAAGGTCAATTTTTTAGTAGTCATGGGATAATCAACTCCTTTGTGTTGAAAATATTACACCCTGCACTTGAAAAAGAGAAACGCTCGGTTATAATAGGTATATTACAAATCAAAATACCCTTTATAGGAGTGGGGATATGGACAGCAAAAAATTTGAAATTCTGATGACCGCCGTCAACCTCGGCAGCTTTTCCAAAGCGTCTGAGGTCGTGGGCTACACACAGTCGGGGCTGACGCACCTCATCAACGGTCTGGAGCGCGAGATCGGCATGAAGCTCATCCGGCGCGACCACAGCGGTATTTCGCTGACAGAGGACGGGGAGGCGCTGCTGCCCGCGATCCGCGAATACCTCAGCGCGACGGCGAAGCTCGAAAACCAGATCGAGACCATCACGCAAAAGCGGACGGCGACGATCCGAATCGCCGCTTATGCGAGCCTTGCCATGCACTGGATGCCGGAAATTCTGTACCGCTTCCGCCGCGTGTGTCCGGAGACCGACGTGGATCTTCGCATGGTGGACCACGAGCTCGAACCCTTTGAGCTGCTCGAGGAGGGGCGCACGGACGTCATCTTTGCCGCGCGGCAGAGCCACATCAACTGCGACTGGACACCGCTCTACTACGACGCGATGTACGCCATCCTGCCGGAGGACTATCCCACCGGCAGCGAAGAGACCTTCCCCATCGAGGAATTCGACGGAAAAGAATTCCTGATGCCCTACGGGCGCTTCGACATCGACGTGAACGCTGCGCTGAGTCCCAAAAAGGTGAAGCCGAATATCCGCCCCTGCCATGTGGACGATGAAACGGTCATCCGCATGGTCAGCAAGGGCCTTGGCATCACAATGATGACGGAGATCATGATGCGCGGGCGGACGCACGGCGTAAAGACGCTGCCGGTCAGCCCGAAAACGGGACGGGAGCTCGGCATCGGTATGCACCTGAGCAAGAACACGCCAGAGGAAATTCTGCGTCTGCGCGAGTGCGTGCTTGATTTCACGCGCGAGCTGATGTGAAAATTTCCCATCCGCGATTTAGAAACGGCTGCCCCATCAAAAAAGTAAAGCAGGGCGCTTGCCTAAAAGGCAAGCGCCCTGCTTTGTCGATTTTGGGAATGGTCTTATCCTTCGATTTTTGCCGAAGCCGCGCCATCACTCTTTTGCAGATGCGCATAGCGGCGCGAGGGGCGGAAGTACAGCACCGCTGCCAGCATTAGAAGCGCCGTGGTCGCAAGGCTGATGGGGAAGACCAGCATGATGTTCATAAATGTCTTGTACTGCGGGAAGACCCAGCGCAGCCAGCTCAGGCGGACGCCGCAGACGCCCAGCATCGTCAAAACGGCGGGCGGCAGTGAAATTTCAAAGCCGCGCAGGTAGCCGGAAAGCACCTCGTAGCAAAGGCTGAACAGGTGCGACGGCATGATCAGCATGAGGCGAATATAGCCCGTCTCTACCACCTGCGGGTCGCCGTTGAAGATGGTGAGCAGCGACTTTCCGAAAAAGAGGATCAGAGCGATGGCGACGCCGAGGCTGATGATGCCCTCGAGAAGACACAGCAGCAGCGTTTTCTTGCAGCGCTTGATCTCGCCCGCGCCGAAGTTCTGTCCGACGAATGTCGTGCAGGCCTGCGAGAAGGAGTTGAGGATATCGTAGGTGATGACCTCAATGTTGTAGGCCGCGCTCGATGCCGCCATGACGACCGTGCCGAGGCTGTTGATCGCGCCCTGAATGACGATATTCGCGATGGAGAACATCGCGCTCTGCACACCCGCAGGAACGCCGATGCGCAGAATTTGCTTGAGGCACAGCCCGTCGATGCGCAGCTTTTTCGGCTCAAGGCGGATGACCTTGTCCGTTTTGAGCAGGAAGACCCACAAGATTGCCGCGCTGACCGCGTTCGACAGCACCGTTGCGATCGCGACGCCGTCCACGCTCATGTGGAGCGCGGCCACGAAAAAGAGGTTCAGGATCACGTTCAGAACGCCGGAGGCCGTCAGCGCGATCAGCGGAATTTTCGTCTCGCCCACGCTGCGGAAGACCGCCGCCTCAAAGTTGTAGAGCAGGATCACCGGCAGGCCCGCAAGATAGATGCGCAGGTATAGCAGCGCCAGCGGGAACACATCGTCCGGCACATTCAGCTGATTCAGCAGCGGAACGGCGAACAGCTCACCGATGACCGCCGCGATCAAACCGCCCAGCACCGCCACAACGATGGAGGTGTGCACCGCGTGGTGCACCATCGTGTCGTTCTTTTCGCCGATGGCGTGCGCGATCGTCACGTTCGCGCCCAGCGCGATGCCGATGAACAGGTTGACGATCAGGCTGATGATCGAGCTGTTTGTGCCGACGGCCGCGACCGCCACAGTGCGGAGCTCGCCGGTAAAGTTGCCGATGACGGCGATGTCCGCGGCGTTGAACAGCTGGCTCAAAATCGCCGTGGCCGCCACCGGAACGGCAAAGCGCGGGATCTTATCCCAGAGCGTCCCGTGGAGCATATCCAATGATTTTTTCTGCGATGCAGCGTTCAACTCTACCGCCCCTTTCCGCAATTTGTCTGGCCTATGATATCACGCTTTGGGCCAAATGCAAGAGGCAGAAAAGCCAAAAATGGAGCACAGCGCAAAGAATGCTTTGTTTTGCTGCGAAAAGCGCGGATACTCACAGGCATTCCTGCAAAATTTCGCAAATTTCATCATGGGTCAGCTTCTTGCAGCAGCCAGCAGTGACGTTGGTGGAATCCGCGATGGCACGGAAATCGGTATCAGCGGGAATGCCAAGCTCGGTAAAGGTAGTCAGCAGACCAATTTCCTTAATGACCGCGGCCAGCGCGTCGATACCGGCGGCGGTTTCCCCGTCACTGCCCTTGGGTGCGATGCCCCAGACATTCTGAGCAAACCGCGCAAACCGCGCCGCACCAGACTTGTAGATATGGCGGTACAGAACGGGATGAATGACCGCCAGCCCCGCGCCGTGGTTGCAGTCGGTGTAAGCGCCGAGCTGATGCTGGATCTGATGCGCCTGAAAATCCGTGACCTTGCCGATCTTCAGCACGCCGTTCTCTGCCATGGCGGACGCCTGCGCCAGCTCGCTTCTGGCGTCGTAATTTTCAGGATCGGTCAGCAAAATGCGGATGTTGCGGATGACGCTGCGCATGGCGGCCTCATTGATATCATCGGAGAGGTTGTTTTCATCCGGCTTGCCGAAGTAGGTTTCCATCGCGTGGCTCAGCGTGTCGAACGCGCCGGAAATGACCTTGCAGCAGTCGGACACGCTGCCGCCGCCCACGGCGAGGATCAGGTCAACATGGTTTTCACGTGCCAGCTTCGCGCCCTCCTGCACCTTGGCATAGGTGGGGTTGGACATGATGCCGGAGAACTCCACAACGCACTTACCCTGCGCGTTCAGGATACCCATGATCTCATCGTACACGCCGTTGCACTTGATGGAACCGCCGCCATAGGCCAGCATGACGGTTTCGCCAAAGTTTGCGAGCAGGCCGCCGAGGTACTCCTTCACGCCGCCTTTGCCGAAATATACCTTGGTCTTGTTTTCAAAAATAAAGTTATTCATCATAACGCATCCTCTCTGACCGTTTTTCTTGCGGTATTCGCCGCAGTGTGCTACTATTCCGATTGTTACTGCCGGTTGATACTGCCGATTATAAATACCGGTTGTAACAACCGGTCAAGAGGTTTTTGAGGAAAAAACACAATTTTTACGCAGCAGAGAGGGATTACCATGCGCTACACCATGATGCAGGTCTGCAAGGAAACGGGCATGACCTATCAGGCCTTAAAATTTTACTGCAACGAGGGGCTTGTCCCCAACGTCAAGCGCGACAAAAACAACCGCCGCGTGTTTGACGAGCGGGACGTCGCGTGGATCAGCAGCCTGACGCGCCTGAAAAAATGCGGCATGGGCATTCAGGAGATGAAGGACTACCTCGCCCTCTGCCTGCAAGGCGAGCGCACCATCCCGCAGCGCAAGATCCTGCTGGCGCAGAAGCAGGAGGCGCTACGCGCAGGCATTCGGGAATTGCAGGACAGCGTCGCCTACATCGACTGGAAGCAGAATTTTTACGACGAAGTGCTCTCCGGCAAGCGGCCGTATGAGAGCAATCTTATTCGGGTGGAAAAATAGGCGCAAGGCTGGCGTCAGCATAAAAAGCAGGAGGCGTACCGCTCGGTATCGCCTCCTGCTTGCATTCCTGCCGTATTTCATCCCAGCGCCACGTCGAGCACCATCATCAGGCTGAAGCCCACGGCGAAGAACACCGTGCCGATGTTGGAGTGCGCGCCCTGCGACATTTCGGGGATCAGCTCTTCGACGACGACATAGAGCATCGCGCCCGCGGCAAAGCTCAGAAGATACGGCAGCGCCGGAACGATGAGCGACGCGGCGAGTATCGTCAGCACCGCGCCGATGGGCTCGACGATGCCCGAGAGCACGCCGCCCCAGAAAGCTCTTGCTTTGCCCATGCCCTCGGCGCGCAGCGGGAGCGAAATGATCGCCCCCTCGGGAAAATTCTGGATCGCGATGCCGAGTGAGAGCGCCAGCGCGCCCGCCGCCGTGATCTGCGCGCTGCCGGAGAGATAGCCCGCATACACCACGCCGACGGCCATGCCCTCGGGGATGTTGTGCAGTGTGACGGCCAGCACCATCATCGTCGTGCGCTGGAGTTGGCTCTTCGGCCCCTCGACCTGCCCGCTCTTGGCGTGCAGGTGCGGGACGACGTGGTCGAGCAGCAGCAAAAAGAGAATGCCGACCCAAAAGCCGAGAAACGCCGGCAGAAACGAGAGTTTCCCCATCGCCGACGACTGCTCGATGGCGGGGATCAGCAGGCTCCAGACCGAGGCCGCGACCATCACGCCCGCGGCAAAGCCCGTCAGCGAGCGCTGCACAGCGTCGCTGAGCGACTTTTTCATGAAGAACACGCACGCCGCGCCGAGCGACGTGCCGAGAAATGGGATCAAAATGCCGTAAAATGCTTCCATATCGTTCACTGCCTTTTCTGTGTGAAATATCAATTCTGTTAAATGCATCTAACATCTGGACATAGTATACCAGTGAGAGCCGCGGGATGCAAGTGCCGCGGGACGCGGAATGGGAAAAGCCTATCGCGGCAAGCGGGGCGAAAACGCGTAGAATGCACAGAAAATATCGCAAAAATTTGCAAACCGCTCTTGCAATGCGAAAATCGCTGTGCTACAATACGCAAGGTCGATCACCTTCCCGAAGGCAAGCGGGAAAGCAGGATATATTGGAAAGCTGCCCTGCGGCGGCTTTTCAAAAGACTGCGAGTTAGAGCGAACTAACCGCTTGCGCCGCGCCGGTGGGAACATCATATCAATAGGAACAGTGCCGCCTGATTTCAGGCGGCACTGCTTTTTGCGTTTTCGTGAAAAACAAAATGTTCAAACTTTCCTTTAGTTTTTTAGGTTGGCGGGCAATAATGACCTCGTTCCAAGGGGAAAGCGAAAAACGACAGCCCCGCGGAAGCATTTGGGATACACAATGACGAAGGAGGTCATTTTTGATGAAAAGCAAAAAAGATTCGTTCTCTTTTCTGTGCGGCGGCGCTGACACTGTCGCTCGCCGCGTGCGGCAGCAAAACATCGGACTGCTCCGGCCAGACGATCACCGGCGAGATCACCGATATTGACGGCACTGCCGTGACGATGCAGCTCGGCGAGCTGAGTGCGGGCGGTATGCCGTCCCATGACGGGTCTGACAGTTCCGATTCCGGCCAGACGCCGCCCGACAAGCTGGACGGCGAAACGCAGAGCGGCAACAGCAGCAGTCAGGATCATGCATCGTCCGACAGCAGTCAGCCGCCCGCAAAGCCCGACAGCCAGAGCGGCAGCACCGACAGCCAGCCGCCCGAGATGCCGAGCGGCCAGGACAGTTCTTCCAACAACCAGAGCGGTGATTCCGACAGCCAGCCTCCAGAGAAACCTGATGGCGAGGCCTCGAGCGGCAGCGCCCCCGGCGGCATGGGCGGCAGCAGCTTTACCGCGGGCGAGGAGAGTGTGACGCTCGACTTCGCGAATGCGGAAATTACAAAAAATGACGAGAGCATCGAGCTCAGCGACCTTGCCGAGGGCGATATCCTGACCGTTGAGGTCGGCAGCAACAACACCGCGGCGAGCGCCACGGTCGAGTCCGTGGGCGGCGGCCAGAGCTTTGGCGGCAGCGGCGAGGTGACGCAGGGCACCGCCGCCACGACCATCAGCGAGGACGGCACCTACAGCGGCGAAAGCTACACCTCGACCGGCGACGACGAAAACGCCCTGCGCGTGGACGGCGCGGCCGTCACGCTCGACGGCGTCACCGTCGACAAGAGCGCGGGCGCGGCCTCGAACACCGAGGACGGCGACTTTTACGGTATGAACGCAGCGCTTCTCGCGATGAACGGCGCGACGGTGACCATCAAGAATGCAACCGTCCCGTCCTCTGCGCAAAATGGCAACGGCGTGTTCAGTTACGGCAGCGGCACGACCGTGAATATCTCCGATTCCACCATCACCACCACGGCGGATAACTCCGGCGGCATCCAGACCACCGGCGGCGGCACGGTCAACGTGAGCGGCGGCGCGTACACCTCGAACGGCTACAACTCCCCCGCGGTCTACTCCACGGCGGACATCACCGTGAAGAATGCGAACCTGACAGCGAACAACTCCGAAGCCCTTGTCATCGAGGGTAAGAACTCCATCACGCTCGAAGACTGCTATGCCACCGGCAACATGAGCGACACCAAGGGTACGAGCTCTTCGGAAAACGTCCACAACGTGATGATCTATCAGTCCATGAGCGGCGACGCGGACGTCGGCACGTCCGTCTTCTCGATGACCGGCGGCAGCCTCGTTGGCAGCAGCGGTGACATGTTCTACATCACGAACACCCACTGCCTGATGACGCTCTCCGGCGTGAATATCGTCAACAATGATGCGGACGGCGCGCTGCTGCGCGTGGTCGGCAACTCCGCCAGCCGCAGCTGGGGAACCGCCGGCAGCAACGGCGCACAGGTCGAATTCGCCGCAGACGGTCAGACGCTTGCAGGCGACATCATCGTCGATACCATCTCGAATCTCACGATGACGATGAAAAACGGCAGCACCTTCACCGGCACCGTCAACATCATCGACAATGCCGAGGGCGGCACCGCCGTCAGCGACAACGCGGTCGTCGCGATCGAGAACGGCTGCACGTGGAACCTGACCGGCAACTGCACGCTTACGAGCCTCACCAACAACGGCACCATCAACTTCAACGGCTATATCATCACGCTGACAGACGGCACGGTGCTGAAGTGAGCCCGCTTTACCCCTGCTGCTGTATATACTCCTCAATGGTGCGCAGGAAGGCCTCTCCGTAGCGGGAGGCCTTCCGCTCGCCGACACCCGAGACCTCAAGAAGCTCTGAGAGCGAGCGCGGCGCTTTCTCCGCCATGTCGGCGAGCGTCGCGTTCGAAAAGATGACGTAGGCGGGAACGCTCTCGCGTTTGGCAAGCTCCGCGCGCTGGGCGCGCAGCGCCTCGTAAAGGCTGTTTTCCTCGAATTCGTCCGAAAACGCGCCGCGCGGGCGCTTTTTCTCTGTCTTCGGCTCCACCCGCTTCTGCATCAGCACGCATTCGCCGTCAAAGAGCACGGCGGATGCTTTTTTTGTGGGCCTGAGCGTCGAATAGTGCTGGTCGACCTCGAGATATCCCGCGGATTCGAGGTATTCGATGTACCGCTCGATGACGCTCGGCGACGTCTTATCCATGAGACCATAGGTCGACAGGCTCGCAAGGCCGAGCGACAAAAGCCGCTGGTCGCGGCTCCCGCGCAGGACCTGAATGACGAGCGTTTTGCCGACGTAGTACCCCAGCCGCTCGCGGATGCGCATGACGCACGATAAGATCATCTGCGCCGAGAGCGTGATGTCCTCGGTCTGGTAGGTCGCTTTACAGTTGGAGCAGTTCCCGCAGTTTGCGGGGTGTATCTGGCCGAAGTAGTCAAGCAGCCGCCCGCGCAGACAGTCGACGGATTTGCAGTACCCCGTCATCGCCTGTAAGCGCTCGTAGTCGTGCTTGCGCACAAGCGCAGCGTCCTCCTCCGAAAGCTGGTCGGCTCCGCCGTTTTCGATGAGAAAGCGCGCGGTTTCCACGTCAGCGGGCGCGAAGAGCAGGACGCAGTCGGCATTCTCGCCGTCGCGTCCGGCGCGGCCCGCCTCCTGATAGTAGGCCTCGAGGCTTTTCGGCATGTTGTAATGGATGACAAAGCTGACGTTTGACTTGTCGATGCCCATGCCGAAGGCGTTCGTCGCGACCATGACGGTCTTGCGGTCAAACTGAAAATCGTCCTGATTCTGCTGCCGCTCCTCATCTGTGAGGCCCGCGTGATAGCGCGTGGCGGCGATGCCGCGGTCACACAGGCTGTCGCACACGCGCTCGACCGCCGCGCGCGTTGCACAGTAGACGATGCCGCTTCTGCCTCTTCGCTCGTCAATGAGTGCGGCGAGGGCGGAAAACTTGTTTTTCGGGCGGCGCACGTCGAAATAGAGGTTCGGACGGTCGAAGCCCGTCACGATGCGGTACGGGCTTTGCAGCTGCAAGAGCCGCAGAATGTTGGATTGCACCTGCTTTGTCGCCGTCGCGGTGTAGGCCGCGACAATGGGTCTGCGCGGCAGGGCATTGATGAAATCGACAATGCCGAGGTAACTCGGGCGGAAGTCCTGTCCCCACTGCGAAATGCAGTGTGCCTCGTCCACAGCGAGAAACGACACGTCCATCTCCTGCATCAGCGATAAAAAGCTGTTCGTTTCCAACCGCTCGGGCGCGACGTAGATGAGCTTGTAGGCACCCTTGCGCGTGCGGGCGTAGACCGTGCGGATCTGCTCGCCTGTCAGTGAGCTGTTGATGTACGCCGCGGGGACGCCCGCGCTCTTGAGCGCTGCGACCTGATCCTTCATCAGCGAGATGAGCGGCGAGACGACGAGCGTGATGCCCGGCAGGAGCAGTGCAGGGATCTGATAGCAGAGCGACTTGCCCCCGCCCGTCGGCATGACGCACAGCGCATCGCGCCCAGAGAGAATGGAGTCGATGAGTTCCTCCTGCCCCGCGCGAAACGCGCTGTGGCCGTAATATTGCTTTAAGATGCTGTACTTGTCCATGAAAAAGTGTTCCGTTTCCTGTTTTTTCTATGATGTTACCCCATCGGGAAGAAATTGTCCACGGAAAATTCAGAAAGGAAAAAGGAGGGGGATCGCCGCGGCTTGATATTGCTGTTTCCTTGTGCTATAGTCCCTCTTGCTCGCTCGGAGGGCGCGCTGTTCGAAAGAAACGGCAGCCGGATAAGGCGCAGGCTGAAATGCCTGTTCCTTATCCGGCTTTTTTTGTTGACAGGAGGAAACGACAATGGACCTTTTGCGTGGAAATATCAAAACGCTTTACTTCAAATACTTGTCGGCGGCGTTCGGCAGCGCGCTGATCTCCAGCATCTACGGCATCGTCGATATGGCGATGGTGGGGCAGTATCAGGGGCCTGACGGCACGGCGGCGCTGGCTGTGGTCGCGCCGGTGTGGAACATCATTTACAGTTTAGGACTTCTCATGGGCATCGGCGGCAGCGTGATCTTCAGCACAAAGCGCGGCAGCGGCATGAGCGCCGACGGCGAGGACGACCAGTATTTCACCGCAGCGGTCATCGGCTCGGTCATTCTGGCGGCGCTGGCATGGCTGGGGCTTATTTTCTTCGAGCGTCCGCTGCTGATGTTTTTCGGCGCGGATGAGACGCTGCTCGCCCTCGCGCAGCGGTACATGATCCCCGTTAAAGTTGTATTCCCACTGTTCCTCTTCAATCAGATGCTTGCGGCATTTCTGCGCAACGACGGCGCGCCCGCACTTGCGACGCTTGGTGTGCTGTCGGGCGGCATCTTCAATGTGTTCGGCGACTGGTTCTTCGTCTTCCCATGCGATATGGGCGTTTACGGCGCGGGTCTTGCCACGGCGCTGGGCTCGGCGGTGTCGTTCCTCGTGATGCTGACGCACTTTGCGAGCAGGAAGAACACGCTGCGCCTCGTGAAACCAAAGAGGCTTGCGCGCAAGCTGTGGAAGATCGCCGTCACGGGCTTTTCGAGCTTCTTTATCGACATGGCGATGGGGATTCTGACTGTGCTCTTCAACCGCCAGATCATGCAATACCTCGGCTCGGACGCGCTCGCGATCTACGGCCCCATCATCAACGTCAGCACATTCGTCCAGTGCTGCGCGTACAGCGTCGGACAGGCATCCCAGCCCATCATTTCGACGAATTTCGGCGCGGGGAAAGAGGCTCACATCCGCGAGACGCTGCGATATGCGCTGTGGACGGTCGTATTTTTCGGCGTTTTCTGGACGGCGCCGAGCGTGGCGTGCCCGAATCTCTACATCCGCATTTTTATGAGCCCGACGGAGACGATCTTGGCGATGGCCCCGGCCATCATCCGCGCGTATGCGATCTCATTCCTGCTGCTGCCGTTCAACATCTTCTCGACGTATTATTTCCAGGCCATCTTACAGCCGAAGGCGGCGTTTATCGTGTCGGTCGCGCGCGGACTCGTCATCAGCGGTGCACTGATCCTGATGCTGCCGCTTCTTGCGGGCGCGGATTCGCTCTGGTTCGCCATGCCCATCACGGAGCTTGTCACCGCCGTTTACGCTGCGGCGTGCATCCGCAGATACACCGCGCGGCTCGACGCAAAAGCCGCTTGACGAAGCGCGGCCACCGCCGTATAATCATGTCGGAATTTTAACGAACAGGAGCCAAAATGTAACCATGCAGCTTGATCGACCGCACGGGCAGATGTCCGATTCGTTCCTGATGTCCGCGTTTATCATTTTATCCGGCGGATTGCAGGACGCCTATACCTATTGCTGCCGCGACAAGGTGTTTGCCAACGCGCAGACGGGCAACATCGTGCTGATGAGCACACACCTTTTTGCAGGCGACTGGGCAGGTGTTTTCCGCTATTTTGTGCCGCTGATCTCGTTTATGGCGGGCATTTTTGTGGCGGAATGCGTCCACCGCCGCTATAAGTGCATGGAAAAGGTGCACTGGCGCCAGCTCATCATTCTGGCCGAGATCGTGCTGCTGTTTTTTGTCGGCTTCCTGCCGCAGGAGGTCAACACCTTTGCAAACGCGCTCGTCTCGTTCGTCTGCGCGATGCAGGTGCAGACCTTCCGCAAGGTGCGCGGCCACGCCTACGCGAGCACCATGTGCATCGGCAACATGCGCAGCGGCACCGAGGCGCTGTGCGTCTACTTCCACACGCACGACCGCGAGGTGCTGAAAAAGGCACTGACGTATTTTGGCGTCATCGGTATTTTTGCCGTCGGCGCGGGGCTTGGCAGCGTCCTGACGGCGCGCTTTGCCGAAAAGGGCATCTGGGTGTCCTGCCTGCTGCTCGCAGTCAGCTTTTTGATGATGTTTGTGCGCGAGGAAGAGAAGAAATAAGAGGCTTTTTGAAAGATGGCTCTGTATGCAGATTGGTTTCTGCATGCTTTTGTAAAAAAAGGAGAGGACGCTGCTGCGTTCTCTCCTTTTCCTTTTGCGTTCGTTACGCGAGCGGCTTGCCGCTGAAGACGGGGAAGATGTTGAACTCGCCGTAGTCGGCGATGCGGTCCGTGTGCTTGAGCGTCTCCATGTCCTCACTCGAGATGGTGAAGTCCACGGCGGCGTTGCTCGCCATGTGGTCGGGGTTGGCTGTCTTCGGCAGCGCGACCGCGCCGAGCTCGATGACATAGCGGATGCACAGCTGCGCGGCGTTGACGCCGTACTTTTTCGCCATCTCCGCGATGGCGGGGTTCTTGAGCGCCTCGCCATGGGCGATGGGGGAGTAGGCCTCCACCTGGATGCCCTGCTCGCGGCAGTAGTCGAGCAGCGCGAGGTCGGTGTTGCTGATGTGCAGCAGGATCTGGTTGACCATCGGCTTTACGCGGCAGTCGGAGAGCAGATTTTCAAGGTCGTCGCGCAGAAAGTTCGACACGCCGATGACCTTGACCTTGCCCTCGCTTTGCGCATCCTCAAGCGCGCGCCAGATGGCTTTGTTCTCTTCGAAATAGCGCTTTTCGACGCGGAACTGGTTCCACGGCTGGGGAGAGTGGATGATCATCTGGTCAAGGTAGTCAAGGCCCATCTTCTCGAGCGTTTCGTCGATGGACTTTTTGGCCTCGTCATAGGTCTTGAGCTCCGCGGCCACCTTGCTGGCGACAAAAAGCTCCTCGCGCGGAACGCCGCAGGTGCGCACGCCCTCGCCCACGCCGCGCTCGTTGCCGTAGGCCTGCGCGGTATCGATGAGGCGGTAGCCGAGCTTCACGGCGGTGCGGACGGCCTCGGCGGCCTGATCGTCGTCGATGAACCAGGTGCCAAGGCCGAGCTTGGGGATGCTCAGGCCGTTTTCGAGCGTATAAGTTTCGTTTAAGATCATGGAAATTGCCTCCGATTACAGCTTATTGTACTCTTCGTCCGAGACCGGCTCGCACCACTCGTTCCGGCAGTTTTCGCCGGGGACTTCAACGGCGATGTGGCTGAACCAGCTGTCCTTTTTCGCGCCATGCCAGTGCTTCACGTTCGCGGGGATCATGATGACGCTGCCCTCGTGCAGGCTGACGGCGTCCTTGCCCTCTTCCTGATACCAGCCCTCGCCCGCGGTGCAGAGAAGGAGCTGTCCGCCGCCGGAAGTCGCGTGATGGATGTGCCAGTTGTTGCGGCAGCCGGGCTCGAAGGTCACGTTCGCGGCGAAGAGGCCGCCCTTCGGGTCAGTCAGAGGATTTAAGAACGAATCGCCGATGAAAAACTTGGCGTAAGCAGTGTTCGGCGTGCCGGTGCCGAACATGTTGACCTGTTCAAATGCTTCTTTATTTTCGTACTTCATGTTAAAAAGCCTCCTCTGCTTTACTTTTTACTTTTCCACATTGTAGCGCAGCCAGACCGCGCCGCTGCCGTACTGCTGCACGCTCGTGTGCTTGAGCGGCGTGACGCCGCGCTCCATCGGCAGGCCGTCGAACACACTCTGCATGCCGCCGCGGCCGTCGATGCCGGCGCCGATCAGAATGCTGACCTCGTCGAGTAGCCCCGCGGCGAGGAAGCCTGCGTTGATGTGTCCGCCGCCGACCACGGCGGCTCTCTTGACGTCAAACTCCGCGGCGAGAATTTCGCACGCGCGCTTCAAGTCGACGTGTTCCTTGCCACAGGCAATCCACGAGATGTGCTTGCCGTTGAGATACGCAAGGTACTCCTTGCTGACCTGCTCGCTCGTCAGGATGAGCAGCGGACGCTCGTCTTCGGCGCTCTCACCCCAGAGGAGCGTGCCGTGGGTGTCAACGACGATCTCATAGCCCTCGGCGTCGGCGGCCTTGGAAAAGGCCTCTCTGCCGAGCGCTTCGGCGTCTTGGCCTCAAACTTTCCGGGCAGCGCCATTTCGAGCTCCGCGGTCACGCGGCCGCTGATACGTGTGGGCGCGTCCAGCGCGTCGAGCGTGTCGTAATATTCCTGCACGCCGGGTAGGTGCTCGGTCATGGCGCAGTCGATACGTCCGTCGACCGAGGTCATCATGTGGCATACGATATAAGGCTTGATCATGGGATATTCCTCCTCAAAAAACTGTTGTTCTTAAAGTTCACTGATACTCTACAACTTAAAGTACACTTTCAGTCAAGAGGGCTTCGAAAATTTTTTCGATAGTCCGTTACAAAAGCTTGCACGCTTGACAGAAAGAAAATGGCACCATATAATATATAGAACATACGTTTTAGATGACGCGGCGGGGAGGAAGCTCAATGTATTTTGCCTACGGGGAAGAGGAGACCGACTATCTTAAAAAGAAGGATAAGCGCATGGCCGAGGTCATCGACCGCATCGGCCATGTCGAGAGAAAAGTGGATACTGACCTCTTTTCCGCCGTCGTGCACCACATCGTCGGCCAGCAGATCTCGACCAAGGCACAGGAGACGATCTGGCAGCGGATGCTGTCGGCACTCGGCGAGGTCAACGCCGAGACGGTCCTCGCCGCGGGTGTTTCCAAGCTCCAATCACTCGGCATGACGTTCAGAAAGGCGGAGTACATCACGGATTTTGCCGAAAAGGTCCACACCGGCGCATTCGATTTAGAAGGTATCTGGCAAAAAAGCGACGAGGAGGCTATCCGGGAGCTTTCGTCCCTCAAGGGCATCGGCGTGTGGACGGCGGAGATGATTTTGCTCTTCTGCATGCAGCGTCCGGATGTGCTGAGCTACGGCGACCTTGCCATCCAGCGGGGGCTGCGCATGGTGTACCACCACCGAAAGATCGACCGAGGGCTCTTTGAAAAGTACCGCCGCCGCTTTTCGCCCTATGGCAGCGTGGCGAGCCTGTACCTCTGGGCGGTGTCCGGCGGTGCGATCCCCGAGCTGCACGATTACGCGCCGAAAGAGAAGAAATGAGGCGAGGACGATGACTTACACCCAGCATTATGATTCGCCGCTCGGCGGCATCCTGCTTGCGGCGGACGAAGAGGGCTTGACGGGCCTGTGGTTCGACGGGCAGAAATATTTTGCCCGCACGCTGCCAAAAGAGTATGCCGAGAGCGAGACGCCTGTTTTGTGCGAGGCCAAGCGCTGGCTCGATATCTACTTTTCGGGCCGCGAGCCGGACTTCACGCCGCCGCTCCACCCCGTGGGTTCGGCATTCCAGCAGGCAGTATGGGCGCTGCTGCTGGAAATTCCCTACGGTGAAACGACGACCTACGGCGCGCTTGCGCGAAAGCTGGCGGAGAAGCAGGGCCTAACGCACATGTCTGCGCAGGCCGTCGGCGGCGCGGTGGGGCACAACGATATTTCGCTCATCATCCCCTGCCACCGCGTGGTCGGCGCGAGCGGCAGCCTGACCGGCTACGCGGGCGGCGTCGATAAAAAGGTCAAGCTGCTCGAGCTTGAAAGGGCGGATATGAAGTCCTTTTTCGTGCCGAAAAAGGGGACTGCGCTGTAAAACAAAAGAAAAGGCATTCCGCGCGATAGCTGGGTGTACGTAAGACAGTATTGCGCCGAGATTGACGAAGCGGCACGAAACCGCATGGAGCTGATCGTGCGGTCACTGGCAGA
>ERZ834722.2055-NODE-2055-length-17022-cov-5.118642_pt1 | contig 17022 bp, 17 predicted proteins | sample MGYA00519576_ERZ834722 | MGnify/ENA primary metagenome ERZ834722 (study PRJEB31850, sample SAMEA3708759) | human gut metagenome | biome: human gut; feature: human-associated habitat; material: faeces | place: China | collected 2014 ...
TACTAATATAATTTCTTATACAAATTACTATTTTATTTTTACTCATCCTATCACAAAAGCAGATAATTATCAACTAAGCCTAAACAAAATCCAATATTGAGTTTTTCTTAAATTCAAATTGAATTAAAAAAATCAAATTTCCTAATCCATTCATTTATCTTATGTTTGTCCGACGTATCCACTAAATATCGCAATCCCCTGGATATGAGAATGTTACTTCTTTAAATCTGCTGAGTATTGCTCCTGCTAGTATTACTGTTGATCTCATTTCTCGCATTAAGTGTTCTGGTATTTCTTTTTTGTTTATGTATTTGGAATCTATTTCTATTTTATCATTATTCTTGCTTACTTTGCAACCTATATATTTCAATATTTTTAATGTTATTTGCATATCATGTATGTTTGGCACATTGTAAATTTTGCTTTTTTTGCCATTTAATATTGTTGCTGCAATTATTGGTAGTGACGCATTTTTTGAACCAGATATTTTTACTTCTCCTTCTAGCTTTTTTCCTCCTTCTATTATGTAGCTATACATCTTTTTCACCCTTTCTGTTTTTGGTATATATTATGTTTAGTTTGTTTAAAAGGTGATTTCTTTATTTTTCCTAATAAAATAAGAGGGCTTTTACCCTCTTGTTTCATTTTTTATTTTTTGTTCTATTCTTTTTCTTTCTTCTGGTGTTGTCCAATAGTTTTTATAGATTACTGCTAGAAGTGCTCTTGTTTCTTCTAATAAGTTTGAATTGTCTATATCACCGTTAAATTCAAATTTGTAATCATCGTCTTTTTGATCTATTATTGTTTGTAGTATCTCTTTTGGTATTTTCGACAAGTCTTCTGAAGAAATGTTTTTTATTATTTCATATAATTCTTTATATGCTTTTGGATAATTATCTTCCATGTTTTCCTCTTTTCTTTAATTATATTTCTAGTTCTGTTTCTTGCGCATTTCTGCACCTATCCTGTTCTAGTCTGCGTTCTGCCTCTATAATACTTTGTGCTTTCACTGCTTTTTCTCCTGTAAATAATGATTGTTCTATTCTTCCTATATCTATTGGTTTTTTGGCTGTTTTTTCCCTTATTTCTGATAATACTAATCCACTTTTTTCTAGCATTGCCATATTTGTATCATATCTTGCTTGGTAAATGTGTCTGTCTTCTTCTGGTATTGCAAGAGCTAATAGTCTTTTTAGTTTTTCTTCTTGTGTAATTGTAGGGTCTTTTAGTTCTTCAAAATCACGAAGATATTGTTCCTCTTCTTGAGTTCTTGTCTGCTTTTTTTGTATTGATGCTAATCTTTCTGCAGAATTCATTATTCCTCCAAAAAGGTTTATGTTTTCCACCCATACATCAGGGTCTAATGTTCCATTTGATAATCTAAATTCTATTGTTTCTTTTATTCTATGTGCATAGTTTTTAAAGTTTACGCTAGAGTATCTGTCTTTTTGAATATCTATTAAACTCATTAGTAAGTCACATTCTCTTGTTCTGTCATCTACATATATTTGTTGTCTTTTTATTGCTTTTTCGATTTTTCCTGATAGAGGAACTGCATGTTTTTCTACCGCTTTAAGTCTTGTTATTTCTCCTTCTTTGTTGCTAATTGCATATAATATCTCTTCTGAGTTACACCAAAGTTCTACTAAATTTCTGTATGATTGTGCTGTTGTTAAGAATTTTTCTCCTATGTGAATATGTCCTCCACATTCTCCATTTACTATTGCTCCCATTGTTTTTAGTGCATTACATACAAAATATATTTCTTCGCTATCTCCTTTGCTTCCTGTTAGTATTGGAGATGTGTATTCTGCTCCATTTTCTACACTTTCTTCTTCTTTTGATTTCCATCTCTTGAAGATAGAATTGTTTACTTCTAGATTTGCCGCTTCTATTTCTATCCCAACTGTCATTCCCTCTGGGATTTTAATTTCTTTCACTTCTTGCGTTGTTTCTGCCATTAATTGTTGGACTAAGTCATCATTTCCAAATTCTAGTGCAAGAACTAATCTTTCTTGTTTTTTCAGTCCTAGTTCTGGGTTTTCCATATATTCTTTTATTGTTTTTTCATCCCTTGTTGCTTTTATTAGTTTTACTTTACTTGCTGGAGATAGGTCTAGCCTCTCGTCTTTTAAGCATTCTTTTATAATATATGGTTCTTCTATTGTTTGTATAAGCTCAACTTTATCTTGTTGGTTTAGTTTTATCTCTCTATCTCTTAAGCACTGTATTGTGAATTCTGGGTCATTTATGTATGCAATAAGGTCTTTTTGTTGATATGCAACAAGGCCTTTGTCTTTTACACATCTTTTTGCAAACTCTTTATCACCTATTGTTTCTATTATTGCTACTTTATGATCGCTCATTGCCACGTCATCCAAAAATCTTCTAAGTATTGATTTATCTTTAATACTTTGTAAAACTCTTTTTACATCTTGTGGGTACATTAACTGAGGAGTTTTTAAGCATCTTTTTATAAGTTCCAAGTCGTTTTTTTCGATTACTATATTTGCTCTTACATGTGAATCTATTTGAAGTTCTCTTGCATTTAGACAAACTATTATAGAATCTATATCATCCAAAGATTTTATTAGTTCAGCTTTTTCTCTGGTCATAAAAGTTCCACGTCTGCCAAATAACATGTTTAGAGTAAATTCTTCATTTCTTACTAATTTTATTATTTTTACTCTGTCAACACTCAAAATAGGCGTATCTGGGTCTTCTGCACATTTGCGCATAAATTCTCTATTTCCCGTTACTATTATTATTTGTGTTATTACTTCTGATGGCATTTTTAGTTGCTTTGCCCTTTTTATTAAGTTTGGTGCTTCTTCTACACTAACTCCTCTTTCTTGAATTTTTTTATTAATTTCGTCTACTGTCATTTTTTTCCTTTCTAAATCAGTCTTTTTGATTAAAGGCTTCTTTTATATTATCTCACAAATTGGCATATTTTTCAACTTTTTGGGCATTAAAAATAGAATCCAAAGAATTTCTAGATTCTATACGTTTATTTCTTTAAATCTTTTATTACTGTATTTTTTTAGCTTTCTCCATAGTGCAATTACAACTACTGCTAAAACTACTAATTCTATAAGTACAAATAAGTTTGTATTTGGTGTTTGAGCCCCTGCTACCATTAATACAGCAAACACAAGTCCCAATATCATTCCACTAAACACAGCTATTGTTGTGCTCATGCTTTGTTTTACAACTTCTGTGTCTGATGAAGCATTCATTTTTGGATATTTTAGATTTGTAAATAATCCGATTATTGCTATAAGTATTGGCATTAATATTGATATTGCCAAAATAAATAGTATATCTATTATTCCAACTTTGAATGCTATAAAAAATATTAAATCACTTATTAATATAACTGGCATCGTGATTATACAGCTCATTAAGATTTTAGATAATAGTATTGTGTCAACAGATGTTGGTAAGCTTTTTGTTATGTTGAAGCTTTTTCCTTCTAGGGATATTGAAGATGATGTTATTGATGTCATACAGGCTGTATATGTAACTAGGCAGAAGAATATTTTTGGCATCAGCGAAATAATCGTGTTTATATCAATTCCCTCTCCTTCTGTTATCGTATTTATCACTCCATTTATGTTCACGCTCATCGCTATTGTTACTATCAATAATAAAATTAAACCAAATGACGTATTAAAAATGTACACTGTTGAGGAAAAATATCTTTTTAATTCTTTTGATACCAATGCTGATAATTTGCTTTTTACTTTTACTTTGCTTTCTATGTTTTTTAGCTTTTTATTTTTTCCTTTTTCTGATGATTTAGATATTATTCCAAAATAAAATCTACTTGCAATCATAATAAAAATCACTAATGGCACTATATTTACCACTATTAGAATCAGTAATGTTGTTAAATTAAAGTTCTGTATCAAGTCTATGTATGCACCTGCTGGGTAATACACCTTTTTAATGACTGCATTTATGCTTTCTGCATTGTTTATAACATTTTCTAAAATTGCTTGTGTGTTTAGTGAGATATAAAATATTCCAAAGAATATTATCATTGTAAACACTGTTTGTACTATTTTTTTAGCTTTAAATTTTACAGATACTGCTTTTACTACATATCCAATTATTGAACTTATTACTGTTGGAATTATCGGTAGTAAAAATGTCATTAATATTGATATTAGATAAAAACTTATTCCTGGATGTTCATAATATATGTACACAACATATGCAGGTATCATAAATAATGCGTTATATAAGAATTGAAATGATAGTAGTTTAAATATTCTTACAAACAGTATCTTTGATTTTTCTATTGGTAATGAAAATAGCAGGTCATTGTCTTTCGCATCAAACAATATTCCTTGTGATTTATATATTCCTTCTACTAATGTAAGTATTATCGTGAATATTATAAATAATGTTAGCATTATGTACGTTAGGTTCACTTTTGAAAATTCTAATGCAAACATCTCAGCATAGACTCCTACTGCAAACATTACTATTAGTGAAAGCATGATTGGAAATATTATTTGTTTTGTTCTTGAGTCGCTGGCTTTTGTCTTATATCTAAACATATCCATATCTTGCGACATGGCTGCTTTTAATAAATAGATTAATTTCTTCATAGCCTATTCCTTTCTAGAATCTTTTTCATCTAGCTCTAAGAACACTTGCTCTAAAGATTCGTCTCCTTTAATTTCACTCATCTTTCCTACTTTTACTATTTTGCCTTGCTTTATAATTGCAAACCTACTACATAATTTTTCTGCCACTTCTAATATGTGTGTTGAGAAAAATATTGTTTTACCTTCTTTGCACATTTGCTTCATAATTTCTTTCATGTCAAATACTGCTTTTGGATCTAATCCTACAAAAGGTTCATCCATTATTAGTATCTTTGGATTATGTGCAAGCGCTGATATTAACGCAACTTTTTGTTTCATTCCATGTGAGAATGATGATATTTCATCATTTAGGTTATCTGTCATTTCGAACATTTTAGAATATTTTTCTATTCTCTCTTTTCTCTCTGCTTTATCCACCTCATACATATCACATATAAAATTTATAAAATCTATTGCTTTCATATTTTCGTATAAGTCTGGGTTATCTGGTACATACGCCATCTCTTTTTTACATTCTATTGGCTGTTTTTTTATTGATTTTCCGTTGATTAAAATATCTCCTTGTTCAAAGTCTAATATTCCTACTATTGATTTAATGGTTGTTGTTTTGCCAGCTCCATTATGGCCTATGAATGCAAATATTTCTCCATCATTTACAGTAAACGATATATCATCCACTGCCTTTTTTTCTCCATTATAGGTTTTAGTTACATTTTTTATCTCTATCATTAGGTATTCCCCTCTTTATTCTATGAATATTTTATCGTTCTTTATGCTTGTTGTCAATGTGTTTGTAGTAAATTGACATAATATAATTATCGTGATATAATGTTTGTATACTATCCTCGGTATAGGGATAAAAAAATCTATACCTGTAGTTTTTTCAAGAACTTTAATAAGGAGGAAAAAACATGTCTATTTGCGAGTGGGAATTTGCTTCCCTGTGTAAGGACCCTGACACTCTCGAGCATCTTGCTCGGACGTCTCAGGAAGAGGAAACTTTGAGCGCCATTGTGGCAAACGAAAACACTGAAAACCAAGTGCTCATGCAGCTGACAGACTGCCACTTTCCGTCTGTTCGCTCTCAGATCATTTTCCACGATAGTGTCACTCCTGACATTATCGAAAAACTCGCCGAGGATGACTCTTCGGAAGTTTTGACCTCTCTTGCGATGGCTCTTACCGAGCCTCACTATGAGGACATTTTGGAAAAGCTGTCCGAGAAACCGAACCGGATGGTTCAGTACGCTCTGTCCACGAATCCCAAGACGCCGGACATTGCCCTTGCAAATCTGGCTAAGAGCAACTCTCTGGTTATTCTTCTCAACGTTGCCAGGCATCACAACATTGATGCTGCAACTCAGGAGAAGCTGTCCCAGAGCCCGATTCATGCGTTGCGTATGGCTATCGCATCGAATCCCGTGACCAAAAAGTACATTCTCATGACTTTGTGCAAGGATCCTGCCAAGGATGTCGCAGCTATGGCTCAGGCTATGCTGGACAAGCAGATTTCCAATTAACCAAACAGACACCCCTGAAGATTTTTCTTCAGGGGTCCTTTTTTATTTTTCTTTAAATATTTCTTTTATTTCTGCCATATGTTCTAATGTTGTTATATATCCTTGATTATAACAATAATCTATTTTTTTGATGTTAAATACGTTTGCTTCTGGCAAGTCTAACGTTATTGCGTAATCACTGCTTGCTACTTCCGAGGCAGTTCTTTGATCAAATAACAAATCAACAGATTTTAATGCTACTTCAAATAGATTCTTTGGATCGTATAGTTTTTCTGAACTGAATCTTATTGATAACACTTTGTCTGCTCCTAGTTTTCTTACTTCATGAGTTGGAAGATTATCAAATATTCCTCCATCTACAAATTTATGTCCTTTAAATACTGTTGGGGCAAACACTCCTGGATAACTTGCACTGGCTCGTACAGCCGTTCCTATTTTAATATCTTGAATATATTCCACCATCTTCGTTTCATCTTGTGTTTCTTGATTTGTAAATACATATTTTTTACTTTCTGTTATTTCTGTGGTTGGCATACAAATTGGCATTTTTATGTCTTTTATATTTTTTAAACCTTTTAATTCAGCACATTCTGCTATTGCCTGTTCAATCCTTTCTCCTGAAAGTAGTCCATAACCCATAAAATTTCTTTTACTCTTTACATTTGACCAGTAATACTTTGGATCTATTTTCATTATGTCTTTTGCAAAATATTTAAAAAGTTTAAGCATTTCGTCTGTTGAATAATCCATAGCATAAAGTGCAGAAACAATGCTTCCTATGCTTGTTCCTCCAATGCAATCCACTTCTATTCCATTCTCTTTTAATGCTTTTAGAGCTCCTATATGCCCAGCTCCTTTGATTCCTCCACCTGCTAAAGCTAAACCAATTTTCATAGATTACCTCAATCCTTTCTCTTTAATATTTTACTATCAATTTATCAAATTTAGTTTGTATATATTTTTCTAGCTTTTCCATAAATACATTTGATTCAATTTCTTTTTTTGACACCATATCTAGCCCTTTTTCCCAACTTGCTGTAAGTTTAGGATTTAACATATCTGGCATCGCATTATATACTATGTCATATATTATTTCTCCCTTTTGTGTCGGAGTGATAATCTGAGTTTTGTCATTTATTTGTATATATTGTATTTTTTCTAATTTCTTTATTATTTCAGCTCTTGTTGCACTTGTTCCAATTCCTGCACCTTTTATTTGCTCTCTTAATTCTTCATCTTCTATTAGTTTTCCTGCATTTTCCATTGCTAAAATTATAGAACCTGAATTGTATCTTGTAGGTGGATTTGTCTGCGCTTCTTTTGTTTCATAATTTACAACTTCTATTTCCTGTCCTTTTTTTATTTGAGCAAATACTGCTAAATTGTCTTTTTCTTCATTGTTTTCCACTTTTTCTGCAGAGTCTGTGGATTCTTTTGGTGTATTTTTATTTTTTAGTACTTCTAAATACCCCTGATTTAAACAAACTTTTCCACTTGCACTAAACTCTTCCTGATACTCTTTGTTTTCTACTTGAATTGTAACCGATACCTTGTTAAATTCAGCAGGAGGATAAAATATTGCTAAAAATCTTTTCACTATAAGTTTATATACTTCTTTTTGTAAGTCTGGTAACTTCTCATAATTCTCATATCCCTGCCCTGTTGGAATTATAGCATAATGATCTGTTATTTTACTATCATTTACATATTTAGTCTTTATTAAATTAGTTGAGTATTTTTCATCAACCATCTTCTTTATATATCCTTGGATTTCTTCATTTTTAAATCCTTTAGCTATTCCATTTAAGTTTTTGCTTATTACTTTTGCAACTGCTGTTGATAGTACTCTCGCATCTGTTCTTGGATAAGTAACAAGCTTTTTCTCATATAAATTTTGTATTATCTCTAAAGTTTCATCTGGCTTGATTTTAAATCTTTTCGTACATTCATTTTGAATTTCGGCTAAATTAAATAATAATGGTGCATTTTCTTTTTGTTTTGATTTCTTTACTTCTTTTACTGTTGCCTTTTTGTTACTTAGCTCTATTATGAAGTCCTTAGCATCTTTTTCTTTTTTAAATCCCGTCTCGTTATAAAGTTTCACAGAATCTTTTTGAGAAGAATTTTCCGTAACTTTCCATTCTGCTGTAAAACTGCTGTCTTTTGGTCCAAATTCTCCTACTATTTTATAATATGGAACCTTTATAAAGTTTCTTATCTCCCTTTCTCTTGATACTACCATACCTAAAACACAGGTCATTACTCTTCCTACCGATATGGAGATTCTATCTTCTTGTAATTTACTTGCAGCTCTTTTACCATATATTATTGTCAATAGTCTTGAAAAGTTAATTCCTATTAAATAATCTTCCTTTGCTCTTAAATATGCACTGTCTGCTAAGCTATCATACTCTGTAAGTTCTTTAGCTTCTCTTATTCCCTTTTTTATTTCTTCCTCTGTCTGCGAGTCAATCCAAACTCTTTTCCTATCTTTTCCTTTCACTCCTATCATTTGTTCTACTAGTCTATATATGTATTCACCTTCTCGTCCAGAGTCAGTTGCAACATATATTGTAGAAACATCTTCTCTATTTAATAACATTTGTATTGTATTGAATTGTTTTTGTACATTTGGAATCACTTCGTATTTGTATTCTTTTGGCATAAATGGTAATGTATCTAATCTCCATAATTTCATTTTTTCATCATATTTTTCTGGATATGACATTGTTACTAAATGACCTACACACCATGTTATTATCCAATTTTCTGCTTCTAAGTAGCCGTCTTTTCTTGTCGTGTTTACATTTAATACTTTTGCAAATTCTTGCGCTACAGACGGCTTTTCTGTAATTAAAATATTTTTAGACATTTTTCTTCTCTTTCTATATTTCTATTATATCCATTTCTGATGTAAAGTTATTGTTTCCATACGCAAATACTATTCGTATTTTTCCGTCTTGTCCGATAAAGAATGTAGATATATTTGTTATTTTATATATGTCATCATTCAAATCTCTTGTATATGTCTGATAGCCAGATATTTGAACTTTGTTTGCTTCTTTTATTGATTTTGTTATTTCTGTGTTTATTTTTTTTGAAACTTCGTTTACATCTATTTGTTTTTGTTTTAGTATTTCTTCAAAGGTTATTTCTTCTCCTGTTGCTAGGTTATAGTTGTATGTTTGAACAATTATTCTTTGTGCACTTGTTCCTTCTTTTAATGTTGATTTTATTATTACTGACAATACATCTCCATTGATGTAGCCTGTATATGTTATGCTGTATATTGTATATACTTTTGCATCTTTTAAAATTTCCATTGCTTTATTAGCAAATATGGTTTGTGTTATTTTGTTAAAATTGCTTCCAGCTGTGTTTTTTATATTGATTACTGGTATGTGCATATCAACTTCGTATTTATCTTCTTTTTTTGCTTCTAATTCGTATGTAGTATATACTATTGGCTTATTCTCTACAAGCTTTGGTATTCTGCTTGTTTCGTAATCATTAAATTCTACACTATTGTTAAACAAATTGTTAAATTCTTTTTTTAGTTCTTCTTGTGTTTTTTCTTCATTTGTGGTTGGTTTGTTTGGTGTGGTGTTATTGTTTTTTAGCGCTATTCCTAGAATTGTTGCTATTATTATTGCCACAGCGCAAGCTATTGATATTATTATGATAATTTGTTTTTTTCTCATCTATTTTTTCCTTCATTTATCTTTTTTGGTATTATATCACGAGCTATATAAAATTTCAATTACATTTAAAGTCTATTTTTGGAAATATATTTGCTGATATTTTCAAACTTTTTTTGGTAATGAATTTACTTTTAATTTTTTAATAGATATGTTTTTATAATTTATTTATTCAAAAAATAAAGCACCTTATAGGTACTTTATCTACTCGCTTCTTCTATGGAAGTATCTCTACTAACTAAATGTAATTGTTCTAATTGTTTTTTTGTAATATTTATAACCTCACCACAACATGGATTAAAGTCTTTATTTCCATATACTAACCAAATAATATTTTCTCGTTTTAAATCATCTTTTGGCATTGTGCCAGGACATGGATAACCGTCAGTAAATACTATCTTATTTATTTCTCTTTTTTTCGTAAAGCTTCTTACTGCCAAGTCCCAATCTTCTGTCCATGCAGACCTTCCTCTTGCTCCTCTAGGTATTTTAAAATTATCTATATCTTTTACACTCTTAATATCTACAAGTCCCCAAAATTCTTCGTTAAAGCATCCTACTTTTAATTTTGATTGCTTTAATACAGGTTTTATTTGTCTTAAAAACGCTTTTACTAAATCTAAGTCTACCGATCCAGAAACATCTATCATAATTTCAGTTTCTGCCTCATCTTCTATATCGTTTTCCTCTAATCTATAAGCATAATTATTCTCTGCAATAGAACGTCTTTGGCTCCATATTGTTTCTGTTTTTTCTATTTTTCTTCGTAACAAAGCCTTCCAATCAATAGCTTCTTTACTTTCACCTATGCTACCAAGTTCTATTGTTCCTTCCTGTGTTCCTCTTATATCTTGCTTTGCTTTCTCACATCTAGCTTTAAATCTTTCCCTTTTTTCCTGTCTATTATCTTCAAATTCCCTTCTTTCATCAAAATCTGATTGTGGTTGTTCTTGTGTTATTGTTCTTTGTTTTGCTCCATCTCTTTGCTGCTTTTGGCTACTACCCTTTTGTTGTTGCTGTTGTTGGTTCTTAAATGCTTCTTCCCATAAGCCGTGATCATCTCCTTGATGTGATGGTTTTCCATTTTCTCCTTTTCCTTCTTCTTCGCCTTCTTCTTTGTCTTTGCCCTCTCCATCACCATCACTCTGATTTTCATCTTGTCCTTGTTCTCCACTATTGCCTAGATTTTCTTGACCATTTTGTTGTTGTTGCTTTTCCTTTTCTCTTAATAAAATTTCATAAAATTCTTCTGCCGAATAATTTAATGCCTCTGGCCTATTAACATATCCTTTTTTTATAGTAAAACCATCTCTTTCTAAATTTGCATTTATAATGGCATCTGTTGCAGTATTCCATAGATCTAGATTTCTTTTTTTACCATCCTTATCTACCAATCTATACATGTGCATAAATTTAATGTGCATTATTTCGTGTGCAATTAAAAATAGTCTATCATTTTCGCTTAAGCTCGCAAAGTATTCTGGATCAACATATACGTTTTTTCCATCTGTTGCAGCTGTATGAATTTCCAAGTCATCTCTAAATTCTATATTTGCACCTGCAATTTCACTACCGAATCTAGGATATTTTGTAAGCATTTTTCTTTTTATATCGTAAATCATATCTACACTAGGATTCATTTATTGCCACTCCTTTTCATTTTAAAATGCAACCACGCAAAGATGATAGAGTTCTGATGATATATTTTTTAACCCTTCTTTATTTTCAACAGTTAAGGCAATAATAACATCTTCTGGTAATGAAATCCCATTATATTCTCTATCTTTTACTATTTGATATATTCTATTTTGTTTATCATTTTCCAATTTATCAATTTCTTTTATAACTAAATAATCAAATTTGTTATCAGCTTTAGATATTTTTTCTTTAAAAGTTTTAAATAATTCTACATCTTCACAATTTGAATTAATTACAATGTTTGAATCTAGCTCTTTAATATCTCTAGTTTCAATTATAGCACAAATTGATTTGCATCCTTTTTGTAATTCAACTAATTCCTTATTTATCATTTTACTTTTAGCTCCTTTCCCTTTTATTTGTAAAGAAACTTAATATTTTATTTATGATTTTTTTAAATATGTTTTCTTCTTTATATTCAATCATAGATGTTTCTTCTGTAGCAACATTTTCAGTAACCACATTTGATTTTAACTCTTTTTTATTTTTAAATATATCATCTATATTATAATTTTCAATTTTTTCTATTTTCTCTGTCTTTGAATTATTAGAATGTATTATATTTTTATAATTAGTTTTCTCCTTGTCATTACACCACCAAGTAATATAAATAAATCCTAAAAGCTCTCTAGTTTGCTTTCTTAAATTAAGTCCACTAATTGGTACATTATGATTAAAGTTTGCTTTGTAATTTTTATTTGCGATTTCTATCAAAAACTTTATAAAACTTTGTGGTATTTTTTTTACATCTTCTTTATTTGTGTAATTTAATATATCTAATACTTCAACAGCAGCCTCACTATATTTGGCTTCTATCATCATCTTCACCTCTTACTTCTTTAGTATCTCTACCTAGATAACCACTATACATTTGTCCTATACCTTTATAAGCTTCTAAACCATCTTGTGCATATTGTTCGGCTTCTATTCCAGTATGTAAAGACAATGCTTGCTCTTGTAATTCTTCAATTCTTTCCATTTTTTTCTCATCATTTCCAGCCCAATATATATCATAGATTGATAAATATTCTGGGTCACAATGTTTTCTAACAAAATCTCTACAAGCTTCAACTTGACTTTCATCTGCTGTTATTAAAGCAGTCATATAAGCCAATCTTTCACTTATATCTCTTGGTAAATCTGCTTGTGTATATCCTTTTCCAAGGCCTTGTACTATTTCTTCTGGTGTTAATGTAGGTAAATTATAGAAATCGAAAAATTCACTAGCCCATTCCATACGGAGTTTTGATTCTATTGACCTTTGAATTATATCCTCAACATTTTTTCCTTCATATCTACCAGCTTCTAAATTTCTCTCAAAATTATATAAAGTATTTGAAATTGAAGTCCAACCACGCGGATCGTTCGTTCTACCTTTACAGCCATTTGCATCTAAATGTTGTTCTCCAACTTCTGGCTCCTCATAAAAATATCCTATATCTTGTAGAGCTTCACTTTTACCAGAATTGTTGTATTTTGATAGCATATATCCTATTACTGTTGGATGAATTTTATGTGGGATTGCATATTCTGTGATCCATTCTCCAACTTTAGGTTCCATATCTAATATATGGTCAAATCTTTTTTCTAGTGGTTCTGCCAAATCTTCTGCTACACTTGAATATTTCTTTTGATTTCCTGTTGCTACTACAACAACATTATCTGGTAGTTTAAGTCCTTTTCCTATCTCTACCATTCTATTTAAAACTAGAGTATATACCAAACTTTGAACTGCTGGTTTAACATTCAAAAGCTCATCTAGCATAATTACGACTTTTTTATCACTCTCTTTTGACCTTTCATATACTGTATCTGCTATATCAAATATACTTTGTATGTTTTCTTCCACCATTTTTCTTTCTTCTTCTGTTGCTTCTTGCATAATAGCGGTCTTTGCAAAATCTGGTGGTATGCTTTGCCCTGTTTGTAAATTAACTGATCCCACTACTTTTTCTGGGAACATATTATTTGTTAATTTCATATATATTAAATCTGGATATAATGATTTAATTCTTTCTGTTTTTCCTATTCCAGATGGACCTCTTAATAATACTGATTCTCCAGCTTCAATCCAATTTTGTATTATTTCTGTATCTGTCATTCTTACTCTTTCTCGCTGTTTAGTCTTATCTGGATTTAATTTTTGCAATCTTGATTTTCTAGGTTGAACATCTTGTATTTCTTCGCCTTGTTCACCTGTTTCTATTGTTCCTCTTGACTGTTCTAAATCTCTGGATAAATACCTATCCATGAATGTTTTTATATCTGTTTTATCAAAATCTCTTGTATGATAATCTCTTGTATGGTTGAATTGAACACCAGAAAAAATTAGTTTATCTGTGAGCATAATTTTTGCTCTTTCATCAACCAACCATTTTACTGGAGAAACTTCTACCCAAACATTATCTCCATCTCGGTATTTTTCTCCATTTGAAAGTTGAAATTCACCTCCACCAAAGTCTGAATTTGCTTCTACTCTTACATATCTTTTTCCGTTGTATTGATATTCTTGATGTTGTTTTGGTGAAAATTCTGCATCATAGTCATCATATCTTCTTGAATCTGTTGTATAATTTTTTCCAGTTCTTGATAGACTTCCACTTTTGAAAGCCCTCTCTAGTCTTTCTTGCATATCTTTTGATACTGCTTTTTGTGGATAGAATCCATATTCTACTTCAAGAACTCCATCTCCTGCTCGTTTGCCACTCACTCCGTTCGTGGGGATGCTAGAGATTGATGAGAACGGTAAAGCTGGGCGAGCCCCACCACCACGTTCGAGAACATTGCGACAACTTCTACGACCACTTCCGTCAACCACGCGCGCGTCATTATCTCCATCATCTGATTTAGTCCAATAAAAGCCAGTTCTACCCTCTAATGAATCATCACCATCTATATGCCAATAATCTTTATTGCTATCAGCCCATCCTCCTAGTAATATAGAAAAATCTGTTATTGCTGCTTTTGTTCCTCTTTTTTGTAATATATCTAATTTTTCACTTTCAAAACACTGCTCTCGTGTCAAAAAAGTTAGATTACTCATAATAGAATTCACTCCCTAAGTTAGAATATTTATCTTCAATAAATATCAAAAATACTTTTCTAAAATTATTTTACCATAACAACATTTTTTTGACAATTTATTTTACAAATATTTTTCAAACTTTTAAAGTCTATTTTTGGAAATATTTGTCGATGGAATAGTGTAAAATAATTTCGGGAAAATTTTAAAATAAAAAAATAAGATACTTCCAAAATTGTGTTAAAATAAATTTGGTAAAAACAAAATTAACCAATTTGAAAGGAGTATCTTATGGAAAATATTTTACACGATTTTGAAGAAAAAGTCATTAGTTTAATGACAGAATTTTTAAAAAATTCAATGGAAGTTGGAGGATTAAGTAATTTTACAGATAATTTAAATGATAAATTAATGAAATTGGGTTATGATTTAACCAAATTTTCATTAGAATATGCAGAAGATATAATTTTTAAATTAAGAGAAAGGAAAGAACAATTTGAATCACTAGAAAAAGATAATAGAAAGATAGTTACAATATTTGGAGAAATAGATTTTAAAAGAAGATATTACTTAGATAAACAAAGTAATGAAAGAATATATTGGTGTTAAGATAGATTTTGGACACGAAAGCGTAGAGATGTTATAATGGTTTTATACGCTTGGAAAGGAGTGTTCAAAATGGCAAAAAATAAGAGTTATGATGAGGATTTCAAAAAGATGATAGTAGAGTTATATGAAAGTCATACAACAACAGCAGCAAACATTGTACGTGAATATGGCATAGGAAGTGCAACATTATATAAATGGGTTGGACAATATGGAAAGATTCAAACACCAGATGGTGAAGTAACAAATAATAAGGAAATCAAAAAATTAAAAAAAGAAATAAACGATTTAAAGATAGAAAATGAAATATTAAAAAAAGCCATGGCCATATTCACACAGAAATAGAAGATAAATTTAAATTTATCGAGGAAAACAAAGGAATATATGATATCAAAAGATTATGCAAAGCATTGAAAATAAGTCGTTCAGAATATTATTATCATAAAAGACACAGGACAAATGCATATAAAGAAGATAATAGAAAATTGGATGTTGATATATTAAGGATTTACAATGAAAGTAAGAAAAGATATGGTTCGCCCAAAATTCATCAAATGCTTGAAAAAGAAGGAAAATATGTAAGTAAAAAAAGAGTAGGAAAAAGAATGAGATTTCTAAAAATAAAATCTTGTATCGTAAAAAAATACAAACCAGCAAGTAGCAGTAAGCAAGTTAATAGTGAAGGCAAGGAAAATTTGTTAAATCAAGAATTTGAAGTAGATGAGTTAAGAACAAAAATGGTTTCGGATATAACATATATTTATGTTAAAAATTATGGTTGGACATATTTAGCAACTGTAGAAGATTTATGTAGTAGAGCGATAATTGGATATAGCTATGGAAAAACAATAGATGCGGAATTAGTAATAGAAGCAATAAAAAATGCACAAACGAAGGGAAAATTTAAAGAACAAGCAATATTTCATAGTGATTTAGGTAGCCAATATACATCAAATAAAGTTGAAAAATACTTAAAAGAATTAGGATTAAGGCATTCTTATAGCAAAAAAGGATACCCTTATGACAATGCTTGTATGGAGAGCATCAATGCCATATAAAAAAAAGAAGAAGTAAATTTAAAAGAGTATGAGACATTTGAGGAAGCAAAAATGGCATTATTTGAATTTATAGAGGGATGGTATAACAGAAAAAGGATACATTCGGCGATAGAATATCAAATACCTTATGATATAGAAAGAATGTCAGCATAAAAATTACACGCTTTTGTGTCCAAAAACTTGACATAGATCCAGTTTTTATGCTTTAAATTTTGAAAAAACAAAAGAAATAGTATATGAAATATTAGTAGAAGAGATGGATGCAACAGTAAGAACAAGAAAAGAAAAATTGTTAAGATATATATTAAATAATAAAGCAGGAATAACAAATTTATATAAATATCAAAAAGAATTACATGGGTGTAGTGCAGAAGGGCATATAAGTCATTTGTATTCAGCAAGATTAAGTAGTAGACCATTGGGATGGAAAGTAATAAATGTAAACAATGTAAGTAAATTAAGATTAATAAAAGCAGATAACAGAGAAATAAAGGAAATAGTACATAATAAAAGAAAAGTAATAGAATTTAAAGAAATAGAAAAAATAAGACATAATGCTAGAGAAAAGATAAAGTCTAGTGTTAATTTTAAAGTAGGAAAAATACCAGCAATGGAATTTGGAACAACAGAACAAAGAAAATTTTTTAAACAATTATTAGAATATAAGGCAGTATGTTAATAACCTAAATAGCAACAATTTTGAGGGTTGAAATATTTTTTAAAAATTTCCCCGAAAAAAATTGACATGCTAATTCAAAAAATTAAAGCAACAAAGTAAACATAAAATAATAGACACATATA
>ERZ834722.2068-NODE-2068-length-16914-cov-3.387449_pt1 | contig 16914 bp, 14 predicted proteins | sample MGYA00519576_ERZ834722 | MGnify/ENA primary metagenome ERZ834722 (study PRJEB31850, sample SAMEA3708759) | human gut metagenome | biome: human gut; feature: human-associated habitat; material: faeces | place: China | collected 2014 ...
GAGATTCATGACCTTTGGCTGATTATCTACTAAAGCAAGCATAATAACACCAAATGTATCCTGCATCTGTGTGTGCTTATAAAGCTGGTTTAATACAACATTCGGATTAACATCTCTTCGAAGCTCAATACAGATACGCATACCCTCACGGTTTGTTTCATCACGAAGATCTGTAATTCCCTCGATTTTCTTTTCTCTATGTAATTCACTGATTTTCTCAATCAGACGTGCTTTATTCACCATATATGGAAGCTCTGTCACAACAATACGGTTCTTGCCATTCTCCATTGGCTCAATATTGCTCACCGCACGTACGCGGATCTTGCCACGGCCGGTACGATAAGACTCCTCAATTCCTCTGGTACCAAGGATTTCCGCTCCTGTTGGGAAGTCCGGTCCCTTGATGATCTGCATTAATTCCTCAATCGTTGTTTCACGATCCTCTTCCACAACATTGTCGATAATTTTTACGACTGCGTTGATAACCTCTGTGAGGTTGTGTGGTGGTATATTAGTTGCCATACCTACGGCAATACCTGATGTACCATTTACCAGCAGATTTGGAAATCTGGAAGGCAGAACACGAGGCTCTTTCTCTGTCTCATCAAAGTTCGGGTCAAAATCTACGGTGTCTTTATTAATATCTGCAAGCATCTCCATAGAAATCTTGCTCAATCTTGCCTCTGTATAACGCATTGCGGCAGCGCCGTCACCATCCACAGAACCAAAGTTTCCATGTCCATCTACCAATGGATAATGAGTAGACCATTCCTGTGCCAGATTTACCAGTGCACCATAAATAGAACTGTCACCATGTGGATGATATTTACCCATGGTATCACCAACGATACGGGCACATTTACGGTGTGGCTTATCCGGTCCGTTATTTAACTCGATCATTGCATACAAAATACGTCTCTGAACCGGCTTCAAACCGTCTCTTACATCAGGGAGTGCTCTGGATGCAATAACTGACATTGCGTAATCAATATAAGAGGTCTCCATTTTTTTTCGAAGATCAACCTCATGAACTTTATCAAAGATATTCTCGTCCATTTTTCCCTCAACTTTCTGCTGATTCACATTGCTTCATGAAAATCAGATTCTATTTCACAAATTACCAGGCTAATGTTTATTAAATGTCCAGATTGGTTACATACTGTGCATTTTCCTCAATAAACTCACGACGTGGTTCTACCTTATCGCCCATGAGTGTGTTAAATACTACATCAATCTCAGACTCTGTTCCTTCCTCAATGGTTACGCGAAGCAGAATACGCTTTTCCGGATCCATTGTGGTATCCCAAAGCTGCTCTGCATCCATCTCACCCAATCCTTTGTAACGCTGAATCTTATTATTGCCATCGCGGCCTATCTCTGTAAGAATTTCATCCAGCTCCTTGTCATCATAAGCATAGCGGACTGTCTTATTTTTCTCGATCTTATAAAGTGGCGGCTTTGCAAGATATACATGACCCTGACGGATCAACTCCGGCATGAAACGATATAAAAACGTCAGCATCAGTGTTGCAATATGAGCACCATCCACATCGGCATCGGTCATAATAACAATCTTGTCGTAACGAAGCTTACTGATATCGAAATCCTCATCAATACCGGTACCAAACGCTGTGATCATTGCCTTAATCTCGGCGTTTCCAAGAATTCGGTCAAGACGCGCCTTCTCCACATTCAGAATTTTTCCACGAAGCGGAAGAATTGCTTGTGTCGCACGGTTTCTGGCTGTCTTGGCACTTCCGCCGGCAGAATCTCCCTCTACGATGTAGATTTCACAATTTTTCGGATCTTTATCACTGCAGTCAGCCAGTTTGCCGGGAAGTGCCGTACTATCCAACGCTGTTTTTCTTCTTGTAAGATCTCTTGCTTTTCTCGCTGCATCCCTTGCTCTCTGGGCAAGTACTGCTTTATCACAGATAACCTTTGCAACAGCCGGATTCTGCTCCAGAAAATATGTCAGCTGCTCTGAAACAACAGATTCCACAGCTCCTCTTGCTTCACTATTACCAAGCTTCTGTTTTGTCTGGCCTTCAAACTGCGGCTCTGAAATCTTAATACTGATAATAGCTGTTAAACCTTCTCTAAGATCCTCACCGCTGAGATTCGGATCACTGTCTTTTAATAATTTCATACTACGAGCGTAGTCATTAAATGTCTTTGTAATAGCATTACGGAAACCGGTCAAATGAGTACCTCCCTCCGGAGTTGTAATATTATTTACAAAGCTATACGTTGATTCCTGATAAGAATCATTGTGCTGCAGGGCAACCTCTACATAAACATCTCCACGCTGTCCCTCACAATATATAATATCATCATAGAGTTTTTCTTTGCTTTTGTTTAAGTATTCTACATATTCCTTAATACCACCCTCATAGTGGAAGGTACGGATCTTAGGCTCCTCCAGACGATTATCCCGGAGAACGATCTTGATTCCCTTTGTGAGAAATGCCATCTCTCTGAGTCGTTGTCTCAGGGTATTATAATCAAACTCTGTCTCCTCAAAAATCTCCTTATCCGGCAGGAAACGCACCTCAGTACCATTATGATCCGTTACACCGATCTCTTTCAGAGGATACATTACTTTTCCTCTCTCATAACGCTGCTGATAAAGCTTGCCATCCTTGTGAATCTTTACCTCCAGCCATTCAGATAGGGCATTTACAACAGAAGCACCTACACCATGCAGACCACCGGATACCTTATATCCGCCGCCACCAAACTTTCCGCCTGCGTGAAGAACAGTAAACACCACCTCTACTGCAGGTTTATTGGCCTTGTGATTAATGCCGACCGGAATACCTCGTCCATTATCAATTACGGTAATAGAATTATCTTTTTCAATTGTCACATTAATTTCTGTGCAATAACCTGCCAGAGCCTCATCGACAGAGTTATCTACAATCTCATATACCAAATGATGAAGACCACGGATCGATGTACTGCCTATATACATACCAGGTCTTTTACGAACTGCTTCCAATCCCTCCAAAATCTGGATCTGATCTGCTCCATATTCGTTATTTACTTCTGTTCCCATAATTTTCCTCTTTTCTATAAAAACTTCACTTTTGACTTTCTATACTTATAGTACCGTTTACAACACGAAAAACTCTGTCTAAAGTCAGTTTACCATCAATAAACTCTTCAAGACCTGTACACGTAATGATCGTCTGGGTATCCTGAATACTGTCCAACAGATAATTCTGCCGGTTGCGATCCAATTCTGACAATACATCATCCAAAAGCAGCACCGGCTGATCATGGATCAGTTGTCTTACCAGCTCAATTTCTGCCAGCTTTAAGGACAAAGCGCAGGTCCTCTGTTGACCCTGAGATCCATATTTACGCAGATCCACATCTCCATTAAAGAAGCTCAGATCATCTCTGTGAGGTCCTACATTCGTAGTCATGAATCTTAGATCCTTTTCCATGCTGTCTTTTAATTTTTTTTCAAATTGATCTTCCCCGGCGTCAGGCTCATAATGAACATTGAGTTGTTCCATGCCACCCGTCAGCTTTTGATTGATATGATAAACAATTTCTTTTAATTGTTCCACAAATTCTCTACGCCGCCTGATCAAACGACTACCGTAATCCAAAAGCTGTCCATCCCATATCTCTAAAGTATCCTTAAGAGATGGATTATAATAAATCTGCTTCAGCAGTTTATTGCGTTGATTTAATATTTTATTGTACTCGCCAAGATCGTGCAGATAAACATGATCTAACTGGCTAAGCTCCATATTGATAAATCTTCTTCTCTCGGATGGACCATTTTTAATGATCTTTAAATCCTCCGGAGAAAAAAATATAATATTGATCAATCCCATAAGCTCACTGGAACGCCGGATAGGAATGCCGTCAATTGCAATTCCCTTTGGCTTGCTTTTACGCAAATGCATGTCAATCTTATGAGAAATATCATTTTTGGTAAGCAATACACGAATATGTGCCTCATCTTCACCAATCCGGATCAACTCCCGATCCTTGCTGCCTTTATGAGACTTTGTCGTACCACTTACAAAAAGAGATTCCAAAATATTTGTTTTGCCCTGGGCATTATCGCCATACAAAACGTTAATATGCTCATGAAAGTCCAGCTTTGCTTTCTCGTAATTCCGAAAATTACAAACCTCAACGTGATCAATCCGCATTCATCTGAAATCCTTTCTATCTATTGAAAATTATACTATACTTTTAATATTAGCATAATTATTCTGCTAAGACAGTTACTTCCTGTCCCTCAAATTCAAATACATCCTGAGGATAAAGCTTTCTTCCCCTTCTGGTATCAACTTCACCATTTACCTTTACGAGGCCTTCTTGAATCACAATTTTTGCCTCTACACCGGAGCTTACCATATTTGCCAGCTTTAATGCCTGCCCAAGCTTGATAAAGTCATCCGAAATCTGAATTGCTTCCATCTGTCTTTCCTCCAAATTAATTAAAGTTAACAGGCAGAATCAAATATACATATGTTTCTTCCATATTGCGAATAAAACAAGGTGCTTTTGGATTGATCATGTACATTGTGATTTCTTCCTCGTCAATTACCTTCAATGCATCCATCAAAAATTTAGGATTAAATCCTATGAGAATATCCTTTCCTTCTTTCGAAATATCAATATCCTCTGACATAGATCCAATACCGGAATTGATAGCAAGACTCATGCTTGTATCTTTTACATCAATGATAACCGGTTTCTTTTCTGATTCACGGATCATCAGTGTGGTACGGTCAATAGAATCAAATAAATCTTTTTTGTTGACTGTTATTTTAGTTTCATAATCACTGGATAACATCTTGTCAATTTTGTAGTATTCTCCCTCAATGAGACGTGAGAGTACGATCGTATTGTCAAATTCAAATAATACATGTTTGTCTGTGAAATACATGCAGATTTCATCATCCAGGCCGCCATTTAAGATCTTGCTGATCTCAATTAAGGTTTTACCCGGAATAATAACACTAACATCATCATAATTCTGTTTCAAATCTACCTTGCGAATAGAAATACGATGACCATCCAGAGAAACAACTTTAAGCTGTGATCCCTTGATTTCAAAAAGTTCACCTGTCATAACCTTTGTATTTTCATTATCTGATATAGAAAATACAGTTTGTCTGATCACTTCTTTTAGGGTGAATTGTGAGATAAGTACACTTTTATCTTTTACAATCTTTGGAAGATATGGAAATTCTTCTGTATCCTTTACCGGAATATTAAATTTTGCTTTGCCACATGAAATATTCATTGTGAGATTTTCATTTACGGAAATGGAAACTTCATTGTAAGGTAATTTACGAATAATTTCGAAAAATACCTTTGCGTTTACTGCTACAGAACCCGGTTCTTTAATATTTCCTTCAATAATTGTTTCGATACCAATTTCAAGATCATTAGATATTAGTTTGATCATTCCATCCTTTGCTTCGATGACCATACATTCTAGTATAGCCATTGTAGATTTACCTGGAATAGCCTTTAAGGATATATTGATACCTTCCAGTAATTTTGACTTGTCACAAATTATGTTCATGTTGATAACTCCTTTCAAAGCACAGCCAAAAAAAATCCGCATAAATATATAATTATTAATCGTCGTAGTAGTATTAGGGGGCGTTGATAAGTGTATAACCCCTTTCAGGCCTTAAAAATCAAGGGATGAGAGGCGGGGATAACTTCATGGACAAGCTAAGATTAGCTGTGAAATTATCAAAACTTATCAACAAGCCAAATTTTAAGTGATGAATCCACAAGACAGAAGTTCACAAAAATTGTTGATATGTGGAATTCTTATTGTGGATTTATTTTTTTGATCAGAATGTCAATGTCCTTCGCTACCTTGGAATTGGCATTGGTATCTTCTAAAAGCTTCTTAATGTTGTCTCTGCCATGAATAATAGTAGAGTGGTCTTTTCGATTAAGATGCTTTTTAATAACGTCTAATGTATTATTCGTAAGCTCACAGCAAAGGTACATGCATATCTGTCTTGGATGTGAGATATTGCTGCTGCGCTTGCTGGAGAGCAGGTCATTGGTAGAGATATTGAAATGATCTGCTACTGTTTCAATAATGTAGTCTATCGTGATCTCCTTTTTCTTATCCGGTGCGATCATATCGGAAAGGGCCTGTTTGGCGAGGTCCATCGTGATGTCATTATGGCGCAATTTTGAAAAAGCAATCACCTTTGTGATAGCACCCTGAAGCTCTCTAATATTAGAAGAAACATTGGATGCAATGAAATCAAGGATACTGTCGTCAATGGATAAGTTCTCCTCCTGAACCTTGCGGCGCAGAATCGCCATACGCGTTTCGTATGTAGGCGGCTTGATATCTACGGTAAGTCCCATTTCGAAACGGGAACGAAGACGTTCCTCTAAGGTTTTCATTGTAGCAGGGTGCTTATCGGAAGATATGACAATCTGCTTTTGAGATTCATACAGGTGATTAAAGGTATGGAAGAATTCCTGCTGCATGGTTTCCTTACCAATGATGAACTGAATATCATCAATGAGCAGGACATCGACGTTACGGTATTTATTACGAAACTCCTGCATGGAGTTGGAACCGTCTCCCTTTTTATCACGGATTGCTTCGACAATTTCATTGACAAAGGACTCACTGGTAACGTATACGACTCTCTGGGTATTATCCCGGTCAATAATATAATTGCCAATTGCATGCATCAGATGAGTCTTCCCAAGACCGGCTCCTCCGTAAATAAAGAGAGGGTTGTAAATATCACCCGGTTCCTCTGCAACCTTAAGGGAAGCAGCATGGGCATAATCGTTATTATCACCAACCACGAAATTGTCAAATGTGTATTTAGTACTGATAAAAGGATGATCCTTACTAGGTAGAGAAGTGTTTTTAAATGTCTCTACAGGAGTAGTATTAATTTCGTTTTTAGAAATATAAGTAATATCATACTTAATATTAGTCATTTCCTCGATCGTAACCTGAAGAAATGCGCTATATCTCTTTTCAATAAAGCTTTTATTGCTGCCGATCTTTGCATCATCGATCAGGATCGTGAGATTCTTTCCTGAAATGGAATGCACTTTCAAAATCTTGATAAAAGTATTGAAGGCGGGATCAGATATATCAAAGTTCACTTTCATCTTTTCAAGAATATCGTCCCATTTTTCATAAAGTTCGTTTTCCACTTCAAGGTACCCCATTTCTAAAGTATATATTAAGTCATTTTGCAATGTTTCATATAGAAACAAATGGACAAGCAGCCTCTTATGAGTAGAATCATTGCATTTGCTTGTCTATCCTTATCTATTTTATATCATATGAAGATAAAATACAAGAACAAAGTAATAAACATCAATCCACATAGAATCACAAAATTGTGGAAAACTATGTGAATATTGTGGATAACTCTATAAAACGGCATTTTTATTGAGTTTTTGACAATTGTGGAAAACTTTGTGGATAAGTTTGGGTACAACATGTGATTTATCCACAATTTGTGCATAAAATGTTTATAAGTATATGGTGAACAAATTTTCTATCCACCATTGTAGAATACGATAAATACTGTATTTATATAAAAAATTTTCTATTTGTGTATCATGTGAATATTGTTACCAACAATAATGAGACAATTATAGAATAAAACGAGTTTCTTCCTATATAATATGCTAATGTTTATAATTTTTTGAAAAATTGTAAGGTGTGGATAAGTGAAGAAATGAATATCCACATATCCCCAAGGGGGATTTTGAATTGAATTTCTGGTGGAATATCCGTAAAATATGAAAATTAGGGCTTGACTATTCCAAAATGACATAATATAATATGTGATACATGTGATTTTATGTAATACAGATCAAGGAGGTGTATTGTAATGAAGATGACATTCCAGCCTAAGAAGAAATCCAGAGCTAGAGTTCATGGTTTCAGAAAGAGAATGCGGACTGCAAACGGCAGAAAAGTTATTATGAGCAGAAGAGCAAAGGGAAGACATAAATTATCCGCATAGGTCGCAGTTATGTGACCTTTTCTTCTATTTATAAAGTGCTACTTTATAAGAGGGACATATCGTGTTTCAAAAAATTAGAAAGAATATTGAATTTTTGAATGTGTATCGCCATGGAAAGTCCTATGCCAATAAGTATTTGGTAATGTATGTTCTCAGTAATAAATTCGATGAGAACAGATTTGGAATCACAGTTAGTAAAAAAGTTGGAAATAGTGTGGTAAGGCATAGGATAACCAGGCTGATCAGAGAATGTATCAGATTACAGGAAAGTAATATTTTGACAGAATATGATATCGTTATTGTAGCTAGGAAGGCTGCGAAGGATAAAAAATATCAGGATATAGAGAGTGCCTTCTTAAATTTGTGTAAAAGGCAGAATATTTTAAAGAGATAACAATAATGAAACGTGGTTTGATTTTTATTATACATTTATATCAGAAATTTATCTCTCCTCTGAAGGGAAGACCAACTTGCATTTATACGCCTACTTGTTCACAGTATGCGGTAGAAGCTTTAGAAAAGTATGGTTTTTTCAAGGGGAGTTTTTTAGCTGTAAAACGAATTTTACGATGCCATCCCTTTGCAAAAGGTGGTTATGATCCTGTACCATAGTGATTAGAGTGATTTTTAGTGTATGTGACTTTGAATAACTTGCCCGGGAGGACTGAATAATGATGAGTGTTTTTTTGACAACTTACCAGGGAGCGATTTTAGGACCAATTGCACGTTTGCTTGGTTATATATTACAGGGATTATATTCCGTATTGTCTGTAGTAGGTATTGAGAATACCGGTATCTGCATGATCTTGTTTACATTTATTGTAAATGCGCTTATGATCCCAATGCAGATTAAGCAGCAGAAATTTGCAAAGATGTCATCGGTAATGAATCCGGAATTGATGGCAATTCAGGCAAAATACAAAAATAAAAAGGATCAGGAATCACAGCAGAAAATGTCTCTTGAGACACAGGCTGTTTATCAGAAATATGGAGTAAGTCCGGTGAGTGGATGTCTTCCAATGCTGATCACTCTTCCTATTTTATTTGCACTGTATCGTGTTATTTACAATATTCCGGCATATGTACCACAGGTTTATGATATTTATGATGGACTTGCAAAGGTACTTCAGGAGGCTGGAGTTACTGTAAGCCAGCTTGCAGACAAAAGCTATATATCAAATCCTACTTATGTAGTAACACAGGCAGTAAAGGCAGCAAAATCAGATGCCGGTAATATTAATTATTATATTGATGTATTATCTCAGTTTAATTCCAGTGGATGGGATGTATTGATCAAAAATCATCCGGATCTGAGTGAGGTCATTACAAAAACGGCACATCAGGCGCGGGATATTAATTATTTCCTGGGCTTGAATATTGCAGATACACCTAAAATTAAGTCGGTTAGTGTAATTATTCCGATTTTTTCTATCGTGACACAGTATATCAGCACAAAGCTGAGTATGGCAGGAACACAGCAGCAGACTGCAAATTCAGACAATCCAATGGGACAGTCAATGCAGACAATGAATACGGTAATGCCATTCATGACAGGTTTTATGTGTCTGATGTTTCCGATTGGTGTAGGTATTTACTGGATTGCCGGTAATGTGTTCCGTATTTTCCAGCAGTTGTGTATTAATCTGTATTTTAGTAAAATAAATATGGATGATCTGATCAAAGAAAATGTAGATAAGGCCAAAAAGAAATACGAAAAAATGGGCATGGATCCGTCTGTTTTGGACAAGGCTGCAAAGACCAGAACAAGCAATATCAATACAAATGCGGCACAGAAGCAGACAAGTAAGGCAGATAATGCAGCAAAGAAAAACAGCAGTATTAGTGATAAAGCTAGAAAGAGTAGTACAAAGGACATTAAGAAGTCCAAAAACTCAAATTATAAAGAAGGAAGTATTGCAGCATATGCCAATATGCTGAATCGTGATGATAAATAAAAATAAGGAGGAATTGGTCATGTCAGAGTGGAAAGAGTTTTCTGCAAAAACAGTAGAAGAAGCATTAAATATTGCTTTGGTTGAGTTGGAAACAACAAGAGAAAATGTAGAATATGAAGTTATTGAAAAAGAGAGTTCAGGAATTCTTGGCTTATTTAGCAAGCCGGCAATTATCCGTGTATGTAAGAAGCTTACATTAGAAGATATTGCAATCGGATTTTTGAGCAAGATTTTTAAGGCAATGAATATTGAAGCTTCGATTGAAGTGACCATTAATGCAGAAGAAAATGTGATGAATATTGAATTTACAGGAGAAGATATGGGACCTCTGATCGGTAAGAGAGGTGCTACTCTTGATTCGTTGCAGTATCTCACAAGTCTCGTAGTAAACAAGGAGACAGATGGTTATATGAAGGTGAAGCTGGACACAGAAAATTATCGTGCCCGCAGAAAAGAAACATTGGAAAACCTCGCAAAGAATATTGCACATAAGGTAAAGAGAATTCATCGTCCTGTATTTTTGGAGCCAATGAATCCATATGAGAGAAGAATTATCCATTCTGCTTTACAGAATGATAAATATGTAGAGACTCATAGCGAGGGGGAGGAGCCTTATCGTAAGGTAGTCATTACATTGAAGCCGGGAGTAGATACCGGATATGAGAGAAGAGGTAAATATTCCTATGGTGGAGGCCGTTCTTATAATAGAAACGGTGGTGGATATCGTAAGAAGAGATATAATGATTCTTATAAGAAGAGAGAATACAATATAAATTCCAATGAAGATGATTCAGGTGTTGAGGAAAGTACAACAGAGGAATAATAAATTGTTTTGGAAAGGGGCTGGATATCAGTCCCTTTTTGTTTTATCATAAAATAGAAAAATAATTATGTGTGATGAAGCTTTGTATCAGTGAGATTATTGATAGATTTCATAGAAGGAGAGAGGGTTTCATGCAAGAAGAGACGATTGCCGGAATTGCCAGTGGCATGGGAGGCGGAATTAGTATTATAAGAATTAGCGGAGAGAATGCTCTTCAGGTTGTAGGAAGCATTTTTCGTACCAAAAAATATCTTTCGAATCTGCAAAAGGAAGAGAAAGAAAATATAATCTGGAAAAGTGATTATTTCGAAAAAAAGGAAACACATACGGTACATTATGGATTTATAGTAAATGATCAGGAAGAAATTTTGGATGAAGTGATTGTTGTGTTAATGAAAGGACCAAATAGTTACACCAAAGAGGATGTTGTAGAAATTGATACTCATGGTGGAAATTATGTGGTGAAAAAAATATTGAATGAGCTGCTTCATCATGGAGCAAGACTGGCAGAACCGGGAGAATTTACAAAAAGAGCGTTTCTGAATGGAAGGATTGATCTGTCGCAGGCAGAGGCTGTGATGAAATTGATTTCATCACAAAATGATTTTTCATATCAGAGTGCATTGAACCAGTTAGAAGGAGAAGTGTCTCAATATATTGAGAAAATTCGCCAGGATATATTACATCAGTTGGGATATATTGAGGCGGCGCTGGATGATCCGGAGCACATCTCTTTGGATGGTTTTGCAGAACAGCTTCGGGAGATTATGATTGGTCATATACAAAAGTTAAATAAGCTGTTGTTAAATTTTGATGATGGAAGAATGAAATCGGAAGGAATCAATACAGTTATTGTTGGTAAACCAAACGCAGGAAAATCATCTTTGATGAATCTGATGCTGCAGCAGGAGAGAGCAATTGTAACAAATATTGCGGGAACAACTAGAGATGTTCTGGAGGAAAAAGTGGTTCTTGGTAATATTATATTAAATCTTATTGATACAGCAGGAATCCATGAGACAGAAGACATTGTAGAAAACATGGGTGTGGATAAGGCAGTGGATTATATTGAAAAGGCTGATTTTATTATTTATGTTATGGATGCCAGTGATAAATTAAATGAGGCGGATGAACAGATTATTCAATTACTTCAGGATAAAAAGGGAATAATTCTTTTTAATAAATCGGATCTGAATCTGGTATTGAATGAGAAAGAGATTAATTCAAGATTAAATTGGACGATTATTCCATTTTCTAATGAGACAAAGCAGGGACTGGAGCAGTTAAAAGAATATATTACAAATTCCTTTTTAAAAGGAGATATCCAATATAATGATCAGGTTTATATTACAAGTGTCCGTCATAAAAATGCGGTGGAGTCTGCAGTGCAAAGTTTGGAACAGGTAGTACAGACGATTGATGATGGGATGCCGGAAGATTTTTATACGATTGATATGATGGAAGCATATCAAAGTCTTGGCCTGATTAATGGTGAAACAGCTTCGGAAGATTTAGTAAATAAAATATTTTCTGATTTTTGTATGGGTAAGTAAAACAGTGATATAGAAATGGAGTAAATTATGGACTATATATATAATAAATATGACGTGGTTGTCATTGGTGCCGGTCATGCCGGATGCGAGGCAGCATTAGCGGCTGCAAGACTTGGAATGCATACACTTGTATTTACAGTAAGTGTAGATAGTATTGCAATGATGCCATGTAATCCAAATATTGGAGGAACTTCGAAGGGGCATTTGGTTCGTGAAATTGATGCCCTTGGTGGTGAAATGGGGAAAAATATTGACAAAACATTTATTCAATCAAAAATGCTTAATACATCAAAAGGACCGGCAGTACATTCTCTCCGGGCACAGGCAGATAAAAAAGATTATAGCAGATCTATGCGTCGTGTATTGGAAAATACGGATAATTTGGTAATCAAGCAGGGAGAAGTAGCTGAGGTTTTAGTGGAAAATAATAAGGTGACAGGTGTAAGAACAACATCCAATGCAGTCTATCCATGCGATGCAGTGATCATGTGTACCGGAACATATCTTCAGGCGAGATGTATTTATGGTGATGTAAGCCAGTATACAGGACCAAATGGTTTGGCTGCTGCTAACGAATTGACGAAGCATTTGATGGAGCTTGGAATTGAGGTGCGTCGTTTCAAAACGGGAACCCCGGCTCGCGTAGATAAAAGAACGATTGATTTTTCAAAGATGGCAGAACAGACAGGGGATGAGAAAATTGTTCCATTCTCTTTTACAAATACACCGGAGGATTTAGAGAGAGAACAGGTTTCGTGCTGGTTGACATATACCAACAAGGAAACACACAAAATTATTATGGATAATATTGATCGGTCTCCATTATATTCCGGAAACATCAAGGGAACCGGTCCGAGATATTGTCCATCAATTGAGGATAAAGTGGTTCGGTTTGCAGATAAGGAAAGACATCAGGTATTTTTAGAGCCGGAAGGTAATTATACAAATGAAATGTACATTGGTGGTATGTCCAGTTCCTTGCCGGAGGATGTTCAGATTCGAATGTATCATACTGTGCCGGGATTAGAGCATGCTGAAATTGTCCGGAATGCTTATGCAATTGAGTATGATTGTATTAATCCATTACAGTTAAAGGCTTCATTAGAATTTAAAAAAATCTCCGGATTTTTCAGCGCAGGACAGGCAAATGGAAGTTCAGGATATGAGGAAGCTGCAGCACAGGGAATTATTGCAGGAATTAATGCTGCCAAAAAGGTTAAAGGATTGGAACCTTTGATTTTAAATCGTTCCCAGGCATATATTGGTGTTTTGATTGATGATCTGATTACAAAAGGAACAAATGAGCCATATCGTATGATGACATCAAGAGCAGAATATCGACTACTCCTTAGGCAGGATAACGCGGATCTACGTCTGACAGAAATTGGTCATAAGATAGGTTTGATTTCGGAAGAAAGATATGAGCATCTGATAGAAAAAAGAAAAATGATTCAGAAAGAAACAGATCGTCTTATGAATACGACAGTGGGAGCATCTGAAAAAATACAGTCATTTTTGAAGAAGAATGATAGTACACCATTACAGTCTGGATCTACTTTGGCTGAATTATTAAAACGACCGGAATTATCATATGATAAATTAAGTGATATTGATGATGATCGACCTGATCTGCCGGCAGATGTTATGGAACAGGTAAATATCGAATTAAAATATGATGGTTATATTAAAAGACAAATGCGTCAGGTAGAGCAGTTTAATAAATTGGAAAATAAAAAAATACCGGAAGATATTGATTATCACAAGGTATATAGCCTTCGTAAAGAAGCGGAACAAAAACTAAGTGAAATTCGTCCGGCGTCTGTTGGACAAGCATCAAGAATATCGGGAGTTTCACCCGCAGATATATCTGTACTTTTGGTTTATCTGGAAAGTGGACGAAAGTAATAAAAGTGAAATTGGTATATTGATTAGTATACTTAACTTTAAAAAATGAATGGAGACTCTATATGAATGAAAAACTATACGAGCTTTGTAAAAAAAATGAGATTGATTTATCTGAAAAACAGTTAGAACAATTTCAAATCTTTTATGATTATATGATTGAGATGAATCAGGTGATGAATCTGACATCAATTACAGAAGAAGATGAGGTGATATTAAAACATTTTTATGATAGCATGTCTATTGTAAAATATTTTGATTTTAAACCCGGCAAATATGTTATTGACGTTGGAACAGGAGCTGGATTTCCTGGAATTCCCCTGGCAATATTACTTCCAAAGGTACAATTTACATTGATGGATTCTTTGAATAAAAGAATTATATTTTTGCAAGATGTTGTGAAAAAGTGTGGTTTGAAGAATGTAGAATGTATTCACAGCAGAGCCGAAGAGTTGGCTAAAAATGAAAAATATCGTGAAAAATACGATGTTTGCGTTTCAAGGGCTGTTGCAAATCTTTCTGTATTGTTGGAATATTGTATTCCATTTATAAAGAAAGGTGGAATGTTTATTTCTTATAAGTCTATTTCATCAGAAGAAGAGTTAAGTGATTCAAAAAATGCACAAAATAAATTGTGTTGTAAGTTGAAAAAAAATATTTCATTTGAATTACCGGATACAGATATTAGACGTAATTTTCTATTATTTGAAAAGTTTGATAATACGTCAAGTAAATATCCGAGAAATAATGGAATACCAAGAAAAAAACCTCTATAAAATAATTGTAAAAATCTTAAAATTCTAATTCCACTATGGAATGATGTGATAATCCGTGGTATAATAAATATTGTGATTAAAACAGAAATGTTTCACGTGAAACATTTCTGTTTTAGATATTGAAATAATATGAAAATGTTAATAATATGGTGAAGAACAATGAGAATTGCATTGCAATTCTTGGAGGGCAAAACGCTGGTTTGCCCTTTTTATCTTAGATATGTTTTGTTGATGTTTCACGTGAAACATTCAACAAACAGAAAGGATAAGGATGAGAATTAATGGGTAGAGTAATAGCAATATCAAATCAGAAAGGTGGAGTAGGTAAAACAACTACTTCAATTAATCTTTCAGCCTGTCTCGCTGAAAAAGGAAAAAAGGTTTTAGTGATTGATATTGATCCACAGGGAAATACAACCAGTGGATTGGGATTAAATAAAGATGAATTGGATGCGACAGTCTATGATCTAATGATTAATTATACAGAAATATGGGATTGCATTAGTCCTTCTGTGGTAGAAGGGGTATCCGTTATTCCTTCAGATCGAGATTTGGCGGGAGCTGAGATTGAATTAGTCGGAATTAAAGAGAGAGAATATATTTTAAAGAAGGAAGTCGATAAAGTTAAAGATAAATACGATTTTGTTATTATTGATTGCCCACCTTCTCTTAGTATGTTGACAATTAATGCAATGACCACAGCAGATACCGTTCTTGTACCGATACAGTGTGAATATTATGCACTTGAAGGATTAAGTGAGTTGATACATACAATTAATTTGGTAAAAGACAGATTAAATGAAAATCTGGAGATAGAGGGTGTTGTTTTTACAATGTATGATGGAAGAACTTGTTTATCTATGGAAGTGGTGGAAAATGTAAAAGAAAATCTACACCAAAACGTATATAAAACGATTATTCCTAGAAATGTCAGATTGGCAGAGGCACCAAGCCATGGTTTGCCGATTAATATGTATGAGCCAAAATCTGCGGGGGCAGTAAGTTATCGAAATCTGGCAAAGGAAGTTATTGACCGATATAAAAAGAAATAGATTGATATAAAAAGTAATAAGGTAAAAGAAAGGAAAAAACATGGCAGCAAAAAGAGGATTAGGAAAAGGTATTGACGCGATGATATCGGGGGACGATACCAAAGCGAAGAAAGTAGTGAAAGAAGTAATAAAAGAGGTAGATACGATAGATATTAATAAAATTGAGCCAAATAGTAATCAGCCTAGAAAAAATTTTAATGAAGATAAGATACATGAACTGGCAGAATCTATTAAACAGCATGGGCTGATCGAACCTTTAATTGTACAAAAAGGAAAAAAGGGTTTCTATACAATTATTGCCGGTGAAAGAAGATGGCGTGCTGCAAGAGAAGCAGGAGTAAAAGAGATTCCTGTTGTGGTAAAAGAATATAGTGATCAACAGGTTATGGAAATTGCATTGATTGAAAATATTCAGAGAGAAGATTTGAACGCTATTGAGGAAGCAGAAGCATACGAACGTCTGATAAAAGATTTTAATTTGAAACAGGACGAAGTAGCAGAGCGGGTATCAAAAAGTCGTGTGGCAATTACAAATTCTTTGCGTTTATTAAAGCTTGATCCAAGAGTTCGTGAAATGATTATTGAAGACAAAATTAAAAGTGGACATGCCAGAGCACTTCTTAGTGTAACTGATCCGGAAGAACAGTATCGGCTGGCTGTTATGATATTTGATAATTCCATGAGTGTTCGTGAAACAGAAAAGATGGTAAAAAAATATCTTGCAGATAAAGATAAACCAACGAAAGAAGTAAAGAAAAAAGATACACAGACGGAATTGATTTATAAAGATTATGAGGAAAAATTAAAAACAGTTATTGGAACAAAAGTAAATATC
>ERZ834722.2071-NODE-2071-length-16908-cov-138.694238_pt1 | contig 16908 bp, 10 predicted proteins | sample MGYA00519576_ERZ834722 | MGnify/ENA primary metagenome ERZ834722 (study PRJEB31850, sample SAMEA3708759) | human gut metagenome | biome: human gut; feature: human-associated habitat; material: faeces | place: China | collected 2014 ...
TGGAAATTGCGCAGTACTACACCAACCGCTACCACGATGCCATGGAGGCGCTGAACGTGCTCCCTCCTAGCATTGAGCCTCATGCCACAGGCCATATCATCGAACAGGAGAAACTGGTTCAGGAAATCCTGGACAATGGCTATGCCTACGAGAGTAACGGCTCTATCTACTTCGACATCGAGAAGTATAACAAGGATCATAAGTACGGTATCCTCTCCGGACGTGACCTGGAGAACGTTATCAACGAGAGCCGCGAGCTGGCTGGTATCGGCGAGAAGAAGAACCAGGCTGATTTTGCTCTCTGGAAGAAGGCTTCACCAGAGCACATCATGCGCTGGCCTAGTCCTTGGAGTGATGGTTTCCCTGGCTGGCACTGCGAGTGTACTGCGATGGGACGCAAGTACTTGGGCAGCCACTTCGATATTCACGGTGGCGGCATGGATTTGATTTTCCCTCACCACGAGTGCGAGATTGCACAGGCTGTGGCTTCTCAGGGCGACCAGATGGTTCATTACTGGATGCACAACAATATGATTACCATCAACGGTCAGAAGATGGGTAAGAGTCTTGGCAACTTCATCACTCTGGAGCAGTTCTTCACTGGCAATCACGACAGTCTGGAGCAGGCTTATTCGCCAATGACCATCCGTTTCTTCATCCTCTCTGCTCACTACCGCAGCACCGTAGATTTCTCTAATGATGCCTTGAAGGCCAGCCAGAAGGGATTGGAGCGCCTGATGAATGGTTTGAACGACCTGGAGCGTGTGCCTGTGGCTAAGCAGAGCGATGAGCAGGTGAAGAAGTTTGTAAGCGAGTTGCGCCAGCGCTGCTACGATGCGATGAACGATGACTTCCAGACTCAGCTCGTTATCAGCTATCTCTTCGAGGCTTGCCACGTAATCAACACAGCCCTCGACCACAAGGCAAACATCTCTGCTGAAGACCTGAAGGAGCTTTCAGACACCATGCATCTCTTCACCTTCGACCTGCTCGGTCTGAAGAGTGAGAAGGGAGCCAACAATGATGCTCGTGAAGAGGCTTATGGCAAGGTAGTGGATATGGTTCTCAACCTGCGTGCCAAGGCTAAGGCTGATAAGGATTGGGTTACCAGCGACCAGATTCGCGATGCCCTGGCTGAAGCCGGTTTCGAGGTAAAGGACACCAAAGATGGTGTTACCTGGAAACTGAACAAATAATATTTAAAAAGAGGGTGCATCATCAACTTATGACGCATCCTCTCTTTTTATTTTTGTACTGCTGCAGAATCTTTCTTCCTTGCAGCAAGTGAATCTTTCTGTCTGCCAGATATAGAATCGCGCAACATCTTATCTTTCTTACTCTTATATTCCTTATACTCTTTTTCGTAATAATGGGCAAAGTTGGCGAAAGGCTCTGTCGTTACCTCATCGCTCGATGCCGTATAGGTATTTCCGTATGGATCGGATGCCTTGATGATGATTCTGGCATTCGGATTCCTAGGAGTATAATAATAAAGGTGATTCATGATGAGATAACCGTTGCCCTTGCTCACGAACCGATAGGATACACTCTCGCTGTATTTATGATGATAGCCGGCGGCAAAGGCATCCTGCCCCTTTCCGCTGAGGCGCCCCATCAGATATTCTTTGCCATCCTCTACGGCTACAACACGCCAATGACTGGTAGCATTGAAGACATTGGCTACCAGGACATTTCTGTTGTTTGCCAACTGCCAGTCTTTGGCATATTTCTCGCCGTTGAAATCGGTCTGCGCACGGAACAAGTTCATCTGCTTGCTCTTATCCCAGAAAGTTCCCTTGTAATAGCAGTTGCTGATGCTGGTACCCACAAAACTGTATACATAATATCCATTTGGAGTTCCGCAGATGTTGATATTCGACTGCCATATATTGCCACAGGCGGCAGCATGACAATGCTCCATCACATCCTCTCCCTCATAGTTGATTTCGTGGTTGCAGGCAAAATGAGTATGTCCGCAGAAGAGTTCGTAACCGCCCTTAAACTGTTTCAGCAAAGAAAGCAGGAGCGAGAGACGAGAAGAAGAATAGTGTCCCTCCTCATGGGCATTGGTCAGCGGCTTCGCCTTGCTGAAAGGCGCATTACCAAAGGTAAAAGGAATATGATAACAGAGTATCACCTTCATATCCTTTGGCGTGAGGGCGAGATCCTGCTTCAGCCAGCGCACCTGGCGCTCACGTAATTCTCCAGGAGAATAATAAGACATGCCGCGGTGGAAGAAGCAGTTGTTGATGCAGACATAATGCACATCGCCACGGTTGAAGGAAAAATCGGTAGGACCGAAATTCTCCTCCCATTTCCTGCGGTAGAGCGCCTTGCCATCCTGGTCGTGATTGCCGATGACGGAGAAGAGACGCATCTCTGAAGAGCCCAATGCCTGGCGTATCTGACGCTCCAGTTTGGCGTTGTAACCGCCATAATACTGTACATCATCGCCCATGCTGAGCCCGTAGACCGGTGTTCCGGCAGGCAGCGAACTGATGGTCTGCCTGATATCCGCCATCGTCTGGGTAGTGAATCTTTCTACATCGCTCTTCTTGATGGGATTATCATCCGGAGAAGTATAGTAAGGGCTGTAGGCATTGGTAACCTGCGGGTCGCCGATGACAATCATCTTATAGTGAATCTCCTTGCCGCCCGGCAGTCGGGTGAGGGTGAAGTTATAGGTTTTCTTCCCCTTGGATACCTTTTGGTAGAAGAAAGCCGTGCGATCGGTCTTAGAATGGGTAGGAACCTCGCAATCGGCTGGAACAGAATAGTATATGAATTTTGCCAGGCTGTCTCGCTTCATCTTATATCTGCCCTGTGCATCGGTTTTTACACAGTTGAATCCATCGCTCACGATGACGCCAGCCACTCCCTTTCCTTCCTTATCTCTTAAAGTTCCGGAGATATTGAAATCCATCTTCTTCACAGGTTTCTTCTTCAGCGTATCAGCAGGCTGTGGCTTGAGATGGAGAACCGGTGGGTTTTTCACCAGGTTCTGTATCTGTTTCTTGGGGTAGAGCAGGTGCAAGGTGATGCCTATTGCTACGAGCGCGCAGCAAGCAACCGACAGTACCCCTATATATAATTGTTTCTTTTTCATGCCCACAAAGGTACGGTTTTATCATGGTGATACAAAGAAAAAACATTAAAAATAGATTAAATCCTTTGCTATCTGTCCGTTTTTTCTTATTTTTGCATTTATATTAAAGAATTTGCCCCCTTTAGCCAATCTTCAATTTGAGGACTATTTAAGTGAACTAAAATAACTAGCGTATGGAGACAATAGCAAACAGATTGAGAAGACATTCCTCAACCACACTTTCACGTTGGCGTGAGGAAGCAGAATACAGGCTAGCCAACAAGTCTTGGCTTCGCCACTCACAGGCTATAGCCATGAGGATGCTCGACCGCATGGAAGAGTTAGGCATTACCCAAAAGGCTCTTGCCGAAAGGCTGGGCTGTTCTCAGCAGTACGTATCGAAGATACTCAAAGGCGGCGAGAACCTCTCGCTTGAAACCATATTCAAGATAGAGGAAGCCTTGCAATTGCAGCTCGTATGTGAGGCGGAATATGCATAACAAATGTTTCGCGTTGGTCCGATTTGAGAGCAAATGTTAATGCTTAAATACAAAAAAAAGAGGGTGTGTCAAAAGTCAAACAAAGCGGGCTGTTTGAACTTTTGACACACCCCCTATATAAAAATATTGTCTCACAAGGATGCTTGCCACCCATTATCGAACAGCAACTTTCTTCACGCTACCATCGCTATACTTCACGATATTCAATCCCTTGGTTGGAGCAGACAATCGCTGACCATTTACTGAATAGCGAGCTACCTCCTCAACATCGGTAGAGGTTGTAGTCTTGTCGATGCCTGTTGCATCGAATTCTACTATGTTCTCAAAGTAGTCGCCAAAGCCAGCGAGCCTGTAATCAGCACGAGTTCCCATTGGTACATAAAGTGTGCATTTCTTGGCACCAACTCCTACGAATACATTACTACCTATTTCTGGTACTTTCTCTGCACATACATAAATAGAAGTTAATCCGCTACAGCCCCAGAATGCGGCAGAGCCTATTGAGGTAATACCAGCAGGAAGGGTTAAACTCGTTAATCCGCTACAGCCATCGAATGCTTGATCGCCTATTGAGGTAATACCAGCAGGAAGGTTTAAACTCGTTAATCCGCTACAGTTTTGGAATGCTTGGCTGCCTATCTCGGTAATACCAGCAGGAAGGTTTAAACTCGTTAATCCGCTACAGCCCCAGAATGCGCAAGAGCCTATCTCGGTAATACCAGCAGGAAGGGTTAAATTCGTTAATCCGCTACAGTCCCCGAATGCGTATCTGCCTATCTCGGTAATACCAGCAGGAAGGGTTAAACTCGTTAATCCGCTACAACCACTGAATGCTTGATCGCCTATTGAGGTAATACCAGCAGGAAGGTTTAAACTCGTTAATCCGCTACAGTTTTGGAATGCTTGGCTGCCTATCTCGGTAATACCAGCAGGAAGGTTTAAACTCGTTAATCCGCTACAGCCCCAGAATGCGCCATCGCCTATCTCGGTAATACCAGCAGGAAGGTTTAAACTCGTTAATCCGCTACAGCCATAGAATGCTTGGCTGCCTATCTCGGTAATACCAGCAGGAAGGGTTAAACTCGTTAATCCGCTACAGTCCTCGAATGCGTAAGAGCCTATCTTGGTAATACCAGCAGGAAGGTTTAAACTCGTTAATCCGCTACAGCCATAGAATGCGCCAGAGTTTATCTCGGTAATACCAGCAGGAAGGTTTAAACTCGTTAATCTGCTACAGCCATCGAATGCGCCATAGTCTATCTCGGTAATACCAGCAGGAAGGGTTAAACTCGTTAATCCGCTACAACCACGGAATGCGAATCTGCCTATTACATCATTAGAAGTAGAACAATCATAATAATAGCAATCTCCACCTTCTACAATCTTTGCCTCAGATAAATCTAATACAGAAAGCTTTCCGCCAGAATAAATACTTCCAGCCATCTCACGAATCATCCTCAAATCCGTACCATTTATCTCACCAATAATCTTCAAATTGGTAATATGATAATTATTTTCAATTCTATCAGGCAAAGTACCAGCCTTTTCCAAATTAATGGTGATCTTGTCGATGCCTGTTGTTTCGAATTCTGCTATGTTCTCAAAGTAGTCGCCAAAGTCAGAGAGCCAGTAATCATCACGAGTTCCCATTGGTACATAAAGTGTGCATTTCTTGGCATCAACTCCTTTGAATACATCACTATATATTTCTGGTACTTTCTCTGCATATACATAAATAGAAGTTAATCCGCTACAGTTACTGAATGCGTCAGAGCCTATTGAGGTAATACCAGCAGGAAGGGTTAAACTCGTAAATCCGCTACAGCCTTGGAAAACATAATTACCTAAAGTAGTTACGTTAGATGGTATTTCGATTCTTGTGATCTCTTTATCATTTATATCTATATAATATTTAATACCACAATTTACAGGTATATAAGGATGACCTTTTGTTAAATATGTGTCTAAATTATCATTTATGCAAAATCTAACCTCTTTTAATCCGCGACAGCCATAGAATGCCCAAAAGCCTATCTTGGTAATACCATCAGAAAGGGTTAAACTCGTTAATCTGCTACAGCCTTGGAAAACATAATTACCTAAAGTAGTTACGTTAGATGGTATTTTGATACTTGTGATCTCTTTATCATTTATATAATATTTAATACCACAATCTACATCTATATAAGGATGATCTTTTGTTAAATATGTGTCTAAATTATCATTTATGCAAAATCTAACCTCTTTTAATCCGCTACAGCCCTCGAATGCCCAATCGCCTATCTTGGTAATACCATCAGAAAGGGTTAAACTCGTTAATCCGCTACAGTACCAGAATGCTTTATCGCCTATTGAGGTAATACCAGCAGGAAGGGTTAAACTCGTTAATCCGCTACAGCCCCAGAATGCGCCATAGTCTATCTTGGTAATACCATCAGGAAGGTTTAAATTCGTTAATCCGCTACAGCCATAGAATGCGCCAACGTCTATCCAGGTAATACCAGCAGGAAGGGTTAAACTCGTTAATCCGCTACAGTCACGGAATGCGCAGCAGCCTATTACATCATTAGAAGTATAATAATAATTATAACTTTTATTACCATAATAATAGTACCCCCCACCTTCAACAATCTTTGCCTCAGACAAATCTAATACAGAAAGCTTTCCGTCAGTATAATTACTAAAAGCCGTCCTTCCAGCCATCTCACGAATCATATTCAAATCCGTACCATTTATCTCACCAATAATCTTCAAATTGGTAATCTTATACTTTTTACTACTTCCAATTTTATCAGGCAAAGTACCAGCCTTTTCCAACTTAATGGTGATTTGCCTTGTAATCAAGTCGTTATCTGCAGCATAAAGCGACAAACAACCAAGCAACATAAACATCAAGGTTAAAAAACTACCTTTCTTAATAATTTGTTTCATAACTATTTTTTTTAATTAGACATTAAATATCATGGTAAAAACTATTCTTTTTGTTCGTATTTTATATCTTTCCTCTATAGTCATTAGCGGACAAACAGGAATGAAGTGTCGGAAAAACCGGAAAAATGTTAAACTACGCTATACCGATGATATCTAGATGACATCTATCTTAAAGTCATTGGGATATTTGCCGCTGACACCCTGACGGAATCTGGTGAATGTAGGATTGCTGCCACCGTCACTCCATTGCTTAGTATATCTGATTTTGCGACCATTAAAGGTGAATGTGCCATGAGGCTTCTTATTTTCTTGAATAACCCGTTTCTGAGTGTCACTCACATACGCATCTTTACTGCTACTATTACTGTTACTTTTACTTTTGACGAACCCGGCAATCTCCTTGTCAATGTCCTGAACACTATCAGAAGTGTTAGTGAGTCGGAATTCCACAAATTTCTCCAGAACTTCATACATTGAGTAACAACCCTCACCATTGATGCTATACTTTGAGCGGGTTTTGCGATTAAAGCTTTCCATGCTCTTTGAGAGTTCCTCATCACCAAGGGCGTTGATTGCCGCACGGATAAGATCCTCATTATTCTTGAAGAATGTTGTTAACAGTTCTCTTTCTTTCTGCGTCATTGCCATAATTATTATTTTTTTATTAGTATCGTCGTCTTTATTAGTATCGTCGTCTGTTTCGGCAGGCTTGCCCAAAGTCTTGATGTAGTCTTTCAGTCTGTACTTATTCTCTACCGAGATGTCCTTTTGATCACTGACAGGCTGAATGATATTGTCAAGAATTTCTTGATAGTTTATCTGAATGTATTTGTCGCACTTACACTCTGCTTGCTTGATATATTCCAAGTCGCGGTCAGTTGGTTTCAGGAATACAAAGAGGTTGATGTCATCATTATTGTTGTATGTCTTTGTAATATACTGATGGTATGCTTCCGTTTGATACAGTTTTGTTTTGTTGAAGGGCTTGATCGTTTCGGGCGCACCGATTTTGTTCTCTATGGCAATATTGATATTTTTCACCTTATTGTTGACTTTCGCTACACACTTGACTAAAATGTCAATATACCCTTCTTTGTATGGCTCTATAAAGATGGGAGATTCTGCAGAGACATCGTATGACAAGATGGAAAGACTTTGTGAATAAATACTGTTTGCCAGTTCTTTGTCAAAAGCCGCATTCACTTGCTTGTTTGCCCATTTCAACAACAGAACTATCAGTTTCTTGATAGGTCCTGCATTGGGGTCGGCATTAAAATCCTTGTTGCCGAAGAACCAAGCCAAGAATTGGGTGTGGCTTGTCTCCTTTCTTGACTGGTTGATGATTTCCCATGTCGTGGGTGTGGAATAATACCTTTTCAAGTCATTAATTGACTCGTCAAGGTTGAATTCGATAATCAGGTCTTTAATGTCCTGTTCTGTTAGATTTTCTATCGTCATATTTGTTCTTTAGTATATTTTGTTTATGTGAAAATATAAGGGTGCATCTCTAATGAGTTTTATTCTTGTTCATACTCCCATTGCTCAAACGCCGAGACATTAGCTTGTGGCTCTTCCTCCTTGGAATAGTCATTAGCAAGATATACCACAGGGCACTTTGTCTTATACATCAAGTCAAAGACATATTTAAGATACTCTCCTCTTAACTGTTCCTTATAGCGGTGGAACAGGAAGAATTTGGTGTCCTCGCTGTATGTTCCAGGAATGATGAACTGTTCATCATCTCCAGACGGAGTGACCGTTTGGATTGCTCCTGCCTTATCTATGTAAAGTGCATTTCCACAGGTTGCACAACCGTTCATCTCGCTAATAATATGCCTTGCGTTGTCAATGTCGGGGTCTGAATGAAACCATATAAGCACTGGGCGTATTGGCGAACTGTTAATGTACTCTTCGATAGCCTCAATAATGTTGTCCTTGTTTGTCTTTTTCATATTCTCCTTAATTCCGTAACACTATTATAAATTAAACTTTTTAAGTACCTGAGCAACAAGAAGTTGCTTTTTGAATCTCTAAAAACGCAGTCGGTACATACGCTGTTGCTACCGTCAGCAGTCCATCTATTACGATTCCCACTCTCTGCTGCCCTTGATAGCGTGCCACCCTTCCGACCACTCCCTTAAACTTGCCATCGATAATCCTTACTACTTGCCCCTTTTGAAACTTCTCTATCTTATCGGTAGATACGACAATATTATCCGTATCGGCTTGGCAGATAATGCGAAAACTTTCTATCTGGTCGTCAGGAACAATCAGAGGCTCACTGATAATCTTATTACCGACATGTATATGCCGACAGTAGAAGCGAAGGAAGGATATTTTTTCGTCTTCTTTGTTACGGGCAAATCTTTTAAGATCTTCTTCTGTTCCGTAAGCAAAGAGGATATTGGGAAGGCAGGATTCTTCGATGATCTTGCTATTGCCATCGACGATTTTTACAGTAGTTCGTGTGGGATAGAAGGCGGTTCCGCCGCTTTTGATAATGTAATCGTAGGCTTTCTTCTCTCTGCCGTATGTGGCACGAAGAGCATACCAATGGGGCTTTTGTTTGGCCTTTTTAATTACAGTAACCTTGTTTGCCGACTGCGCATTTCTTGGGGACACCCCTGTGTGAGTTCTCTGCCGTAATCGGCTTTTGAACTTCGGGGAGGACATCGGGGGTAAGCCCGGTGCAGGGAGGTTCTATACCACCTCCTTGGGTGTTTGCATTTTTTGATGCAGGGTAATCGACATTCATATCGGTGCTAACTTTTTTCTAGACAGAACTTCGTTATAGTATATATTCCCACCCATAGCCCGCTTCATGTTACTCACATTCAGCTCGGCGTAGGCGTTTCTCTTGTGGTTTTGGAAGAACTCGTCTTCCGTAACGACAGCGGAGCTATCATAGTCCGTGGGCAAATTTACGAAGAAATTTCCATAATAAAGAAAGAATCGGCAAAAAAAATGCGATAAGAGGCAGGTTTTTGGTAAATCTTAACGATTTATTTCAGCTGTGTCACTACTCATTTGATGAACCATCTCTCACTTCATCAGACACTTCGCACTTGTAGCTCTGACACCATCCTTAGAGCGATAAAGGAGCTGACGCAAGAAAACATCTCATACACATCAGATACTGGTAAGAACTACGATTTCAATACGGCTGACACTCTCAATACTTTACTGCTCAATTGTATGTTTGCATCTAGTCAATTGAAGGAGGGTGAGATGTATGATATTGATTTCGACCTCAGTTATTGATTTCCGACCAACTTACGCCCTACCAGACCAAGAGCGACCAGGTGGAATTCAAGTTATCCTGGATGCCAACGCCTCTGTTCTCTTTAACAGAAAACAGCTCTTACAACCATATGGAAGTATAAAAATTACACAGTCGCAATGTTATATAACAAAGGTTGCTACAGAAATAAAAAAAGGAGCAAGAACATTTGTTGTCTTGCTCCCATAATCTTTCTATACAAAGATTTTCAATGTGCTCCATGTTATGGTAATTAGTTCGCCAAGGCGAACCTATTAAAACCATACATATATAAAGGTGTATTTATCCTCTATTGATTCGTTCCACTAATTCATTTGGTGTAAGTATCTCCATCTTGGAGAAACCAAACCACTTCTTGCCCAAGTCCTTTATGGATGCTCCTATGTGATACACATCATCGTCTATACAAAGGAAACGGTCATGTGATAAACGGAATGTTTCAACGTCAATCGGTGCATATTGAGCATTATGACGGTCTATGTCGAGTTGGAACTGACGACTTATCTGCTGAGTGTAGATGATTGCAGACACGTTATTATCTCTTTTATCGAGCAATGTCAGTACAGTCTCGTCAACATAGTTGTCGATAAGGACAATACGTTTCTTCGCACTCTTAATTAAGTCGGACACGAAAGTATAGGCATCATAAATTTGACCATTGTAGAACACACCTTGCTTCGGCTTGGCATTGCCCTCGTCCAATCTACGGAACACTTCTTCTATACGCTTGTCGGATTCTTGCAAGTGTTTGTCTGTATCTTGTTGGTGCTGTAATATTTCCAACTGGTGATATTCTATTGTTTCTAAGCGACTGAACATAGAAGCATTATTCACCATGAAGTGGCGCATGGAAACAAAGGCTCGCATGATCTGTATATTGACCTCAATGGCTGTTTTTGAACGGAGAACACTACTAAGCATTGCCACACCTTGTTCAGTAAAAGCATACGGCATATATTTGAGGTGTTGACCTTGTTTTTCGTTTAAGGTCACAATTTGTGACCTTAAACATTCTTCCTTTGTCAATTGAAACCGAAAGTCATTAGGAAAGCGTTCAGCATTGCGTTTAACAGCCTGATTGAGAACTTTAGCTTCTACCCCATATAGCATTGCTAAATCTTTATCAAGCATAACTTGTTGTCCTCTAATAACTTTTATTAAAGGCTCTATATTATTCACAACTTTATTGATATCACATTTTGTGACATCCATTTTTGACTGGTCGCAAATTGCGACTGGTTCTTTTTTATCTATGTTGTTTGCCATATTTCTATCTTTATTTTTGAGATCACAAATTGTGACCTTAAACGTGTTGTTACTTATTATTGCATTCAAAGGTAGTGCTTTTAGCCTATAAGCCGCTATTGCACAAACCCTTTCTTTGAAAAGAACGTAAAATCAATAGTATTATTGCGGTGATTGCATTTTTAGTAATCGCTTAACTCGTTGTACGGTACTTACCCCTTTACCACACAACTTCGCAAAGAATAACGAACCAATCCAAAATCGGCTTTTATTCCTAATAGACTGTAAATCAGTGACATTACATCACTTTACTATCCTTTCACTTCCGATGGTTAGACCCGCTTGGGATAATTGGTGGATGGCTCCATCTCTGCCTGTGCCAGCATCCGTTCCAATTATCATAAGGGCAATATCTATCAGGATGATTTTATGGAAGATAAGTTTTTTATTAGATAAATTTATTCAACCATACAGGATAAATTGTTTTTAAGACTAGAAGAAAGTTCCGTTCAGTACTGCTGAACTTATATTCAACACTGCTGAACTTAAGTTCAACACTGCTGAACATAGATTCAGCATCACTGAACGAAACTTTCTATTAACTCTAGAAACATTTTCCATTAAAGGTAGAAAGTAATTTCTTTAAGGGAAGAATGATTTCGAACTTAAGGACATTGATGTCTGAAAGGATGTTCTTTTTCTTATTTTATAGGGTGATAGTATTTTTATGGGATATTGGTTTCGCCGTAACTACTCAGTACCCCCAGGGCATGAGATGGCCTCAGATTGGCTAATAATTACTAAAAGTTACCCAAAGGTAACTTACCTTTGGGTAACTTTTTGTATATTTGCAGGTGATTCGAATGTAATAACGCAGATAAAACGAATTTAATAAGAAGAATATGGCAGTATTTCAATCTCCTTTTCTGTTTGGTACTTTGGCTACTGAAGAGAATTTTATCGACCGAACGGAAGATAGGGCTTTGCTCAAGCAACTCCTGGCTTCTCATATCAACGTGATGCTCATTTCTCCACGTCGATGGGGAAAGTCGTCGCTTGTCAAGAAGGCGATGGCGGAACTGAGTGCGGAAGATAAGGAGATAAGAATCTGCTATATAGATGCTTTCAGTATTGGCTCGGAAGCTGAATTCTATCGCACTTTTGCCAGTCAGGTTATAGCTTGTGCTTCCTCTAAAATGGAACGATGGATAGAGGATGCAAAGAAATTCCTGACAGGTGTGATACCGCAGGTTGTAATCAACGACCAGGTGACCGACTTCATGGCTTTCGACCTGAAGTTTGTGCCACAGGAGCGTGATAAGATGGCGATTCTCCAACTGCCTGAGTTGCTGGCAAAGGAAAAGGGCATCAGGATTATCGTCTGCATCGACGAGTTCCAGCAGTTGGCTAATCTTCCTGAGTATAAGGATATGGAGGGCAAGATGCGCTCTGTATGGCAACAGCAGCAGTTGACCTCTTATTGCCTTTATGGCAGTAAGCGCAATATGATGCTCAACATCTTCAATAATTCCAACAGTCCGTTCTATCGTTTCGGACAGGTCATCTTCATGCAGAAGATAGCCAAGGAGCATTGGGTTCCTTTTATCTTATCATCTTTTGAGAAGACCGGCAAGCGAATTTCTGAATCTTTTGCCAGCAGAATTTGCGATGTGGTGGAGTGTCATTCCTGGTATCTGCAGCAGTTGTGCTATTTTATTTGGAGCTTTACGGTTTCTGAGGTGACGGAAGAAGTGTTCTCTCTCGGTCTCAAACAGGTACTCAACATCAATACCCCGATGTTTCAGAATGATACGGAGAATCTCAGTTCCACCCAGATAGAGATGCTTAAGGCTATAGCCAATGGCGAACAGCATTTCTCCTCGCAAGCCGTGAAACAAATCTATAATCTTGGTAATCCGAATACGATTGTCAAGAACAGGAAAACGCTCCAGAACAAAGATATTATCGAAAAGCAAAACGATGCTTTTGTCTTTGTTGACCCGATATACCGGCTGTGGTTTAAGGAGGAGTATTGTAGATAGAAACTATGTAAATTTAAAGAAATAATATAAGGAGAAGAAAGATAATGGCAAACGATAATAAAGGTCTTACACCGATGATGAGACAGTTTTTCGAGATGAAATCGAAACATCCCGAAGCGCTGCTGCTCTTCCGTTGCGGTGACTTCTACGAAACTTACTGCGAAGATGCGGTGGAGGCATCCCGTATACTCGGCATTACGCTGACACGACGCAACAATGGCGGTTCTACGGGCACGACCGAGATGGCAGGATTCCCTCATCATGCTCTGGATACCTATCTGCCTAAACTCATCAGGGCGGGTAAGCGCGTAGCGGTATGCGACCAGCTGGAAGACCCGAAGAAGAAACGACTCGAAATAAAAGGTAAGAAGGGACTGAGCCAGATGGACAAGATGGTGAAGCGAGGTATTACCGAACTCGTTACACCGGGTGTGGCGATGGGAGATAACGTACTAAACTACAAGGAGAACAACTTCCTGGCAGCCGTACACTTCGGCAAGACCGCCTGCGGTGTGAGCTTTCTGGATATCTCGACCGGAGAGTTTCTTACCGGCGAGGGAACCTACGATTATGTAGAGAAACTGATGGGCAACTTCATGCCGAAAGAGGTGCTCTACGACCGTGCCCGAAAGAATGACTTCGAGAAATATTTCGGCAGCAAATACTGTACCTTCGAACTGGATGACTGGGTTTTCACCGAACAGACAGCCCTGCAGAAACTCCTGGGACATTTCAAGACAAAATCTCTGAAAGGTTTCGGTGTAGAGCATCTCAAGAACGGCGTGATAGCCAGTGGTGCCATCATGCAGTATCTCGAGATTACCCAGCATACACAGATTAATCATATCACCGCCCTTTCACGTATCGAAGAAGATAAGTTCGTACGTATGGATAGGTTTACTATCCGCAGTCTGGAGCTGGTTGCCCCTATGCAGGAAGACGGTTCTTCTCTCCTGAATGTCATCGACCGTACGGTAACGGCGATGGGCGGACGTATGCTCAGACGCTGGCTGGTCTTCCCGTTGAAGGACGTTAAACCAATCAACGAGCGTCTCGACATCGTGGAATATTTCTTCAAGGAACCGGAATTCCGTCAGCTTCTCGATGACCAGCTGCATCGCATCAGCGACCTGGAGCGTATCATTTCCAAAGTAGCCGTGGGTAGAGTTTCGCCTCGCGAAGTGGTTCAGCTGAAGAATGCACTCGAAGCCATCAAGCCTATCAAGGTGGCATGTCAGCATGCTACGAACGAGGCTCTGAAGCGGGTAGGCGAGCAGCTGAACGTATGCGAGACCCTGAAAGACCGCATCGCCAGGGAAATACAGCCCGATCCGCCACAGCTGGTCAACAAGGGTGACGTGATAGCCGACGGATTCAATGCTGAACTTGACGACCTTCGTGCCATCAGCCGCCACGGCAAGGATTATCTGCTCAAGATACAGGAAAGGGAGATAGAAAAGACAGGAATTTCGAGTCTGAAGGTTGGTTACAATAATGTTTTCGGATACTATCTGGAGGTGAGAAATACCTTTAAGGACAAGGTGCCTGAGGAGTGGATACGCAAGCAGACGCTGGCTCAGGCAGAGCGTTATATCACCCAGGAACTGAAGGAATATGAGGAAAAGATTCTCGGTGCTGATGAGAAGATTCTAGTATTGGAAGCACAGCTCTTCAACGAACTGATAGCTGCCATGCAGGAGTATATTCCGCAGATACAGATCAATGCCAACCTCATCGCCCGTATGGACTGTCTTTTGTCATTTGCAAAGACATCTGACGAGAACCGCTACGTGCGCCCTATCGTCGATGATTCTGAGGTGCTCGACATCAAGCAGGGCAGGCATCCGGTGATTGAAACCCAACTGCCGCTGGGCGAACGCTATGTACCTAACGATGTGCTGCTCGATACCGAGAAACAGCAGATCATGATGATTACCGGTCCTAACATGGCTGGTAAATCGGCTCTGCTGCGCCAGACTGCCCTTATCGTGCTGCTGGCACAGGTAGGCTGTTTTGTGCCCGCAGAGAGCGCCCGAGTTGGACTGGTGGATAAAATCTTCACACGTGTTGGTGCAAGCGACAATATATCGCTCGGTGAATCGACCTTCATGGTAGAGATGACCGAGGCAGCAAACATCCTGAACAACGTTTCTCCGCGCTCGCTGGTGCTCTTTGATGAGCTGGGAAGAGGTACTTCTACCTATGATGGTATTTCCATTGCCTGGGCTATCGTGGAATATCTGCATGAACATAAGAAGGCGCAGGCACGTACGCTCTTTGCTACCCACTATCATGAGCTCAACGAGATGGAAAAGAACTTCCCTCGCATCAAGAACTTCAATGTGAGTGTGAGAGAGGTGGACGGAAAGGTAATCTTCCTGCGTAAACTGGAGCCGGGAGGCAGTGAGCACTCTTTCGGTATCCATGTGGCAGAGATTGCCGGTATGCCTCGCAGCATCGTGAACCGTGCCAATGTGATTCTCAAACAGTTGGAGGATGACAATGCCGGGGTTGGCGGTGCCGGTAAACCGAACGTACAGCACATCGATGAACCTAAGGATGGTGTACAGCTCAGTTTCTTCCAGCTCGATGATCCTGTACTGACGCAGATACGTGATGAAATACTCGGGCTGGATGTGAACAATCTCACTCCGGTAGAGGCATTGAACAAGCTCAATGACATCAAGAAGATTCTGCTGGGAAGATAAAAATATAAATCCCTCCCCGTGGCAGCAGATGCTGTTGCACGAGGAGGGATTTTTATAATCTGAAAATAAGTCGTCTAATATTATTTTGTCTCTACGTTCTTTTCTTTCGCTCTCTTTGTGCTGGAAGCGATGCTCCATACACCGGCGATGATGAGCGGAATGCTCAATATCTGTCCCATATCCATTGGCAGACCTGCCTCGAATGCTACCTGAATCTCCTTGGTATATTCGATGAAGAAACGGAAGGTGAAGATGAGAGTAAGGCAAAGACCGAAATAGAAACCGGTGCCTACGCTCTTAGGTCCTCTCTTCTTATAGATGAAGAGGATGAAGAGGAAGAAGCAGAAATAAGCCAATGCCTCGTAGAGCTGACCCGGATGGCGTGGATACTGGTCTTCGCGAACGAAGATAAATGCCCAAGGCACATCGGTTACCTTGCCGATAATCTCTGAATTCATCAGATTGCCCAAACGGATAAAGGTGGCTGTAATGCCTGAGCAGATACCCATATTATCGAGCACTACCCAGCCGCTCACCTTCATGTTGCGGCAATAGAGCCAGATGCCGACGAACATGCCGAATACGCCTCCGTGGCTCGCCAATCCCTCATAACCCGTAAACTTCCAGCTGCCGTCTGGCATGTGGTGAACAGGTATCAGCATCTCGATGAAGTGATCCCACTGGGTGAGGAAATATTCCGGCTGATAGAAGATGCAATGTCCCAAACGGCCACCTATCAGTACACCGAAGAAGATGTAGAGAAACAGTGGGGAGAACTTCTCATCTGAAAGCCCCTGCTGCTTGTAAAGCTTGCTCATGAGCAGATAGCCCAGCAGCAGACCAATCATCCAGCAGGTGGAGTAGTAGCGGATGGTCATAGGACCCAGATGAGCCAGAATAGGATCTGGGTCCCATACGATATAATTAAGCAGATTTGCTATCATAACCGTAGAAGAATAGGATTATACATTGAAGCGGAAGTGCATGATGTCACCATCCTGTACGACGTACTCCTTGCCCTCGATGCCGAGCTTACCAGCCTCGCGTACTGCAGCTTCTGAGCCATACTTGATATAGTCATCATACTTGATAACCTCTGCACGGATGAATCCCTTCT
>ERZ834722.2074-NODE-2074-length-16899-cov-3.871349_pt1 | contig 16899 bp, 20 predicted proteins | sample MGYA00519576_ERZ834722 | MGnify/ENA primary metagenome ERZ834722 (study PRJEB31850, sample SAMEA3708759) | human gut metagenome | biome: human gut; feature: human-associated habitat; material: faeces | place: China | collected 2014 ...
CCACCGTTGAGGCTGGCAAGCTGACCATGGCCACCAACGCCACCTTCCCTCCCTACGAGATGACCACCGATGCAGGCGAGTTCGAGGGCATCGACGTGGACACCGCCACCGGCGCTGTCCGCGGTCTGTTTTAAGGAGGGCGCTATGGACGATACCAACAAGACCTGCCGCGAATTTGTGGCCGCGCTTGCCTCGTCAGCACCGACGCCCGGCGGCGGCGGTGCCGCCGCACTGTGCGGCGCTGTCGGCGCGGCCCTGTGCGGCATGGTAGCCAGCCTGACCACCGGAAAAAAGAAGTACGCCGACGTGGAAAGCGAGATACAGCAATTGCTGAAAAGCACAAACACTTTACATGACAAACTGCTGGACCAGGTCCGCGCGGACGCGGAGGGCTTTCAGCCTCTCAGCCGCGCCTACGCCATTCCCAGGGAGGATCCCACCCGTGCGGCGGTGCTGCAAAGCGCTGCTGAGACGGCCTGCACCGCGCCGCTGGAGATCATGGCTCTGTGTGCCGCGGCCCTGTCCGCCGCCGGACGTCTGGCGGAGATCGGATCCCGGCTGGCGGTGTCCGATGCCGGCTGTGCCGCCGCCATACTGCGCGGTGCGCTGGAGGCCGCGGCCCTGAACGTGCTGGTCAATACAAAGACTATGACTGATCGGTCGGCGGCCGACCATCTGAACGCCCGGTGCTTCGCCCTGCTGGATCAGGGCAGGATCGACGGCGAACGTGTTTTCTGCGCGGTGCGCGATCAACTTGTCTGATAAGGAGGGACGTGCATGGCCGTTCTGCTGACCGGAAAGCCTGTGGCGGATGCGATCTCCGCCGATATCCGTGCCCGGGCCGAGGCGCTGCTGTCAAAGGGTGTCCAGCCCCGTTTGGTTCTCCTGCGCTGCGGCGATAACGAGGCCGACGGTGCGTACATACGCGGCGCCGTGAAGCGCGCTGCGCTTTGCGGTGTGGCCGCGGAGCTACGCACCCTGCCCGCGGATGCCTCCGCCGATGTGGTGGCGGAAGCTATCGACGCCGTCAACCGTGACCCTGCCGTTCACGGCTGCCTGCTGCTGCGGCCTCTGCCGCCCCATCTGCGAGGGGAGGAGAGCGATCTCTGTGCCCGCCTGGCGCCGGACAAGGACGTGGACGGTATGACGCCCGAGAGCGCTGCCGCCGTGTTCACCGGACAGGGGAGAGGTTTCGCCCCCTGCACCGCCCAGGCCTGTATGGCGCTGCTGCGCCACTACGGCATTGCCCCCTGCGGCAGGCACGCTGTGGTCATCGGCCGTTCCCCGGTGGTAGGCCGTCCGGTGTCCATGCTGCTCCTGCGGGAGAACGCCACCGTCACCGTTTGCCATACAAAGACACCGGATACGGCGGCGCTGACCCGCCAGGCGGATATTATCATCACCGCCGCCGGTGCGGTCAACAGCCTGACCGCCGCCCATGTCCGACCAGGCCAGACCGTGCTGGATGTGTCCATGAACTGGAACGGTACCGCCCTCTGCGGCGACGCGGACTTTCCGGCGGTGTCGTCCATCGTGGATGCCATCACGCCTGTGCCCGGCGGCGTAGGGGCTGTCACCTCCGCGGTGCTGATGGCCCATACCGTCCGCGCGGCGGAATATCTGACAGGGGAGGGCGGCGCATGAACGTCTTTACTCCCGCCGAGACAGCGGCCAACTATGCTGCCGCCGGTGTCCTCAAGACCCGGCAGCCCTTTTTGAAGCTACTGCTTTTGGGCATTGCCGCCGGAGCGCTGATCGGGTTTCCGGTCTGCGTCACCAATATGGCTACCTATGCCATCACCAACGCCAGCGCGGTCCGTATCATCGCCGGCATCCTATTTGCCTTCGGCCTGGGCATCGTGGTGCTCACCGGTGCCGAGCTGTTTACCGGCAATACCCTCCTGGTCATCAGTCTGCTGGACAGGCGTGTGACCTGGGGTGCCATGCTCCGTAACTGGGGCATTGTGTATCTGGGCAATTTCCTCGGCGCGCTGGCCCTGAGCTGGGTCTGCGCCCGCTTCGGCTGGCTGGACGCGGGAGACGGCGCGCTGGGCGCTTATACCGTGCAGCTGGCGGTAGGGAAGATGACCATGCCCTTCGGCAAGGCCTTCTTCATGGGCGTGCTGTGCAACATTCTCGTCACGGTCGCCGTGCTGGCGAGCCTGTCCGCCAAGGATGCCGCCGGCCGTATTCTGGGCGCGTGGGCGCCAGTGATGTTCTTTGTGGTGGCCGGCTTCAGCCACTCCATCGCCGACATGACCTACTGTGCGCTGGCCCTGTTCGGTAAGTCCGCGCCTGCCTGCGCCGCAGCGGCGCAGGCCGCCGGCGCGGACCTGTCCGTCCTGACCTGGGGGCACTATTTCCTGGGGAATATGCTCCCCGTCACGCTGGGAAACACGGCGGGCGGCGGGCTGGTGGGCCTTGCGGCCTGGTACTGCTATCTCCGCAAGAAAGGATAACGTTCCATGAATATGTTTTTGACCCTGGCTTACTTATTCTTCATTGGCTCCACCCTTGGATGGGTGGCTGAGCTGCTGTACCGCCGGTTTCTCTCCGGCGCAAACCCGGAGCGTAAGTGGATCAACCCCGGCTTCTGCGTGGGGCCCTATGTGCCCCTGTACGGTTCGGGCCTCTGTATTCTTTATCTGTTGGCCTCCATCGGTGAAAAAAACGGTGTGGATACGGCGGGGGAGAAGCTGCTGCTCTTTGCGGGCATGGCCCTGAGCATGACGGCTATCGAATACATCGCCGGTATCGTCAGCCTGAAGTTCATGCACATCCGCCTTTGGGATTACAGCAAGCAGTGGGGTAATATCCAGGGTCTGATCTGCCCGGCCTTCTCCGTCCTTTGGGCGGCGGTCAGTGCCGTGTACTACTTCTGCGTCCATCCTTATATCCTGGACGCGCTGGATTGGCTGTCCCGCAACCTGGCCTTCTCATTTGTCATCGGCTTTTTCTTTGGCGTGTTTACCATCGATTTGGTCTATTCCGCCAAGCTGGTGTCCCGCATCCGCAAGTTTGCCGATGAGCACGATGTGGTCATCAAGGTGGAGAACCTGAAGGCCCACATTCGCCAGCGGCAGGAGGAGCGCCGCGAGAAGTACAGCTTCCTCTTTGCCTACCGTTCCCGCAGCGAGCTGCTGGAGCATCTGCGCGAGGCGCAGGAAACTTGGGAGGAAAGACGCCGCAAGTGATATTGCTTTACAGGAGACTGCCGTATGCACATGACTGTCTTGTTTGCAAGTCCCCGAGGGGCGCATAGCAACACCCACGCCCTGCTGGTGCCTTTTCTGGAGACCTGGCGTGCCGCCGGCCACACGGCGGAGGTGTTTTCGCTCTTTGATCTGCACATTGAGCCCTGCCGCGCCTGCCGCGGCTGTCAGATGGACTGGGAGCATCCTGCCTGCGTTCTGGCGGATGATATGCCCGCCATATTTGACGCCGTCCTCCGCAGCGATATCCTGCTGCTGGCCGCGCCCATCCACTCCTGGTTCTGCCCCGCGCCCATGAAGGCCGCGCTGGACCGCTTCGTCTATGCGCTGAATAAGTACTACGGTTCCCGCGGCCGCGGTCCGTCTCTGCTCTCCGGCAAGTCTCTGGCCATTCTGACCACCTGCGGCTACCGGCCGGAGAAGGGCGCAGACCTGTTCATCGAGGGGATGCGCCGCTGGTGCAGGCACACCGATATGCGCTATGTAGACGCATTGACCGAGCGCCACCTGGGCTACGATCACACGTTCATGGACGCGGAAAAGAAAAACCGCGCCCGCGCCTTTGCCCGGTCGCTCATGCAGGCATAAAAAACGACCTTCGGTACAATCCCGAAGGTCGTTTTTTGCGTCAATGCAGGTCCTGCTGCTTCATCCATACATCCATGACCACGCTGTGGGGCAGCAGCTTCGTCAGCCCCGCCTGTACCCGCGCCACAAAGCCGTACTTGCACACATCCTTGCCCCGCTTGGCGTCCCGCCAGGTGCGTGCTACAATGTCGTCCGGATCGTACATGGCCGCGTATTTCTTCACAATGGGCGTCTCATCCGACTTGATGGCCCGGTCAAAGAACGCCGTCTTTGTCCAGAAGGGGCACACCGCCATAACGCCGATGCCGCGGCTTTTCAGCTCCCGGTTCAGCGCCCGGCTGAAGCTCAGCACAAAGGCCTTTGTGGCACCGTAGATATCGATATAGGGGATGGGCTGAAAGGCCGCCACGGAGGCGATGTTGATGATCTGGCTGCCCCGGGGCATATAGGGTGCGGTGATCTGGCACATGGCCACCACTGCCTGGCAGTTCAGGTCCGTCATGTTCAGATTTACCGCCAGCGGCGTGTCCAGCACGGCGCTGAACTTGCCGTAGCCGCTGCAATTCATCAGCAGGCCCACCTCCACCTGTGTCTCGGCCAGTGCCGCGGCATATACATCGAAGCTGCCGCGGTCCGTCAGGTCCAGCGCCAGCACGCGGACGGGGAAGGGGACCGTGGCGCGCAGGGCCTCCAGCTGTGCCTCATGCCGCGCGATGACCCACACCTCGTCAAAGGTGCCGTACCGGTTCACCGTCTCGGCGAACCGTTTGCCCATGCCGCTGGACGCGCCTGTGATCACTGCGATCTTCTTCATACAATAGCCCTCCCGGTCTTATTATATCCCTACTGTATCCCATTTTTTGGCGGCCGTCAACCGGTTTTCCCCGCCCGCGGCACAAAAAAAGAACACGCCTTACGGCGTGTTCTCTCGGCGCTTTCGGTTACGCGGCGGCGTGTGCGGGCTTGTTCTCGTGCTTCTCCTCGCGGCTGCGCTCCAGCAGCAGCGCGCGGGTGGTGGAAGCGGTGAACACCACAGCCCAGAACAGGGTGACATACTCGCCGATCAGGCGCATACCCGCCTCGGGAGCCGTCATCAAAAAGGCGGACGCGATGACCAGCACCAGGGAAACAACGGCGATAGCGACGTGCGTAGAAATGTTTTTCATGGTAACATCCTCCTTGAAAATTTTTATGTGAGTTTTGTTGTTTTTTTGGTTTCAGGCTCTTGCCTTCCTGTTGATGCTATAGTAGAATATTTCACAGGAAAAGTAAAGCTGTACTTTGTTATAGTGCTTGTTAGAAATACTAATAGCTTGGAAGGAGGAAAAACCATGGAGACCGCCCGCTGCCGCGCCTTTCTGGCCGCTGCCGAGACCGGCAGCTTTTCCCGCGCCGCCGAGATGCTGCGCTACACGCCCTCCGGCGTCAACCAGCTGGTCACCGCACTGGAGAAGGAGATCGGCTTCTCTCTGTTCAGCCGCAGCACCAAGGGCGTGGCGCTCACGGCCAACGGCCAGCTGCTGCTGCCCGTTATCCGCGAGATACTTCACCAGGAGGATAAGCTTTTCGAGCTGTCCGCCCAGATGAACGGCCTGCTGATCGGCACCGTCACCATCGCCGCCTATTCCAGCATCGCCACCCATTGGCTGCCCGCTGTCATCCGGGATTTTCAGGAGAACTACCCCCACGTGGAGATCAAGCTGATGGAGGGTATCTGGCAGGAGGTGTCCCAGTGGCTGGAGGAGCGTACCGCTGACATCGGCTTCCTAAGCTACCAGGAGAATATGCCCTTCGAGTGGATCCCACTGGCCGAGGACCCCATGCTGGCCCTGCTGCCCCGGAATCATCCTCTGGCCGGTGCCGACTGCTACCCGCTGAAGCGGTGCGAGCAGGACAGCTTCATCATGCCCGCCCTGGGCTGTGATGACGACGTGGAGGCGCTGTTTGCACGCAATCACGTTGATCCCAACATCCGCTATACCACCATCGAGAACTTTTCCGCCATGTCCATGGTGGAGCAGGGCCTGGGTGTCAGCGTGATGAACAAGCTCATCACCGAAAAGCGTATCTGCGATGTCGCCATGATCCCCATCGACCCGCCGGCCAGCATCACGTTGGGCGCGGCACTCCACTCCCGGGCGGACGCCTCGCCGGCCGTAAAGATGTTCCTGAAATACGCCGTCCGTATGCTGACAAAGAGCGCCGTCTGAGCCTATCGGAAAATCTTATATCCATTCAGTGTTCCCCGCTTGCGGATACCCTGTGGAATAGGGTATACTTACTTTAAATAACAAAAGGGAAGGAGTGCCCCTATGGATAAGCGCATTCTTGTCATCAACCCCGGCTCCACCTCTACCAAGCTGGCCCTCTTTCAGGGTGAGCAAAAGCTGTTTGACGCCGCCGTGCGCCACAGCAAAGAGGACCTGAGCCCCTTCTCCTGGGTCATGGAACAGGCAGATTTCCGCCAGACCGCCATTGAAAAGGAACTGTCCGCCCACAATGTGGACCTGACCACGCTGGACGCCGTCTGTGCCCGGGGCGGTCAGCTGCCCTACTGTGCCGCCGGTACCTACCTGGTGGATCAGGACATGGTGGACTTCATGTACACGGTCCGCGATGCGGCCCATGCCTCCAATCTGGGCTGCGTGCTGGCCCTGCGTATCGCCCGTCCGCTGGGTATCCCCGCCTTCATCTGCGACCCCGTCACCGTGGACGAGATGACCGATGAGGCCCGGATATCCGGACACCCGGTGCTGCCGCGTATGATGACCGGCCACGCCCTCAACTGCCGCGCCATGGCCCTGCGCTGCGCCGCAGATGTGCTGCATAAGCCCCTGGCCGATTGCCGCCTGATCGTCCTGCACCTGGGCGGCGGCGGGTCCGCCCGCCTGTTTATCGGCGGCAAGATGGTGGACGGCGTCCGCGACGACGAGTGGATGTTCGCCCCGGAGCGCATGGGCGGCGTCAGCCTTCAGCCCCTGGTGGCCATGTGCTATTCCGGCGCGTACACCAAGCAGGACATCATGGACCTCATCCGCGGCAAGGGCGGCCTGATGGCCCACTTGGGCACCGCCAGTGCCCAGGAGGTGGAGCAGCGCATTGTCGGCGGTGATGTGCACGCTAAGCTGGTCTATGACGGTATGCTGTACAGCTGCGCCCGGGCCACCGGCGGCCTTGCCGCCGCGGCGGATGGCCGCGTGGACCGCATCATCCTCACCGGCGGGCTGGCCCACTCCCACTATGTGACCGGCTACCTGACGCAAAAGCTCTCCTTCATCGCCCCGGTGGAGGTCATGGCCGGCGAGTTTGAGTTGGAGGCTCTGGCCGCCGGCGCAAGCCGTGTCCTCAATGGGCAGGAGCAGCCACGCCGCTTCGCCGACATCCCGCAGGCATAAAAAAACAGCCCCGGCGGCGGCCGGGGCTGTTTTTTTATGCTCTTTTTCTTCCACAGACCTGGTACATCTCCTCATTGGAGATCACCGTGTCCACGTCCAGATACGGCGCCATCAGCGCCCGGACCTCGTCCTCGTGCAGCAGACCCAGGGATACCGGCTTCGCGCTGCCGCTGTGGTGGGCGTCCAGCGCCGCCCGGCTCATGCCGTGGGCGATGGACAGCCGCCCGCCGGGCCGGACCAGCTCTGCCAGCGTCCGGATCAGCCCCGCCGGATCGGGAAAGTGCGGGAAGGCGTTATAGACCATCACCACGTCGTAGGGCCGGCTTTCCCGCACGGCGGCGCTGTCCTCCACATCGCCGCATACCACCGTGATCTGCGTCCCGGCGGCCTTTTCCACCGCCCGCGCCACCATTTCCGGCGACAGGTCGACAGCCGTTACCCGCGCCGCGCCGCGCTTTACATAGTCGCCGAACAGCACGCCGGTGCCGCAGGCCACGTCCAGCACCGTGCAGCCCTCGCATACCCCGGCGTTATCCAGTATCCGGGCGATGACCGCCTCATTCCGCACCATGCCCGCGTCCCAGTCCGGTGCCAGCCGGTCAAAGAACGCCTGTACATCCCGTTTGTCGATCATGCCGCCGCCCTCACGCGAAGAACGTGGCCGTGTCGATCTGTTGATAGCCGCCGAAGCTGTTGGGCATCCGATAGATCTCCTCCGCAATGCCCTTGCCCAGGAAAGCGCCGGTGATCTCGTTGAGCTTCTCGGTCATGTCAATGTCCGTGAACTGCTCCGGATAGACGCACTTGGCGGAGAACCAGGCATTGGCCAGCGCGATCTCATAGTTGGTGTAGTAGGCGTTGTACGCCATCTGCAGATACACCTTGCCCTCCTGCCACGCCTTGCAGCTGTCAAACAGGCCGTTGTCCTCCGCGTACAGGGGCTTGATGTTTTTCACCGCCGCCGCGTCGATGAGCATGATGTCCATGTCCGGTCCCAGTGCCGTGAACTTCTCGGCTTCGATGGGCTGTACGCCCTTGGCGCTCAGCCCGCTGACGGCGTTCTTAATGTTCGCCACGGTAAACGCGCTGTAGCTTTCTATGGTCATCAGGTGGTTGGTGGTGCCCCAGTTGCCCAGCCCGCAGATGTACACCGCCGGCTTGCTGTCCTCGGCGATACCCGCCGTCCGGGCCTGAATGTCCGCGGTCTCCGTGCTGACAAAGGCCAGCAGCTCCGAAGCGCGGGTCTCCTTGCCGAACACCTGACCCAGCAGGGTGATGGAGCCGCTGAAATCCTCACTGAACACGCCGTCCACGCCGGTCCGCAGGGTGATGACCGGCACACCCACCTGCTGCTGCAGGGCTTCGGCCTTATCTGTGTCCTCATACTCGGAGACAATGATATCCGGCGTACAGGACAGGATCTTCTCCGCCTCCGCCGCCTGAGCGTTGGGGCCGCCCACGCCGCAGGAGGGCAGGGCGGCGAAGGTATCGCCGTACACCATCACATAGGGACGCGCCACACCGTCGAACATCTTGGGACGCTCCTCCAGCGTGGTGTTGTCGATGTCCTCCACACCGCACAGCAGGCTCACGTCACCCACATAGCTGTATAGCCGCAGCGCGCCTGCGCCGATGCACACCACCCGCTGGTAGCTGCCCGGCACGATCTCCACCTGGCGGCCGATCATATCCGTTATCGTCACGGTTTTCGGTGCGTCATCTGTGCCGTCCTCTGCGGGCTTCTCGCCGCAGCCGAACAGCGTCAGGGTCATCATCAGCGCCAGCACCAGGGCCAAAACTCTCTTAGTAATCATCTTCGTTTACTCCTATCAGTATTTTCTGTCCGTCGATCTCCGCCGCGCGCACCCGCGCACCGAATATATCCCACACCGTCTCCGGGGTCAGTATGTCCCCGTTTCCGGCGTATCGTACCTGTCCGTCCCGCATGAGGAACAGCCTGTCACCATAGGCCATGGCCTGGTTCAGGTCGTGCAGGGTGCACAGCACCGTCATGCCCCGTGTCCGGGCCAGCCGCCGCGCCTGCCGCAGGATCCGCTGCTCGTTGGCCACATCCAGGTTGCCTGTGGGCTCGTCGAATACCAGCAGCTTCGGCTCCTGGGCCAGCGCCCGGGCAATGGCCACCTTCTGCCTCTCGCCGCCGGACAGCGTCTGCACATTCCGTTCCGCCAGCGCCGTCAGGTCCATGTCCGCCAGCGCGGCCTCCGCCGCCGTACGGTCCGCCGCACCGGGCTGTATGCCGAAGCGGCTCACCCGCCCGGCCAGCACCGCGTCGTATACCCGCAGCGCGCCGAATTGCAGCTCCTGGGGCACGTAGGCCGCCACCTGGGCCCGCTGCTGCCGTTTCATGGCGCCCAGCGCCTGTCCGTCAAAGAGGATCTGCCCCTGCTCCGGTGTACACAGCCCCAGCGTTGTTTTCAGCAATGTGGTTTTGCCGCAGCCGTTGCGGCCCAGCAGCACACCTACCTGTCCTGTTTCCAGTGACAGACTGGCGTCCCGCAGTACCGGTGCGCCCCGCCGTTCATAGCGGAAGGTCACGTGTTCTACCTTCAGCATACACCGCCCTCCTTTTTTCCAAAGATCAGCGCCAGGAAAAACGGCGCGCCCAACAGGGAGGTGATGGCCCCCACCGGCAGGGCGGAGCCGCTGCCGATACTGCGGCTCATCGCGTCCGCCGCCAACAGCAGCGCGCCGCCGCACAGGGTCGCCGCCGGCAGCGCCCACCGGTGGTCGTGGCCCACCAGTCGCTTGACCGCGTGGGGACAGATAATGCCCACAAAGCCGATCATCCCCAGGAACGACACGCACACCGCCGTGATGAGCGATGCCAGCAGCAGGGAGACCCACCGCAGCAGCGCCACGTTCACGCCCATGCTGCCCGCGGCATCCCCGCCGCTGAGCAGCGCATTGTACCGCCAGGCCAGTGCCGCAAAGACCGCGATCCCCGCCGCCGTCACCGCCAGCATGATCCAGTCGGCCCGGTATGTAGCGCGGCCCAGATCGCCGAAGCTCCAGATCACCGCGGCGGAAAGTCCCACATCTGTGGCGTAGAACTGCAAGATCGTGGTGGCCGCCGTCCACACGGAGCCGAGTGCGATACCCGCCAGCACCACCACATTGGGGGAGAAGTCCCGCAGCCGGCACAGCGCCAGCACCACCAGCACAGAGCCCGCCGCAAACACAAAGGCCAGCGCCGACGTGGCAAAGGGATCTGCCCCTGCCGTATAGCTGGTCAGGTTGTTGCCGGTGGACAGAAACCCGCCCGAGAGCGCGATGATGGACAGGTTCGCGCCGAACACCGCCGCGTTGGACACGCCCAGCGTGGCGGGGGAGGCCATAGGATTACCCAGCACCGTCTGCATGATAAGTCCGGATACGGATAACCCCGCCCCGGCAATAACAGCGGCCAGCAGCCGCGGCAGACGGATGTGCTGCATGATCCGCACCGCCGCGCTGTCCCCGCTGCCGAACAGCGCCGAAACGCACTGCCGCACCGACATCCCGGAGGACCCCACCAGCAGCTCCAGCAGGGCCAGCAGCAACACCGCCGCAGCCAGCGCCGCGATCACCGCTATTTTTCTTTTCCGTGCCCCGTCAGCGCCCATGTCCTGCCTCCCGCGATTATATATGGTGTATCATACCTCAATTTTCCCCACGGCGCAACCCGGGTAGGGGGTTCCGATCATGCCGATATCTCAAATTTCTCACCGAATTCGTCCACCCAAACCGTGCGGTCCCTCTTGACAAACCACCTGCCCTGCGCCATAGTATACCTATCAGTTTTCTTTATAGGTGGTGCCGCCATGGATATCCAGAAATTACAGGCCCTGGCCGTCATTCAGGAGGCCGGCAGCTTCTCCCGCGCCGCAGAGACGCTGGGCTATTCCCAGGCGGGATTGACCTACATGATGAACAGCCTGGAAAACGAGATCGGCCTGCGCCTGCTGGACCGCAGCTACAGCGGCGTCCGCCTCAGCGAGACGGGCAAGACCCTCATGCCCAAGATCCACCGGCTGCTGCAGGTCTACGATGCCCTGAACGGCGAGATCAATGCCTGCAAGTGTGCCCAGCAGGCCACACTGCGCCTGGCGGCGCTGGATACCGTCTCCACCCGCTGGGTGCCCCGTGCCGTGGCGGCACTGAAGGCCGAGTATCCCCAGATCACCGTCAGCGTCATCTCCGGCAGCCCCATGCAGGTGGACAACTGGCTCCGCGACGGCAGTGTGGAGCTGGGCGTTACCGACAAGCGCTTCACCGGCACGGATATGGACTGGATCAGGCTCTGTGACGATCCCTTCCTGGCCGTTCTGCCGCCGGATAGCGATGTACCGGACCCCGTGCCCGTGACCTGGTTTGCCGGCCGTGCTGTTATCATCCCCGACTACGGCACCAACACCGACACCACCCGCGTGTTCACCCGTGCCGGCGTGGAGCCCGTCTACACCGATGACCGTATGAACAACCGTTCCGTCCTGGCCGCCGTGGCCGCCGGATTGGGCAGCACCGTTTTTTCCCGGCTGGAACTGGACTATTACGCCCGCCAGGATCTGACCGTCCGCGCCATGGACCCGCCCTGCTGCCGCGAGCTGGGCGTGGCCCTGCGCCCCGGCGTCAAGGGTGACGCGGTGGTCCGTTCCTTCCTCCGTGCCCTTCGTGCCGCCGCCGACGCGGACAAATAAGCAAAAAAAGAAACGCCCATAGGCGTTTCTTTTTTACTTATTTGAAGAATTCGAACCGCGGCTGCTCCTTCGTTACGGTGCCGGTCTCGATCTCCAGCCCCTCGCCGAAGTATTTTTTCAGCAGCGCCACCAGTTCGTCCGCCGCCGCCTGTACCTCCGCCGCATTCACGTCGGAGAAACCGTCGATGGGGAACAGGATGGCCTTGGTGTTCTCGGTGATCTTGCCGCGCTCGGACTGCCGCCAGGTCCACCGCCGGGTCCGTATCTCGTGGCCGCAGGCATATACCGCCTCGCCTACGTCCGGAGCCTCCTCCTCGGTGGAGCCGAAGGGGATGAACGTGTCGCCCTCCTCCGCCAGCCGGACGTCCAGCCCGTCCGCGATGGTGTCCAGGTCGTGGGCGCCCATGGGCAGCCGGTGCTTGATGGACACCGCGTTGCCCAGGTCCACCGCCGCATTGATGTGGGGGAAGCCCTTGCCCTTGGCGATACGGGTCAGCAGTGCCTCGATGGAGCACATAAACTTGTTGGGGTTGATGCCCAGGGCGGTGAACGCCGCCCGGTAGGGCAGGATATCCTCTGTTTCCTTAGGTTTTTTGCCGGTGAAATAGGCCTCGCACTCCGCCACATTCCCGGCCAGCATTTTCTCCAGCTCCGGAATGTCATGGGTGTTGTCCAGCCCGCGCACCGCCACCGCGCCGAAGCAGGCGTTGGGCAGCTTATCGAAAAATTCCTTTGATACCTGGTAGTACACAGCGTTTCCTCCTTGTCTGAAGTATGTGTCTGCGGCCTCCCCGGCAGGGAGGCCGCCTGTTTTTGCCGATGGCATATTCTAACGCTTTAAAGGGTAAAAATCAAGCCCTTTTTATCGCTGCTCCCGGCCCAGCTTCAGTCCAAGATCAAAGGCCTGCCGGTTCAGCGGCAGCAGCGCCGGCTTTTTGCTCAGCTTGTGTTCTATGGTGCGCCACACCACGTCCTCCGGCACCACCTGGGTATAGCCCACGTACACGCCCAGCATGATGATGTTCAGCACCTTGGCATTGCCCATTTCAAGCGCCATCTCCGTAACGGGGACTTTCACCACCTTCACATCCTGGCGGGTGATCTCACTGGTGACGATAGAGCTGTTGATGAACAGGGTTCCGCCGGGGACAAGCTTATAGAGGAACTTGTTCAGGCTGGGATCGTTCATGACGATGAGATCGTCCATGCTGTCGCCCAGCGGCGCGCCGATGTCGTCATCGGAGATGACCACATAGCAGTTGGCCGTGCCGCCCCGCTGCTCCGCGCCGTATGAGGGGAAGAAGGTGACATTCTTGTCCGTGCTGTCGCAGGTGGCTTCTGCCAGGAACTTGCCCAGGGTCATGACGCCCTGTCCGCCGAAACCGGCCACCATCAGATTCCGTTCCATTTACTCGCCCTCCTTACTTCTGTCCCGCACTACGCCGAGAGGATACTCTTTCAGCATATTCTCGTTGAGGAAATTCAGGGATTCCAGCGGGTCAAGACCCCAGTTGGTGGGGCAGCTGGTGACGATCTCCACCATAGAGAATCCCTTGCCGTCCAGCTGGTTCTGGAATGCCTTCTTGATAGCAGCCTTGGTCTTATTGACATTGGCAGGCGTGTTGCAGCTGGTGCGCTCCAGATAGTAGGGAGCCGTCAGCTGATTGAGGATCTCGCACATGTGCATGGGGTAGCCGTGCTCCTTCGGATCACGGCCTTTCGGGGCGGTGGTTGCCTTCATGCCCACCAGCGTCGTCGGAGCCATCTGACCGCCGGTCATGCCGTAGATACCGTTGTTGACGAAAATGACGGTAAAGTTCTCGCCCCGGTTGGCAGCGCTTAGGGTCTCGGCAAGGCCGATGGAGGCCAGATCGCCGTCGCCCTGATAGGTGAACACCACCTTATCGGGATTGGCGCGCTTCACGCCGGTGGCTACCGCACAGGCGCGGCCATGGGGGCTGGTGGTGCAGTCGTAGGTGACGTACTCCATGGCAAGACCGCAGCAGCCAACACCGTGAACGGTGATGGTCTTTTCCAGCACACCCAGTTCTTCCAACACTTCACCGATCAGTTTGAATACGGTGCCATGCATACAGCCGGGGCAGAAGCCCACCACCATATCATCCCGGATGCCCTTTGTTCTCGCGTATACCTTTTCCATCATGCACCCTCCTTATCCAGAATGGCTTTTGCCGCCGCTACCACATGGTCACGGCTCATGATCTCGCCGCCGCTGCGCAGGCAGGTGTGAACAGGGCAGCGATCCTTTACCGCCAGCGTTACATCCAGCACCAACTGGGCGGGAATGGACATCTCTACATCCAATACAGCCTTTACCTTGCTGTAATCCAGCTTGTCAAAGCTGGCATACGGCCACGGGCTGACGGTCTTGGGTCGGATCAGGCCCACCTTATAGCCCTGAGCACGAAGAATACGGACAGCGGATTTGGAGATACGTCCGCAGACACCGTAGGCCACCAGAATCAGCTCAGCGTCCTCGGTCATGAACTCCTCCACCTGCACATCCTTCACCCATGTATCGTACATGGCGGCGTTGGCCTTGCAACGATCCTCCTGACCGGCCCAGCCGCCGGGGAGGATGAGAGCCTTCTTGTCAGCACTGTGGCCTACCAGTGCCCAATCGCTCAGCTCGTCCTTCAGGCGCTTGACCTCCTCGTCAGATCGCATCTCCGGCAGCTCCACCGGCTCCATGATAGTGCCAAGCACGCCGTCAGCCAGAATCAAAACGGGGTTGCGGTCACGCTGCGCGTAGTCAAATGCGGCATAGGTCATGTCCACCGCCTCCTGCACCGTGGCAGGGGCAAACACCATCATGCGGAAGCCGCCGTTGCCGCTGGCGCGGGTGGCCTGCAAATAGTCCTGCTGGGCAGGCTGGATGGCACCGATACCGGGGCCGCCGCGCTGCACATTGCAGTACACCATGGGGATACGGGCACTGGCGCAGAAGCTGATGCCCTCGCTCTTAAGGCTGATGCCGCAGGAGCTGGAGCTGGTCATGGAGCGGGTGCCGCTTTGGGCAGCGCCGTAGACCATGTTGACGGAGGCTACTTCGCTCTCGCCCTGTACAAACACGCCGCCAACCTCCGGCATACGACGAGCAAAATACTCCGGGATCTCATTTTGCGGGGTAATGGGGTAACCGGCGAAGAACCGGCAGCCGCTGCGCACCGCCGCCTCGGCAATGGCCTCGCAGCCTTTCATGAATACTCTTGCCATGTTCTTCCCTCCTTATTTGTAGACTTCAATGGCGGCATCGGGACACATACGGCCACAGATCGCGCAGCAGATGCAATCTTCTGCCTTTTCGACTACCACAAAGGGATAGCCCTTGGAATTCACTTCATGTCCTACGGCCAGCACGCCCTTGGGACAGAACTTCACGCAGTAGCCGCAGCTTTTGCAGCTCTCTGCGCGGATGGTGACTTGCGGCATAGTGTTTCCTCCTTTGATTTACTAATACCTCTCACTCAAGTCCCGCTTCCGGGACGGATATATGGGATGTGATGGGAATAAGGGGCAGCGCTGTCTCCGCCTTGGCCTGTTCATACAACGGAGCGGGCGCGGCGGCGGCCTCTACGGCAACGTAGGGACTCAGCAGCTCCAGCCCCAGCTTTATGCCGAAGAGATATTCTTCCAGCGTGGTGCCGCCGCCCAGATTGGGATTCAGCAGAAACCGGGGCATTTTCAATCGGGAAGCCCGGAGAATGGCGGACAGCGTGCCGTCGATATGCTCGGTGGTAGCCGACCATGGGCGGTAGGGGTTCACCACGAACCACACGTCGGCGGTTTTCAGCAAATGGGCGTACCCACCGATCAATTTCGCGCCGGTGTCGTTGCCGCCCACGTCCAGAATGACGGCCTTTTTCTCGTCCAGAAGCAGGGGAATCAGGCCACCCACTTGTGTGGGCGCGTCGGCGTACTGCTGCTGAAAGTGGACGGTGACGCCCGCTTTTTCCAGCAGCCCTTCCGCATCACGGGAGCGCATCAGGGGCTTGGTCTGGTCAAGGTCGAAGAAGTGGACTTCCCGTCCCTGTCTCGCCAGCTCCAGCGCCAAATGGACGGCAAGCTCGGACTTTCCGCATCCGGCCTCCCCCAGAAAGACGATGTTATTCTGCCGCAGCAGATCTTCCCATGCCATGGTATTCACCTCACTGTGTAAAAATTATCTATAGATATAAAAATTTTCTACAATTCGGAGTGTAACACGTCTTGCAATCCTTGTCAACCGCGTGTACAATTTAGATAAAATCTTATCTGGAAAGGGCGGAAGCGCCATGGAACGGGAGAAACTTTTGATCAAATTCTGCGATTTCCTCACCCATGTGATGGGGCCGGAGACGGAGGTGGTGCTCCATGACCGGGACGGTTATATCATCTGGATCGCCGGGGGACACATCACCGGGCGGGAGGTGGGTCAGCAGGATCTGCTGCCCGCCATGGAGATGGTGGCCCGTCAGCGGGCGGCAGAGGGCTTCGACTATACCACCGGGTACAAGAGCTTCAGCCGCAAGGGCACGCCGCTGCGCTCCGCCTCGCTGTTCCTGCGGGACAGTCAGGAAAGGCTGGACTATATCCTGTGCGTCAATCAGGATATCAGCGCCTACGTCGATTTGCAGCAGATGCTGGATGCCTTTATCGGCGACCGCCCCGCCGTGGCGCAGGTGCAGCCGGAGCAGGACACGCTGGACGACGTGGTGATGAAGATGATTTTGGGCGAGATCGCCCGGATGAAGCCCGCCGATATTGACAGCAAGGAGGCCAAGCTGCGGCTTATCAAGCGGCTGAATGAAAAGGGCATTTTCGGCGCACGGGGCGCGGTAGGCACTGTGTGCGAGCTGCTGCACATCGCCCAGCCCACGCTGTATAAGTATTTGCAGGAAATTAAAGAGGAATGAAAAAAGCAAGCCCTCCGGCAACGCCGGAGGGCTTGCTTCAGCCTGTCAAAGAACGCCAGTTCTCGTTATGCGAGAGCTGGCGTTTTAGTCG
>ERZ834722.2080-NODE-2080-length-16878-cov-3.374368_pt1 | contig 16878 bp, 17 predicted proteins | sample MGYA00519576_ERZ834722 | MGnify/ENA primary metagenome ERZ834722 (study PRJEB31850, sample SAMEA3708759) | human gut metagenome | biome: human gut; feature: human-associated habitat; material: faeces | place: China | collected 2014 ...
CCGCCTGTACTGCCCAGTGAGTAGCTTTCTCCTGCACCGATAAGGAACCGGTCGGTAATCTGCGCCCAGCTGGTGCCGTCATATAGCTCTGCCGGGCTGGTAGGGCTTCCTGTGGTGATGATCATGCCCACGGGCGGCACCCATGTTTTGCTTGGTGTACTTACGGCTCCAAGCGCCATGACTCATCCCTCCTTACACCGGGTTCTTGTTGGTCAGCAGAAGCCGCAGGCTGATATCTGCTGTGGGAACCTTTTCGGCATAGAACCGGCAGAATCCTGCATCGGTACTGCAAATCGAGCCTAGGCCCGCTTTCTGGGCCACGACCACGCTCTCGAGGCTGACTGTTGCACTGGGCTCCAGCACTGCGGTGCATCCGCTGATGGTCGCATCACACTGATAGGCCCAGCCCGCGTTCTTGGCTGCTGTGTCAGAAGTGGCTTTCCAGCTGGCAGCGGCAAGGGCGATATCGTAAGCCTTGATGATGCTTGCAAAAGCCTTTCCGACCGCTGCCGCGTCCGCAGGAGCGTTTTCTGTGTTCAGGGCCTTGTCCGTACCTGCCCGTGTTCCGGCAAGCTTCGCAGCATCCTCTGCGGCTTTCTGAGCCTTTTCTGCGGCCTGACGGCTGGTGGATGCTTCACCCGCGCTGGCAGATGCCTCCCCGGCCTTGGTGGCGGCGGTGGAAGCGCTCCCCGCAGCGGCGGTGGCCTGCTGGGTGGCATTTTCTGCCGCGGTGGTGGCTGTCCTGGTGGAGTTGGCCACGTCGGTAAGGGCTATGGTGCGGGCCCGTGCGATATCCTGCAAGGCGGCGGTGTGCTCCGTCTGTGTGTCCTTCAGGGCCTGCTTGGCGGCGGTCTCACTTGTCTTGGCGTTCTTCTCGCTGGCGGCGGACTTGGTCTCGCTGCTTTTGGCTGCCTCCGCGCTGTCCTTGGCGGCGGCAGCACTGTTGCTGGCGTTCTCCTCCAGCGCGGCGATGCGCTCCCGGGCAGCGGCCAGCAGCTCGTCGGTGGGGATGCCGGTCACACCGTCCCGCACGATGCCGCAGAGCGCCTCGTCCAGCCGGGTGTCGGTGATCTGGCCGGTGGTGACGGCGGTGGAGCCTGCCGGGCGGGTGATCTCGGCAAGGCAGAGGTCGTAGATCAGCTCGGTGCGGGAGATGGCCGGGGCCGTGGGTGTGCTGGATGCCGTGCCCTGCAGCACCTGCAGGCTGGCGGCTCTGGCACCGGCATCATAGCGCATGACGATTCGATCGATGCGGGGGAGAGACGGGTCGGCCAGCGGCAGGGCCAGGGTGTCGGCCTCCCGCTTGGTGATGGAGTAGCCGGTGAAACGGCTGGGGTGCACCCAGCCACGGCCCGCGCCCACGGTGACCGTCAGCCCGCCTGCGGCTGTCACCGGGAAGTCCTCAGCGGAGCTGAACACGCCGCTGGTGCGGCCCGCAAGGTAGGCCGCCACGTCTGCGGCATCGAAGTCGAACCCGTTGGCGGGATATAAAACGATTTTGCTCAAAAGATCATCTCCTTACAGCTTGCGCCAGACCGGTGTGCCCAGCCGCACGGTGCGGGTGGTGCTGTCGCTCTGGCTTTGGGTGATGACATCGGCCACCCGGACGGTGGCCTTGTAGCCCAGCTCCGGGATGGTGCAGTGGGCCACATCCCCGGGGGAGAGCCCTTCGGCATCGATGGTCAGCTCAATGGAGCCGGTGCGGAGCTGTTCCAGCAGCTTGTTGGTGCCCCGGGCCATGAGCCGTTCGAGGTAGGCTTGGCTTTTGGTGGTCTCGCCCTTTTCCTCGTCCGGCTGCACATCCCGGGCATCCACATACAGCTCCCGCCGGTCAGCTCCGGTGGCATCCGTCAGGCCCACGGTCACGGTGGCCCGGTTCTCGCCCTCGCCTGCGCCCTGCACCACGGCAACGTTGGCGTAGTCGGAATCCCCGAAGGCCCACGCGGCCTGCTGCAAGTTGCCCCACTTGGTGGAAAAACGGTTGTTTGGATCAGCGGTGGGCCGGTAGACCTCGAACAGTAGTTTTTTCTGGTCGTTTTTACCACTGAGCCGCACCCGGAAGCCCAGATCACAAGCCGCGCCGATGGTCATCAGGTAGTCCATGATGCTGCCGCCGGAGGTCTGGGCGGTGTAGGTGGTGTCGAAGCCCACAGCAGCACCCAGCTCCAGCTTGGGCCACGGCTGCATTGCACTGACCAGTCTGCGCATGGCGGCTTCGGCGTTCTCGTTCTTCACGATGCTGGTACAGGCCCGCTTGGTGAAGATCCACGTTCCCGGGAAGCCGGTGACCACTAGATTGCTGTCGGTGTTCTCGTTGCTCCGGTGGCAGATGCGCATGGGCACGTTGCTGTCACTGCGGCGCAGCCAGCGGCCCTCCCGAAGCAGGGAAAGGTTCTCCTCGGTGGGTCTGACTTCCAGCGTGAACTCGCCCTCGGTGTTGTAGGGCTCGTCCCAGTAAAGGCTCACCCACACCTCAATACGGCCCAGCCTGGCGAGGGTCAGTTCATCCAAAACGTCCAGCGTCACGAGATCACCTCCGGCAGAATACCGCTCACCATGGGATAGAAGCGCACTGTCACCTGCAGGCTGGTCTCGCCGCTGTCGGCGGTGGCCTTGAGCAGGTTGTCTCCCGGGGCCAGCTCCAGCAGGTCGCTGCCCTCATCCAGCAGGGCGAAGATGTTCTCCTCCGTGCCGTCCTCTGTCCGCTTGACTGCCAGCTTGTCGGTGGTGGTGCGGTAGATCTCGATGACCTGCCCGGGGGTCAGGGTGGTCAGGATGCGGATGCTCTGGCCGGTGACGATGTTCAGCACGGTGGGGTTGACCACAGCGCCGTCGCTCTTGAGGGTGGCCGTGAAGGGCACTGCCAGTGCCCCGGGGTTGACCGCGTTCAGCCAGCCGACGGAGGTGCGCACGCCGAAACGGTGGGGCTTGGAGTAATTCACCGGCAGCCTGAACGATGGCACAAAGCCGTTGATGCAGAAGCTCTGGGCAGTCAAGTCGTACCAGAAGGGTTTCGGGCAGAAGAGCATGAAATCCAGCACCGGGTAGGGGTGGATGCTCTTTGTGTAGGGGGTCTTGGAAAGCACAAAACGGCAGAAGAATTTATCCACAAGATACATTGTGCCGCTGGTGAAATAGGGCAGCTTTTCCAGCAGTAATTCCGCATCCGCATCGCCGTGGGAGCTGTGGCAGTGGATGATGAGCTCACGGCTCACCCCGGCCACGCTCTGGCGCTCCACGCTCACGCCCACCTGGTTCACGCCCTGTGCGGTCTGCACGTCCACGTCTACGCCATTGATGGGGTCGAGGGAGTAGGGCGTGCCGTAAGCCCACCCGATGTCGAGAGTGGCCCCGGCATCCGTGACCAGCTGCAAATGGTCTTTTCTGAATGGCATTGTGGAGCCCTCCTTTCATCGTTTCTGGGCCTTGGCCCGGTCGGCTTCCCAGCGTGCTTCCCGCTGGAGGTCTGCCGCCGTCTGGGCCTTGGAGTAGATATTTTGGATGATGTTGGTGTCACCCTCCCGGTGGTAGTTGTTGGCGGCTGCGGCCACCTGTGCCGTGCCGGATGCGGCCACAGACCGGCTGATGGCCATGTTGTCACTGAGGACAAGGCTGTTGGCCTGCCGCACCATCTCGGCCAGCTTGCTGTTTGCGGCCAGCAGGGCCTCGGTGTTGGCCTCCACAGCGTCGGTCAGGTCTTTGTCCGGGGTGGGGGCCGTCGGCGTGGTGGAGCCGGGTTTTGTGCCTGTGGTGGTCTTGGCGATGCCATCCAAACTGCGCTCCAACTTTGTCTGAACCCCGTCCACATAGGTGGTCACGGTCTTGTAGGAGCGCTCCACGCCGTCCACCAGCTTCGTGCCTGCCTCGGTGACGGTCTTGGTCACCCGCTGGGTGATCTTGCCAGTCTCGTCCTGCAGCTTCTCGGTGAGCACCTTGGTGGTCACGGTGCTGCCGTCTGCACCGGTGGTCTTGCTGGTGTCGGTCATGCTCTCGATGACCTTCTGAGAGCTGGCGGAGGTGCCGGAGCTGCTGGGGTTGTTGATGGCCTCCTGCTGTTTCTTCCGCGCCTCCTGCCGGGCCTTGCGGTCTGCGGCGATTTTATTGGCGTAGTCCCAGGCGGGGTTGCTGATGTAGTCTATGGTGCCGCCATAGAGCCACGCGACACTGTTATAGGATGCAATCAGACCGTTGATGAGGATGATAAAACCCTCGATGCCCGCCGCCACGATGCGCATCAGGCCCTCGAAGATGTAGCTCATAAAGTCCTCAACGCCCGCCCAGACATTCTGGAAAGCGTTGGCCACGTCCTTGTTTTTGCCGGAGAAGTTCAGCAGGGCACCCACCAGCATCCCGATAAGGGAGATGACGAGCAAAATCGGGTTTGCGTCCATGGCGGTGTTCAGGGCGATCTGGCTCGTGGTTGCGCTGGCCGCAGCGGGCACGAACTGCGCCACCAGACCCATGGCCAGATTGGCGAGGTTCCCAAACACGCCGGAGAGGGCGGAACCGAGCTGGTTCAGCGCCCCCATGGCCACGCTCTGGATCTGCGCCTGCTGCTCCTTGGTGCAGGCCTGCCAGAAGTAACTGGCCGCCCACAGACCCAAACTCTCGAGGTCGCCATCCTTGAGGGCCGTTGCCAGCGTCTCGATGGCCCCCAGTGCATCCGTCTGGATGTCAGACTGGATCTGCGCCCACCCCTCGTCCAGCTTGGTGCGGAACTGCTCCGTGATGGTAGCTCCTACGGTAGCAAAATCCGGCCCGTTGGTGGAGAGGGTCTGGGCAATGTTCTGGATGGCCTGCTCTGCCGCCGGTGCACCGGTATTGATGCCGTTGACAAGGCCCTGCGTGACGTTCTCGCCGATCTCGGTGAACACCTTCGAGGGCGAGTGGATGCCCAGCACGTTCTTGACGGTGCTTACCATGCCGTTGACTTTGCCCTTGACTGTGGACACCAGCGTGTCCCACATCCCGGTGATGCCGTTCAGCAGGCCGGTGACGATGTTCTCGCCGATGTGGCCCCACTCATCCATACTGCCGTCCCACACGCCGGTGAGCTTTGCGATGCAGGCGAGGGCGGCTTCGCCCAGGTTTTCGATGCTGCGGATGATGCCGTCTACCAGAGTGGTCAGCAGGGCCGCGCCACAGTTCAGCAGATCTGGCAGATGGGAGATCAGCGCGGCAGAGAACTTTGCGGTCAATTCCGCCGCTGCTGTGATCAGCTGGGGCAGGTTGTCGGTGATGCCGATGATGAGCTGTTCCAGCAGCTGGATGCCGGCATCGAAGATCTCGTCCTGATGGTCAGCCAGATACTGCACCAGCTTGGTGATGACCTGCGTTGCTGCCGATGCCAGTCCGGGGATCATCTGAACAACACCTGCGGTCAGGTCTTCCAGAATTCCGCTGGCTGCGTCCAGCATGGCCGCCGGGCCGCTCTCATTCAGAGCGCTCGTCAGGGTATTCAGGCAATCGGTGCCCCAGTTGGCGGCTTCCATCAGGCCCGGCTCCATGGCCTCGAACAGGTCAATACTCAGGTTCTCTGCCGTTGTCTGGAGGCTTTCCATGCTGTGCTGGAAGGTGTCCGTCATGGTCTGGTAGGCGGTGTCGGTTGCTCCGGCGCTGTCCACCATCTGGGCCAGCACGCCGTTGAATTTGTCCGCGCCACCCGATGCCAGCGAAAGAGCACCGGTACCGGCTTCCACGCTGGACCACAGCCCCGCAAAGGCGGTGCCATCATCGCCCACGCTGTCATACAGCACTTGCAGCACATCGCCCAGGCTCTTGCCGTCAGCACTCAGCTGGGCAAAGCTCTTGCCGGTCTGCTGCTGTAAAATCTTGCCGACGCTGGACCCGGTGTCGCCCAGCTCATTCAGCATGGATTTTGTGTAAGTGGTCGCCTCGGCAGTGGCGATACCGTTTGCAGTCATCACGGCCAGACCACTGGACAGGTTTTCTACGCTGACGTTGTAAGCAGCAGCCAGCGGGATGACACGGCCCATGCTGGACGAAAGCTCGTCCACGCTGGTCTTGCCAAGGTTCTGCGTGGTCAGCAGCACGTCTGAAACGTGGTCTGCCTGGTCAGCGCTCAGGCCGTAGGCGTTCAGCGCGGTGGTCAGGATATCCACGGCAGAGGTCGTGGAGGTAAAACCGGCGGCTGCCAGTTTCGCTGCCTGGCCTGCAAATTCCACAGCGTTGGCCGTGTCCTGCCCGGCGCTGATGGCCTGGTAGGTAGCCTCGGCAATATCCGTGGCCGCAATACCCATGGTGTTGGACATGTCCGTGATCTGACTGCCCAGCTTCTGGATCGAAAGCTTGCCAAGATCGGCGATGGTCCCGACTTTGGCAAGTGATGTCTCGTAGACGGAGCCGTTCCGGATCGTGCTCTGGGCAAGATTCGTCAGCTGGCTGCTGGCCGTCTTTACCAGGTCTGCTATCAGCGTTCCGGCGGCGACGGTCATGCTGCTGACACCCTGCGTGAAGCCGCTGGTGTCCAACTTGGTGTTGCCGGTAACGCTAAAATCAAATGCCACTGTGTCCACCTCTCATTCGGAGCGCGGGCACAGGGGCACAGGCTGCTATAACTTGATTTCTATCTCCCGCTTACATGCGGGGTTTTTGCATTTTACCCACAAACCGTGGGCGCAGGCCTCGGGAGCCGCCCACACGGGCAGCGCTCTGCCGCAGAAGGGGCAGGGCACCGGGGCGCGGGAATCAGCCGAAGCGGTCGAGGAAAGCGTCCTCGTGCTCTTGCAGGGTCTCGTTCCGCTTCACCCCCTTCAGCCCATTCGGCAGGGCGAAGCGCTCTTTCAGGGTCTCGTAGTAGTCTCGGTCGGCCCTGTCCATACCGGAGGTGTCCTTGCCCCGGATCTCCACGATCTTGCCCAGCGGCGTTTCCGGCGGCAGGGCGTGCAGCAGTGCTTTGAAGCGCCACCAGTGCACCTTGTCAGCAGTCAGGTCGATGCCGTAGGCCTGCTGAAAGGCCCCCACGATGTAGTCGGCATCGCACCGGTAGTCCAGCACAGGCTCGTCCTGCGGGTCGCCGCTGCCAGTCCCGGTGCGTTCCTCGTCCTCTGGGCCGCCGCCCTGGCAGAAGCGCACCAGAGATTCAAAGGCTTCCGGATATTGCGCCACCGGAATCGGCTCCACAAAGAAGAGCGGGATGGCCGATGCAATCAGCCGGGCGCTGTCCTCGTTGGTCTTGACACGGCGGGTGCGGATCAGCAGCCAGACCATGGGCCTGAAGTCAGGGTCGATGGCGCGGCCCTCCCACTCGGTAGGCAGGGTGTCCGTCAGCAGGTCATGCATTGTCCAGTGCCTCAAGCTCTGCCTTCAGCTGGGCACGGCGGGCGGCCTTTGCCGCTTCCTGTGCCCGGAAATCCACCACGGCGGGATGTGCCTTGACTGCGGCCCGGCGCTGCTCACGGTTCATGGGGGCAGGGATGGCCTGTGCTGCCGAAACCTGCGCCCGCTCCTCGGTGGGGTGGATCAGCGCGCTGACACTGGCCTTTTCTGCGGCCATAGCCTCGGCAAAGGCCTTGCTGACCGTCAGGCAGGTACTGAAGTTGCTGCCGTCCAGCCCCAGCTTCTCAGAAGCACCCTCGCCCAGAACTTCGTCCAGATAGTCCATAAAGATGCGGCACTGGAAGCGCAGCCAGGCAGGGTAATCACTCTCAGGGGTGTAGCGGCTGCCCTCCGTCCGAGCACGTTCCTGCTGCCGGGTCTGTGCAGCCAGCATCCGATCCACGTCGTTGGCGTTCAGGGTGGAAAAATCAAAGTCAATGCCGTTGATGATCATGGAAAATCCTCCTGTTACAAAAGGGCCCCCGTTCACCGGGAACGAGGGCTGTATGAATCATTGAAAATCGGGTTAGCCTGCTGCGGCTACGGTCAGGTAGTCGAACTCAGCCGGAACGCCAACACCCTTCACATCGCAGGCAAAACCTGCGGAGTTGCTGGCGGAGCCGCTTGCATCGGCAGTGACAATAAAGGCAGCTGTGCCCTTCTCGCCCTTGCCGGTCTTTGCGCTGAAGTAGATATAAGGGAAAACCACCTCAGTGCCGGAGCCGAACTTGATCTTGTGGGAGAGCAGGAAATCCTGCGCAGGGTCGCCCACGCAGCGGTTTCCGTTCAGGGAGAAGGTGCGCTGGGTCTCACCCTTCTCGGTGACAGTACCTGCGCGGATATAGGCCACGTCCTCGGTGGAAGCATTCAGGGCACCGGAGTGCTCCTTGACACGCTCTGCAAACACGACCCAGTCGCTCTCCTTGGTCTGGGTGGCGGCATCAGTCTGGATGGCAAAGATGAAGTCATCGGCCTTTTCGGTGCCGGTGTAGTCCGCGCTGGGCACGATGCCCTTCTTGGTCTTGAGCGCGGCCAGGGTTTCGGAAACAGTCATAGGATGGTCTCCTTTCAAAGTTTGGGTTGATAGTAGATGAGCCGGAGCTGCATCTGCATTTTGCAGCTTCCGGAACCGTCAGTGACGATGTAGCCGGTGGAGGTGACTTCAATGCTCTGGGCCTCCTTGCCGTGCCCGCATTTGCTCAGGTCAGGCAGGATGCCGCAGTCATTTTGTTCCATTACCCAGTCGGCCAGCTGTTCAAAGAAGCCGCTGTTCTCAATGGTGAGCACATCGGTCTCTCCGAACTCCCTTCTGGACAAAAAGAGGTAGTTCTTCGCCAGATCCCGCCCGGAGATGTAACTTTCCACAATGGGGTCGGTGGGGCTGTCCTCAATGGAAAAAGCGGTGGCTTCCTCTTCCAGCCCGGCAATGCGGAAGGCCGCACCTGTGGCATCCTGCTCTTCTGCAATGAGCGGGCAGGTCTTGAGCCACTCCCGCAGGGCCGTAATGGACGCTTTGGGCATTACGTTCCACCTCCCAGCTCTTTTTGGGCGGCGTTTTTGGCGAACTGGATCAGTTCGTCTTTGTGGTCAGCAATGGCCCGCTGGCCCCAGTAGGAGCCGCGCAGGTGGTTCTCTCCATGCAGACCCTGCCCCTGCGTGTGCAGGTAATACTGCCGCCGGGCATACGGGGTGTTATAGACCAGCTTTCCGCCTTTGAAGTCGGATGCCTGGTTGACGCTGTTCTTCAGCGTGCCGGTGTCGAAGGGTACATAAGGGTCCACAGCTTTGGCAACTTGCTGTGAGAACGCATACTGGACCTTCTGGAAGCCTTTGTCCATTTCGGCCTGAAAGCCGGGCCGGAACCTGAGCTTCAGGTCAATAACGGGTGCACTCATTTCCTCAGCTCCCCTCTACATGAAAATGCGGCAGCAGCGGTTCCCGGTTGTCGGAGACCGCCGCCACCGTGCAGCAGACGTGTGTTTTCTCGAGGGCAGCATACTCGGCCTCGGTCAGGCTGCGGACAGCGCCGCAGATGAGCTTGCCGCCCCGCTTGAGCGTCCAGTGTGCCGCCTTTTCCCCGGGCGGGAGCTTTGCCCACTGGAAATAGGGCAGATACCCGGCGGCAGGGGGCAGCCGGATGTGCACCGTCCGCTGGGGGTCGCCGCCGGAGGTGTCCAGCTTCTCCCGCCAGCTGCTCCCGGGGATGACGTGGCAGACAGGCTGGTCGGTCTCGGTGGCGGTGTCGTGGATGAGGTTCACAACGGTAACGCTGCACTGCATCAGAAACACCCCCGATACAGCAGGCCGTGGGGGTCGCTGCCCAGCGCGTTGGAGAGGATGCTCTGCGCTTCCGCTGCAAGCCGCTCGGAAAGCGCCCCGCTGGCGAAGGTGACGGAGTAGCCATCGTTGGACACGCTGGAAGCCCCGGGTACGGCACAGGCGCTCTGTGCGGCGCTCATGGCATCGACGATCTGGACGCAGGCATCGGCCAGCAGGGCGGCGCACCCGGCACAGGCCCTGGCGTGGGGCTCTGCCCGGCCAAAGGTGTGCCGGTCGATGAGCCGGGAAGCCCGGGCGCACAGCGTGTCAAAGGCAGCCTCGTCCAGCGTACCGCCCGCTGTCTGGTACTGTTCGTAGGTGCAGTAAAGCATGGCGGCCTCCTTATGCTGCGACCTTCTTCTTAACAAGAATGGTCTGGCCCTTGGTGACCTTGTAGGCGTAGACTTTGCGGCCCTGCACGGCAGATGCGCCGATGAAGTCGCCAGAGCCGGAGAGATCCTGCAGGTGGACGGGAACGGCCCACTCATCGATGACGGCGAACCAGTTGGGATGACCGGCCACATACTCCACGTTCTCGCCCAGGGTGGAATCCTCGAACACGGTGTAGCCTGCGATCTTGCCCACAGCGCCGGTCTGAACGACCGCGTCGCCCAGGTCGGAAGCCTTGATGAACTCGGGGCTCTTCAGGAGCAGGCCGTAGGTGTCCGGGGAGACCAGCAGCCAGCGGCCTGCGGTGGGCACGCCGATGGAGGACTGCTGAGTGCGTGCATCCACGATGTTGGCGTAGATGGTCTTTTCGGTCAGGGCAGTGGTATTGCCGAAGGCAGTGCCTGCGGTGGTCAGCTCCACGGAGCCGTCAGAATCCATCTGCAGGCCCAGAGAGTAACCGGCGCTGTCCAGGCGGTCAGCCACCAGATTGCCGGGAACGCTCTCTGCATCGAAACCATCGATGATCTCGTTCACGGCCTTGTCGTGGTCGATGTTGACGGTGAGGTAGGTAGTATCGCCGCTGGTCTGCTTTGCACCCTTGGCCTTGTCGTAGTCGTTCACCACCACCTCGGTGTCGCGGACGGGAACCTTGACGGAACCTGCCTTGGGGCTGCCCTCGTAGCGGTTGTTGCAGATCACGCCGACTTTCTTCACCAGCGTCTTGCGCAGCTTGAGGTCGACCAGATTGGAATAGCGGACCTGTGCTTCATGTGCCATAAGAATATCCTTTCTCTCATTCAATGTTGATATCGGGGTTCATCGCCTTGAAGGCAGCGGTCACGGGGTCAACGTCCCCGGCGGGCGGGGTGCCGTGCTCTTTGCCGCTGGAAACGTGAACGGAACCAGCGCCGCCTTCTTCCGCCTCGCCAAAGGCCCAGGGGTTCGCCTTGGCGGCTTCTTCCAGAGCCTTGGAGATATCGGTGGTGCGGTCCTTGGAACCCTTGAGGGCATCCAGATCCAGCAGTGCCCGGACCGCCTTGACGCTGCGGCCCTTGGCTCCCAGAATGGCGGTGTTCAGGGCATTGTCAAAGGCAAAGCCATCAGCCTGTGCCTGCATATCGCCCTTGAGTTTGGCAATGTCTGCCTCGTATTCCTCGGGCTTCTTCTTACCGTCAAAGGCAGCAAGGCCGTCCTGGGCGGTCTTGAGCTGAACCTGGGCGTTTTCCAGCTGGGTCTTGTACTGCTCGGCGGCAGTCTTTTCCCGGTTGACATCGTTGCCGTTCTCGGCCATGATCCAGTTCAGCTGCTCCTCGGTAATGCCGGGGATCTTGTTCTTCACGTCTTCACGCTTCATGGTGGAAAAACTCCTTTCTGTTGGTGAAACCACGGTTTGGTGACACGGTTCTCCGTCCGTGTTCGGTTGTGGGCAGGGTACGCACTGCCCTCTGCGATGGCACCGTCTGGAGGCATCGAACCTCCCGCTTCCGGTTTTGGAGACCGGCGCTCTTCCAGAATGAGCTAAGACGGCATGAAAAAAGCGCCCCTGCCCGGCTGGGCAAAGACGCTTGCGGTATTTGGTTGTTAGATGCCGGGGACGATTTCCTTAACACCCTTTGCAAATGCAGCGGCCTTTTTCATCAGGCTGTTTTCCTGAAGATATTCAAGCCCCTGCAAGGTGATATGCGGTTCCATGGGCGGCTCGATGCGCTCCGGCTGGCGAATGTAGCGAACGATGTTCAGGCCCTCAATGTAACCTGATTTCTGCAGCTGAATCAAAAGTGCCTGAAACCGGTTCGGATTCGTACCGAAGCGCTCGGCAGTAAAACCAGCGCAATCGAACTCCTCAAAGTCCATGCTTTGCTGCAAATACTTCAAAATGCGGTAGATGATACGAAAATCTTCCATGATAACACCTCAACCCTTTTTGTTCGAAATTAATTTGCAATACTCGCCATATAAACGCTTCTGTTCAGCTCGTTCGGCATCAATTTCAGGCGTGGAAATCGTAGCACGGCTCGGAATGTAATGTGTTCTTTTGTACTCTGCAACAAGGCTACGCTCCCGCCTTACACTTTCCTTCCACAATTGGTCTATCTGCTCTTTGGTGTAGCTCATTTGTGTACCTCCCAGCGACTATAACCAGTCACGCCAAGCTGCTTGCAGGTTTCCTCAATGATAACGTGCAACTCGTTTTCTTCAATGTCAGCAACGCTCATTCCGCGCTCGGCCATGTACTGCAGTGCATGGTCTTGTACGTCACTTCTGGCGCGGTCCCACTGTTCAAAAGTGATATTTTCAGGAACTACAAAGCGATACCTGTATTTATAGTCCACAGCTTCCATGATGCGGGTGCCGTCGGCAAATGCCGCCGGGATGTCTGCATCCGTGCTGAAAGAATACTGGGTCGTGTCTGGCGGGTGCGTGTGGATGTTGTAGCTCCCTTTCAGTTTACCACCCAGATACGAGCAGTCAACCCCTCTGGGGTTGTTATCGGTCATATAATGGACTTCACCATCTTTTGTGATAACCATCATATTCTCAACTTTGGAACTGGCGTACTTGCTGCAGAAAGAATCCTTGAGTGCTTCCACACGTCTGGTATCGCTCAGATCGACCTTTCCCAGAAACTTGTGAATCGTCTCGCCATTTTGTCCGGAGGAGCCACCGCTGCCACGCTGGTTGGGCAACATTGAATCAAGCTTCTTCGCCGCCCACGTTGCCCGGCTGCTCTGGCTTCTGCCAAAGCCTGCCACGCTGGTGTGGGCGCTGTCCGCCCTGCCGCCGGTGGCGCTGATAAAGTCAGACAGCTCCTGACGGGCCTGCCGGAGCTTTACCGCGCTGGCGGTGGTGTCGGCCCCGGCGGCATCCTCAGCCAGATACCGGCGTTTGTACTTGCGCACGGTGCGTTCCCGGGCCCGCTGCATCTGGCTGATCTCGTACCGGGTGTATCTGCCGCCGTTGTACTCGATGTCCCGGGCGTTGAGGGCTTCCAAGCTCTCCTGCGTCCACGCAGGCGGTGCACCCAGCTCAGGGAAGATGGCAAAGAAGGTATGACGGCAGTTCCAGCCGCAAAGCCCTGCGCCGGTGCCGTAGCCGGTGGCGGACTCGAAGTCCGGGTAATGCTTGCCCATGTAGTCCACAGCGCCGCCCCGGTGGAACTGCCTGCCCTGCCACTCAGCGTGGGAAGGGCGGGCCCCGCCGTGGGCCGTGGTCTCGAAGAACTCAACCCCCATCTCATCGGCCCGGGCCACCTGCAGCTTTGCACCGGTCTGGTTGACCCCGGTGAGCACCGCCCGGCGGGCGGCAACCTCCAGCGTGTCGGTGTGGCCGGTGGGGTAGGTGACGTACTTCATGGTGTCGGCCAGACTGTCCACCGCGCTCTTGACGGCGCTCTTGTAGTCGAACGCGCCGCTGCTCACCTTGAGATGGGCACGGTCGAGAGCGGCTTCAAACTGGCCGCTGACGGTGTTGGCCGTGGTGGCAGTCAAATTGTGGAAGGTTCCCGCCGTCTGCTGGTAGCCAGCGTTGAGCAGGGCCTGCAGGGTGGCATTGTCGGCAAAGGGTGTGGGCTCCTTGCCGTAGTGATAGTAGATCTCGTCCTCGGCTTCCATGGCCCGGGTGGCCGCTTCCTGCATGAGCCGCCGGATCTCGGCTTCGCTCTTGCCGGTGTACCGAGCCAGCTTCTTCACCACGCTCTGCCGGAGGGCTTCGGTCTGTTCATACCGCCACAGCTGCCAGTTGGCCGTGGGGGTCAGGGCTTCCATTTTGGAGATGCGCCGGGCCACGTCCCGCAGGATATCGTCCTCGACCTGCTGAAATAAAAGCACTAAATTATTTGGAAGTGAATCAAGATAAGATGGAGACAGCATCAGGCACCCCCGAAGCTCAGCTCAGGCTGCTTGCTTTCGTCAGCAGCTTCCTGTGCCAACTTGCGGGCATCCTCTTCACTGACCCCGTACCGGGCAGACAGATACTTGTACCGGGGCAAAAGGCCGCTCAGGGCATCGTCCCGCATCTGGCTCATCCGGGTCTCGGCATCGGTGATGTAGCTGTCGTCCCAGTCCACAGAGATTGGGGTGTCGGGGTCCACCGCTGCCCCTTGCAGGTTCTTTGCCGCCCACAGGATGGCCAGCACGATGCCCACCAGCGCCCCCTCAATGGGGATCTGGTTCTTGTTGGCGCTGGCCACCAGATCCTGACGGCTGCCGTTGTACTCGGTGGCCGTGGTGACATTGCCCAGCTCGAAGTTGTACCGATGACAGCCCAGGCCGCACTTGAAGCTGAACAGGTTCAGCATATCCTGCACAGCCTTGTGGTTCGAATCCACCCGCAGGTCGGGGTTGTATTCGTGGTATTCGCTGGACTGGTCGAGGCTCCCTTCCTTTTGGGGCAGGGTGACGAACTGGCTCTGCACATCGTCATCGGGTGGAATAGAATGCTCCACGCCCTCCTGATCCACCACCTTGCGGCAGATGTCCGCAGAGTAGAAGATCTTCTTGTGGCCCAGCCGGATATCCTCCCGGTAGTTGTCAAAGGCAAGGTCGATGCCCTGGGCCTCGGCCAACGCTTCGGCAAAGACGCTCATGCCCAGCCCTGTGCCGCCGTCAAGGTTCTTGACTGCTGCCGGGCTGAACAGGGCAAACCAGGGCGGGGAACCCTCCACCGTGATGCTTTCTGCCGTACCCGGCGGGGCCTGCAGCGCTTCAAACACCGGAGCGCCCGAAACTCCATCCGTTACCCGGAACCATTCGTTGCGGATGGTGCGCCGGGTCTCGTTGCCGGTGTGGGTCTGCAGATAGACCGCGGGCTTACCCTCCATCATGCACTCGGAGACAAAGGCTGCTTCGGTCACGATGCCCCGTTCCACTCGCAAGGGCAGGATGCAGGAAGCCGGGTCATAGTCCAGCTTCAGGCGGGTATCCGGGCCGGGGACAGCTTTTCCGTTCACGACAGTCAGGTTTTCGGCACTCAGCACAAAGGCACCGGTGCCGGACCAGTAGGCCTGTTCCACCAGAGCGTTGGCATTGCGCCAGAAGTGCAGCTCCCGGAGCAGGCCGCCCACCTGCTGCTCATCGTCACCCAGCAGATAGGACGCGGTGGCAGCGTCCTTGATCTGGAAGGTGGTGCGGTCGTTCAGTAGGAGATTCGCCCAGTCCTCGCAGACCCGTTTCGGCATCCGCAGGGAGGCAATAGGGCGCTTCTTGGTGCCGTTTGCGTATTCAGCGGCACGGGTGTGCACCTTGGGCACGCTGCCCTGCCACCACTGCCGCCAGGTCTCGATGTAGCCGTAGTAGTCGGTATCGATGGCCCACCCGCGCGTCTTGTTCAGGTAGTTCAGAAATGCGGTGATGTTCATGTGTTGGTCAACCTCTTGAAATCGCGCTCGATAGTGTACTCGTAAGCGTCCAATGTGTCGATATCGGTGCTGCCGTCATCCAGCCGCTCGTCCACGCCGGGGTGCTTGCCGCTGTACAGGGCCGTGGCAAGGGCATCCCGGAGGGTGGAAGCCTCTGGCAGCAACCAGAACCGCCCGCCGCCCATCAGGATGCAGGTCAGGCGGATGCGGTCATTGATGCGGATCTTGGCGCTGTTTTCCACCCGGTCGGCTAGCCAACTCAGTTTGCAGCGCCGGAGCCGGGCCCGGATGTGATTGATCAGCGTCTGCTCCGCGGAATCGCAGAAGATGTACTGGATCTCGCCCCAGCGGGCAAAGACAGTTATGCAGAAATCCAGCAGTCGGTCGGCCAGAAAGTCGGCATCCTGCGCCACAGGGTCGATGCGCTGGGATGCCAGCCCCACCACGCCGGAATAGCCCGGCAGGATGGCCGTTGCCACAAAGGCGTGTTTGGAGCCGTTGCCGCCAAAGTCCACCCCGATGCGCACCCGCCACGGGTGCAGCGGCTTGTCCACAGGCCAGAAAAAACGCCCATCTCCGGCGGCAAGGCTGTCGGCCAGCAGGCGGTAGATCACGCCGTTGGCGGCCATCCACTGCCCCAAGATAAAGCGGTTATAGTAGACCGTGCCGGTGTATTCTTTTTTCAGATCGGCCACGAACTGGGCCGGAAGTGTAGGGTTATCGTCGATGGTATACGCCTGACAGTAGATGTCAGCGTCACTGTCCAGAAACTTCTTGAACCAGTGAGTGGGGCTTTCCGGGTTGCAGGTGCCGTCAAAATGGGAGTGGGGGCAGGAAAGGCGGCTTTTCAGCATCTGGAACACGCCTTCGTCCCAGGTGGTGATCTCGTCACCGTAGACGTACTCAAAGGCAGCGCCCTGGATGCGGGCGATGTGTTTCTTGTTGTCAGCGCCGAGGACATAGACCTTCTTGCCGAACAGCTGTACCACGTTGCCTGCTGCCGAGGTGCGGATCACGCCTACAAGGTCGGGGCCCCAGAGCTCCCGCATCGGGGACAGCACATTGCGCTCCAGTGTGCCCAGGGTGTTGCCCATGAGCACCAGCAAACCCTCGCCCCGGGCCGCGCAGATCCGCTTCGGGACGGTCACAGCGCAGTCCAGGTAGGTCTTGCCGCTTCGGGTGGCCCCGGTCTTGACGTTCCACCGGTGGGAACAGTTGCGCAGGTACTCCTGCTGAAACTCAGTCAATGGCACTGTCCACCTCCCAGCAGTTTGCGGGCGGATTCCAGCGCATCCGCTGCCGGGTTCTCCTGCACGGTCTCCTCGCCCAGCATCTTCAGCAGGACGGTGGCCGCCTGAGGGTTGCCCCTCTTGGCCTGCTCTGCAATGCCTACGATGACGGCCATCTGGTTGTCCACGTCCTCAGGCTCGATCTGATCCCGGAGCATGGCGTTCACCCGGCGGCGGTCGGTCTCC
>ERZ834722.2084-NODE-2084-length-16857-cov-4.592251_pt1 | contig 16857 bp, 13 predicted proteins | sample MGYA00519576_ERZ834722 | MGnify/ENA primary metagenome ERZ834722 (study PRJEB31850, sample SAMEA3708759) | human gut metagenome | biome: human gut; feature: human-associated habitat; material: faeces | place: China | collected 2014 ...
TTTTTAGTTGTTTAATATATGTTCGCCATATATTAAACTTTTTATTTGCATAGTTAATATCCTTTGCTTTTTCACCTTCGAATGTTAATGTTATAAACGTTTTCCATATATGCTCATTTGCTTTTATTAATCTCTGTAATTGATTTCTACTTCTTATTATATTTTTATACTCTATATACCCTACTTCATTTCTACGAGAGTAATTTTCTTTTTTGAATAAATTATCTTCATCAAATTTTATTTTCTTTTTATCTTCTAACAATTCTAAATTTTTATCTACTAACTTTTTTCGACTGAATTTATATAATTGCACATAATCTCCACATTCTATTATTTTACAATCATATTCTCTCTTGTTACTTTGAAATATGAGACTACTATCAAGTAATAGAGCAGCCAGGCGTGTCGCCTGTCTACTCTTACTCTTCTCTACTTCTTTTTCCATCTCTTTAATCCCATTATTTTTTTATAGTTTTCTAAAACTATCTTTTCCAAATTTTTATCTTTTTTATTTTTTATTAATAACCAATTATCATCTAAATCAATTAATTTAGGATTACTTTTTTTATCAATTAATACATTTGAATATATATCTGTTGGATATATATATTCGTTAAGTAATTCATAAATATTATCTAGTAATTTTACCATTATATTATAAAATTCATTAGGATTATTTATTAAAAAGGTTTCTATATCACATGAATTTTTTATATATTTAAGTATTGTACCTATTATTATATTATTATATTTTACTATTCCTAAAGGAAAGTCTGTATTTTTAATATTTTTACTTCTTTTTTCTAATTCAATAAATTTTTCTTTTTGTAAACATAAACTTTCTAAATATTTTTTGGTATAATCAGGAATATCTTCTTCTTTTTCAAGTCCTAAAAGACATGTATATTTTCTACTTATTTTTAATAACTCATTAGAATTATATATAAAAACAATACCTGAAGAAGTTTTTTTAGTTGTTAATCTTGGATATAAATTTATTGTTTGTTTATCAATAATTAATTCTTTCATAAACTTCACTTTCCTTTTAATGGCTTTTATTATAACAAAATAGATATTTAAAAGCAAGGAAATTCCTTGCTTATTTTACAATTTGGCTATAATTTAAATTGTGAATTATAAAGTTCTGCATAAAAACCATTTTGTTTTAAAAGTTCATCATGTTTACCTTTTTCAAGTATTTCTCCATCCTTCATTACAATTATAAGATCGGCATTTTTAATTGTTGATAATCTATGTGCTATTATAAATGAAGTTTTTCCTTTTGTTAAAACATCCATTGCTTTACTTATTAACTCTTCTGTTCTTGTATCAACGTTTGATGTTGCTTCATCTAGGATTAAAAAAGGTGTTTCTTTTATAAGTGCTCTTGCAATAGTTAGAAGTTGTCTTTGACCTTCGCTTACATTTGTTTCTTCACTTAAATAACTATCATATCCATTAGGAAGTGTTTTTATAAAGTGATCCATTCCTACGATTTTACAAGCTTTTTTTACTTCTTCTAAAGTTATATTTTTTCTATTATATATGATATTTTCTTTTATAGTTCCCTCAAATAACCAAGTATCTTGAAGAACCATTGTAAATAAATCATGAACATTTTCTCTTTTTAAATCTTTTATTTTAATATCATCAATTTTTATATCACCAGAATTTATATCATAAAATTTCATAAGTAAATTAACCATTGTTGTTTTACCACTTCCTGTTGGTCCAACTAAAGCCACTTTTTGACCTGGTTTTATTTTAACTGAAAAATCTTTAATTGTAGGAGTATTATTACCATCATATGTAAAACACACATCATTAAATTCTAATTTGCCTATAACTTTTTCTTTTTCAAGAATTTTTTTATTTGTTTCTTTTTCCATTTCTTCTTCATCAAGAAGTTCAAATACTCTTTCACTAGCAGCAGCAGTTTGTTGGAAAGAAGACATTGTTTGTGCTATTTGACTAAGAGGAGATGTAAATAATCTAACATATGAAATAAATGCTACGATTACACCAAAACTTATTTTGTTATTAATTACAAGTAACGCACCGACAATACAAACACATACATAACCAAAGTTACCTACAAACATCATCATTGGAGGCATAAGTCCTGATAAAAAACCACTTTTTCTTGTAGAGTCAAATAATTTATCGTTTATTTTATTAAAATTAGCTCTTGTTTCTTCTTTAGCGTTATATTTTTTTACAACAGCAATATTAGAATAAATTTCTTCAATATTAGCATTTAAATTACCAAGTTCTTTTTGCCTTTCATTAAAATATTTTTGACTTTTAGATAAAACAATAAACATAAATATAAAACCAAATAAACTAGATATAATCGCTGTTATTGCCATTAAAGAGTTTGTTACAAACATCATTATAATTGTACCAATAAATAATGTTAAAGCACTTACAAAACTTGCTAAAGAATTATTTAATGTTTGTGAAACAGTATCAACATCATTTGTAACCCTTGATAAAACATCTCCAATTTTATTTTTATCAAAATATTTTAGCGGAAGTTTATTAATTTTTATAGATATTTTTTCTCTTAGACTTTTAGCAAACTTATTGGCTACAACAGTCATACTAATAGATTCAATATATGTAAATAAAGCACTTAAAATATATATTATTGCTAAAAATATACTTATAACTTTAATTTTATCTAAATTCATCTTTGGTTTAACAATTTCTTTTATTGTTTCAGGCATCAAATCCAGTTTTGAGTATAAATCACTTATATCATCTTGTTTTATATCTTTAGCTATATTTAAATATTCTAATTGATCATTTATAGATATTTTTATATTATCTATTTCTATTTCTTTTAGATTATTATTTGTATAATTAAAATATATTTGTTCATTCAAAGTTTTAAAATTATCTTTATTAATTATTAATCCATTTGTTATTTCATCAGTTAGTTTTGATAATTTATTAGGAGTTATAATTGATAAGATAGAACCTACTACTGCGAGTAATAAAGAAATAATAATTAATATTTTATATTTATTAAGTTCTTTTATCAAACGAGAAAGAGATTTTTTTAAATTTTTAGGTTTTAAATTTTTATTATTTTCATTATGCATTTAACTCATCCTCCTTTAATTGTGAAAGAGCTATTTCCTTATAAACATCACATGTTTTTAATAGTTCTTTATGTGTACCTATTCCGACACAATTACCATTATCTAACACTATTATTTTATCAGCATTAATTATTGTGCCTATTCTTTGTGCTACGATTAATATTGTCGCAGATTTAGTATATTTTTTAAGTTCTTTTCTTAATGTATAATCTGTTTTATAATCAAGAGCACTAAATGAATCATCAAATATATATATTTCAGGATTTCTTGCAATAGCTCTTGCTATAGCTATTCTTTGTTTTTGTCCTCCGGAAAGATTAGTTCCAGATCTAGCTACTAAAGAATTATATTTATTATCTAATTTTTCAATAAATTCACTTGCTTGAGCTACATTTGCTGATTCTTTTATCTTTTTTAAAGACACTTTTTTACCATTTACTTTTCCAAACCCTATATTAGAATTAATTGTACCTGAAAAAATAACTGCTTTTTGAGGAATATAACCTATTTTATCATTTAATACTTCTTCTTTATAATCTTTAACATTAATATTATCTACTAAAATTTCACCCTCAGTTACATCATAAAATCTTGGAATAAGATTAATTAAAGTAGATTTACCACTTCCTGTTGACCCAATAAAAGCAACTGTTTCACCTTTTTTAATATCAAATGATATATCTTTTAATACATATTCTTCGGCTTTTGGATATTTAAATGAAACGTTTTTAAAAGTTATTGTTCCTGTTTCTTTAGATAAAGTTATATTACCCTCTTTTAATTTAACTTTTTTATCTAATACTTCATTTATTCTTTTAGCAGATACTTGTGCTCGAGGAAGCATCATAAAAATCATAGCAAGCATTAAAAATGACATTATTACTTGCATAGCATAACTTGAAAAGACAATCATATCTCCAAATAATCCTATTTTTGAAGAAAATGAAGCATCATTTATTAAATATGCCCCAACATAATAAATAGAAAGAGTTAAAAAGTACATAACTAAATACATCATTGGGGACATAATTGCAAAAGTTTTTTGATTAAACATTTGTTGTTTTGTAAGAGAAGTATTTACTTCGTTAAATTTATTTTCTTGATAATTTTCAGCATTAAAAGCCCTTACTACTCTTATACCAGTTAAGTTTTCACGAGTTACATTATTTAATTTATCAATAAGCTTTTGAACGATTTTAAACTTAGGAACAACAATTAAACTTATAATAATAAGTGTAACAAGAAGAATAGCTAAAGAAACTGCTGTTATAATACTCCAGGACATATTTTTATTTAAAATTTTTGTTACAGCCCAAACTGCCGTAATTGGTGCTTTAATTAAAAGTTGTAATCCCATCCCAAGCAACATTTCTATTTGAGATACATCATTTGTAGTTCTTGTAATTAAACTACTTGGACTAAATTCTTTAATTTCTTCCATGTCCAAATCTTCAACTGTATTGAATAATTTACTTCTAATATTCATAGAAAATTTACTTGCTATATAAGATATTAAAAATCCTACAACTATAGAACAAATTAAACTTCCTAAAGCACAAAGTAACATATAACCACCATTAGTTATAATATCTTTCATCTTACTTCCTTCAGTTTGAACTAGCTTTGTTATCGTAGCCATATAATCAGGCATTTTTAATTCTAAATCAACAGATATAAAAATAAATACACATGATATTAATATTAAAAGTATTTCTTTTTTTCTTAGATTCTTAAGTAATTTTATCATATAACTCCTCCCATTATTAACAATACGACATTACATTTTACTCTAAAAATATTAAAATGTCTACATATTTCACTTATATTTTACAAAAAAGGTAAAAATATTATTCACTCTTTATTCTTAATATCATATAATAAATTAGATGTCAATAATAAATGATGTTGATATCGAATTTATCATTTTTATTAAACGAAAAGAACTCAAAATAAATGAGTTCTTTTTGTATTTTATATATTTAAATTATTCATTTGTTATTACATAGCGTACGGTATAATATACATTACTGCCATAATATGTGAAATAATAAAACACTCCAGCAGATAATCTACTATTATATTCTCCACCACGAACATACCACGACTTACTTGTGTCAAGAACATCATTACCATCATAATACCATCCTTTTGTTGCATATAATGCATGGCCTTGATATTCGGTTGTTGTATAATTATTATAATATTTTTTATCTGGTAAATCGTTAAATCCTGAGGCACTTTTTGAATTATTATAAACACCCATAACATATTCGCCACGACCACCACTCATGTCATATATACCATATATATTATTAGTTGTTGAAGCAGCTTTTCCTAGTGTTGTATTATATGCTCCGTTTGTTGCAGAACTAGAACTTCCTGCAGGAGCTCCATACCCTGTTTTATATGAACTATTATTGTTTATCCCTATATCAATACATGTCGTACTATCAGCACATCTTCCATATATACTTTGTGTTAAATATGCTACTGCTCCCCATTCATTATTTTTACTCATATGAGTATCTACTTCACTACTTACAAACCCAAAACTATTATTAGCTTGTTCCATACTTCTTCCTGCATAAAAGTAACTACTTACATTATTTACCGTTACACTTACTAAGTTTGGTTTTATTAGTATATTATTAGCATTACTACATGTTGTAGTTGTGCAACCTAATTTACCATCAGTTGTACTCGTTTCAAACTTACCATACCAAAAACCACTTAGCTCTTTATCCCCAAAGGTAAATGCATCTATTGATGTTTCATTTTCTTTTACAAATGTTACATCTATTGCGTTAGGCAATGCCACTGTTCCACCATTATAATTACTTGGTGTTACTGCATTAAATCTTGGTATCCATACCCACATTGTTGTTATATCATCCATTGGTATAACAGTTCCTGGATTTTCATTTTTATATGTTTCTAATCTATCACTTGTTATAGTAACTGCATTCGCCCAAATCTGATTATCATAATTGTACCATCTATTTTCCATAGTTTTATTATTTATATCTGCTTTTTTCCATGAGCTTGATGTTTCATCATAATATACTGGTATCATATTTGATGCTAAAACAGGTTTATTTGCATTACTATTATCTTCGTTCTTATCAAGTGTAAATTTATATGGATTAGAGCTTGTGCCATCTCCACTTGATATTTGGACATTATACTTTAGATATAATGTTGGACGAACAGCATAATTATTATTACTGGCACTATTAAAGCCAACAAGTCCATCAGCATCAATATTGAAAACATCGCCACTATAATTGCTACGTTGAGGAAGTAACCATTCATTTTTTTTGATATTATATAGCCAATTATTACTTGTACATGTTTCATCATTATAACTTGATAAATTAGATGTGCAAGTATCACTTGCTGAATAACCATAATCACTTATGTACATAAGCCCTATTTTTCCTGTCCAACTATTTGAATTTGTTCCATAATAATATGTATTACTACCGCTTATTTTCCTTTCGTATTGATACATCATATCTTTAGATATACCAGTTGATTGGGTATAACCCCCTAAATAGTATTTAGCATTACCTATCATACTTTGTTCATCAATATTTGATAATGTATTATAATATGTTGTATTAAGATAGGTTTTAAGTGTTGCTCTTGTCCAGTTATTATAGCTTGATGTTGATGATACTTGAGTTGAATTCCAAAATTGTGTTCCTACACTTGCATTTCTTATTAATTTAATTCTATTTTCTATTTTCCCTGTTCCATCATCAACAGGAAATACTCCTATTATTCGCCATACTTCATTATTAAATGTTACATAATTTTTTGGACTTGCTCCACGATATCTATATTCTGTTATACTTTCATTTGTTCCTATTTGAAGTGTACTATCAGCTTCATGTGTTATGGTATATAGTCCACTGTTATCTTTATTATCTGTTAATGCTATTAAAGTATCTGCTCCTGTTATAATTGTTTCTTCGTTATTCACTACAGTATATACATTTACTTTAAATTTATATATAACATCTTTCATTTCTAAAGTATGATTTCCATCATTTGATGTTTCTGTATATAAATCTTTTGTATCATCTATCCATGTTCTTAATCTATATAAATGTTTTTCTCCTTGATTTATTTGTTTATTATATAATTTTTTATAATTATTTTTATTAACATCTACTTCTAGTTGACTTATACTAATAGGACTTACTATTTCTATATTATCTTGATTAGTTAAATATACTTTAACTTTATCATTAGTAAGTGTTGAAATATCGTTTTCATCTATTGCTATTATATAGTTTATTGAAGTATTTTTATTTGATGTTAAACTTATTTCAAAATCAAAATATTTTTCTTGAGATTTCCCATCAGTATCATTTAATATTGAATTATTATCTAAAATTAATCCATCTGATGTTTCATTATATTTAAATACTATTCCCCCTGCATCTATTACTTGTTCTTTCCTTCCTGTAAATAATATTTCATATAATGAATATGTTACTCCTGTTATTATAAGAATTATAGATATCATAAATATTATTAATATCAATTTATTTTGTTTTAATCTTTCTATCATTTTATCAACTCCCTTATTTTATTAACTATTAACTTTATAAGGTTATTATATAATATACCCCCCCCATGTCAATAATTTTCTTTGAAGTTTTCAACACGGGTCACATTTGGTATATCTTACAAATTTTATTTTATCATAAGAATACGAAAAATATTGCTGGTAATTTTTGCCAAAGAAAAACAAGCAAATGCTTGTTTATTTTGTACCAGTTGAACCAAAACCACCAGCACCACGTACTGTATCATTTAAATCTTCTACTTCATTAAATTCTACTTTTAAGAATGGTGTTACTACTAATTGTGCTATTCTTTCATTTTTTAAAATAGTTTGAACTTCATTACTATGATTATGTAAAGCCACCATTATATCGCCTCTATAATCACTATCTATTACTCCAACTTTATTAGCAGGAGCAAGACCTTTTTTTGTTGCTAAACCACTTCTTGCATAAATAAGTCCAGCATAATTTTCTGGTATTTCCATACTTAATCCTGTTTTAATTAATTTAGTTTCCCCAGGATTTATGCTTATATCTTCATCCATACAAGCATATAAATCACATCCAGCTGAATAAGCTGTTCCATAAGTAGGAAGTTTAGCATTTTCATTTAATTTTTTAATATTTACTAACATATTTTCTCCTTAATCTAAATATATAATTACTTTATTTTCTTTTAAACTATTTTGAACATCAATTACTCTTTGATTAGAAGACCCTCTAAATTTTAATTTATAATCTTTTAATTCATCTACGTATCTTCCATCTACTAAAATATCAACATAGTTTAATATATTTTTTGCTCTTTCTAATAATTCTTCATATGTATATCCTGAATATATCCATAGTTTTTTATTAGGATAAGTTTCTTTAATTCTTTTAACTAATTTTTCTAAGTCTATTAAATTTTCATCAATAAAAGGTTCTCCTCCTAATATTGATATTCTTGATATATAATCAGGTTTAGCAAGAGTAAGAAAATTATCTTCAACTTCCTTACTCCAAACATCACCACTTTTTACATCCCATAATTCTTTGTTAAAACAATTTTTACAATAAAATCTACATCCTGATGTAAATAACGCTACTCCTATTTTTTCACCATTACTTATATCCATATCTCTTATTTGAGCATATCTCATTATTTCACCTTCTAGTCTATTTTATGATTATCTAAATGAACATATCTATTTCTAATTTCATCAGTTCTTCCTTGATTAAAGAAGTTTGTACCAATATAACCACATGTTCTTCTTGCAACATTCATTTTAGAATGGTCCATATTACCACAGTTAGGACATTTCCAATCAAGTTTGCCATCCTCATCAACGATTTTTATTTCACCATCATATCCACATACTTGACAATAATCTGATTTTGTATTAAGTTCTGCATACATAATATGATCATAAATAAATTTAATAACTTCAATTACAGCATCAACATTATTCGTTAAATCAGCACATTCAATATAACTTATCGCACCACCTGGAGATAGTTTTTGAAATTCACTTTCTAATGCTAATTTAGTAAATGGATCTATTTTTTCAAATACTGGAACATGATATGAATTAGTTATATAATCTCTATCAGTTATTCCTTCGATTATACCAAATCTATTTCTTAAACATTTAGCAAATTTATAAGTTGTTGATTCAATTGGAGTTCCATAAACACTATAATCTATTTTTTCTGCTTTTTTCCATTCAGAACATTTATCATTAAGTTTTTTCATAACTTCTAAAGCAAATTCTTTACCTACACCATTATCAGTATGAGAATTTCCTGTCATATATTTAACACATTCATAAAGACCTGCATATCCAAGTGATATAGTTGAATAACCATTATGTAAAAGTTCATGAATGCTTTCTCCTTTTTCAAGTCTTGCAAGGGCCCCATGTTGCCATAAAATTGGAGCAATATCACTTATGGCATGTGCAAGGCGTTCGTGTCTTATTTGAAGTGCTCTATGACACAATTCTAATCTTTCTTCAAATATTTTCCAAAATTCTTCCATGTCTTTTTTACTAGATAAAGCAACATCTGGTAATGAAATAGTAACAACACCTTGATTAAATCTTCCATAATATTTAGGGTTACCATCTTTGTCAACATATGGAGTTAAAAAACTACGACAACCCATACATGGATAACATCTGCCTACTCCCGTAGAATCTATTTTACATTCTTTCATGATTTTTTCAGAAATATAATCAGGAACTAATCTTTTAGCAGTACATTTAGCAGCAAGCTCAGTTAAATAATAATATTTACTATCTTCTTTTATATTGTCTTCTTCAAGAACATATAAAAGTTTAGGAAAAGCTTGTGTTATGTAAACACCTTTTTCATTCTTAAGTCCTAATATTCTTTGTTTTAAAAATTCCTCGATTATAAGAGCTAATTCCTCTTTGTATTCTTCTGTTTCTCCAAGATACATACATACTGATAAGAAAGGAGATTGTCCGTTTGTATTAGTCATTGAATTTACCTGATAATTAAATGTCTGAACCCCATCTTCAATTTCTTTTTTTGTATCTTCCATGGCATATTTTTTGCATGTTTCATCATCCATACCTCTTTTTTTATACTTATCATAATATTTGTTATAACTAGATCTAACAAATGGTGCAAGTGCTGTTAAGGTAATCGTAGCACCACCATAACTTGAACTTGTTACCGCTGTTATTATTTGAGTTGCAATAGTTGCAGCAGTTAAAAATCTATGTGGCTTTTCAATTAAGATATTATTAATCATTGTACCATTTTGTAACATATCTTCAAGATTTATAAGTTCACAATTATGTAAAGCATTTTGTGCGAAATAATCTGCATCATGAAAATGAATTATTCCAGCATCATGTGCTTCCACAATATCTTTAGGAAGTAAAAATCTTCTTGTTATATCAGTACTTGTAATACCTGCTATGTAATCTCTTTGAACGGTAACAACTTTAGCATTTTTATTAGCATTTTCACTATTCCAATACTCATTTGTACCATTTAAAAGCTCAAATATTGTTTTATCTGTTGTATTACTTTCTCTTACAAGTCCTCTTAAATATCTATATCTTATATAACATCTAGCAACATCTTTCCTATTACTTGCCATAAGTTTATCTTCAACGATATCCTGAACTTCTTCCACCTTCAAATTTTTGTTTAAACTTTCAATATAATCTGCTATTTCTAAAGCCTTTTTCTTATCTTGTTCCGTTAATTCTTTATCAACTTCAATAAATGCTTTACTAACAGCATTATATATCTTCTCCTTATCAAATTTTTGTCTTCTTCCATCTCTTTTAATTACTTGCATATTTTTCTATCTCCTTTTCATATTTTTTTAAATTGCAATATATAACATTTTCATAAATATATTTTATTAAATCTTCTAATTCATCCATTTTTAAATCACTTATATCAACTCTATTAATTGTTCCACCCAAAGATAAATTATTAAATTTCTTTTCATATTCTAATTTTTCTATTTTATTAAGCTTTTCATCTTCAATAAAATAAGCACTATTATAACTTGATTTATCAGTTATTTTTTTAATATAACCAAACTCTTCTAAATCTTTATTTATAAAATATTTAGAAGAAACATTATCATAAAACGAATATAATTTAAAACTAACTCCTATTTCATTTGATAAATTATTTAAAACTTCATTTATTCTATTTAATATTTTGATTGCTAAGCTTTCTCCTTCTTCTTCCTTAATATTTTTTTTCAAAAGAAGATATACTACTTCAGGAAGCCCTACATAACTAAGTAAAAGTGTTGAATAACCATTTTTTAATAATTCATCTATTTTTTCATTTTTATTTAGTCTACTTATACCTCCATATCTAAAATGAATACTTGATATTGCTTCATTTGTACCAAGAAGTGAATAATACTTACATAAAAGTGATTCTTTACATATTTCAAGAACTTCATCTAATTTTTCAAAAAAGTCCTCATTTTCTTTTAAAGAAAGTGCTACTCTTGGTAAATTAAGACTTACTATTCCTTGATTAAATCTACCAACAAACTTATATTTAGAGGATGTTTTATAAATAGGTAAAAATTGATTTTCTCCGATTGGAGAGAAAACATTACCATTAAACATCTCTTTCATTTTCTTTGAACTAAGAAGATTAACATTACCATTATTTAAAATACAATTTACGACAATTTTCGTTAAATAATCATAACATCCTCCAGTTAAATTATTAGTTTCATCTAAAACATATACTATTTTAGGATATATATATTCTTCTTTACCATTTTCTTTATTTATACCATTTAATCTTTGTTTTAATATTTCTTCAATAATAAGGGCTGTTTCTTGTTTAAATAAATCATCTTTATTTATTCTTAAAAACAAAGTAACCAAAGGTACAACGCCACTACTGTTAATAAGAGTATTAATCTGATAATGAATGGTTTGAACTCCATTTTCTAATTCTTTTTTTGTTAAATCATTAGCTAATGTCTTTATCAAAATATCATTTGCTTTAGTCTTATATTTTTCTTTTAACATATTAACATTTTTTAAATATGTTGCATTTAAATAAGGACTTAAACAATCTATATCGATAGAAAATCCATTTATTTGCCCGTTTGATATAGCATTAATTATTTGCATTGTAACATTACATGCCACTTGAAATGACTTAGGTTTTTCTATTTTAACACCATTTATGTATGTTCCATTTTCTAACATATCTTTAAGATTAATATAACTTGAATTAATTATAGGTTGAATAAAATAATCCATATCATGAAAGTATATTAAACCTTTTTCATGTGCTTTAACTATTTTTTCTGGCAATAAAATTCTTTCTGTTAAATCTTTTGATACTTCCCTTGCTATTAAATCTCTTTGATAAGATGCATTATTATTTTTTATACCAAATGAATTATTATTTTTAAGCAAACTAAGTATTGATTCATCTGTTGTATTTGCTTTTCTAATAAGTGCTCTTGTATATCGATATGTAATATATTTTTTAGCTAGTTCATATTTTCCTGCACTCATAAGTCTTATTTCTATAATATCTTGAATATCTTCAACTAAAATTCTTTTTTTATTTAAACTTTCAATATATTTTATAATATTATTTATCTGTGCAAGCGATATTTTTTCTTCATCATTTACCTCATTATTAGCTTTGCTTATGGCTATTTTTATTTTTTCTCTATCATATTCAACTGATGAGCCATCTCTTTTTATTACTTTAATAACTACCACCTGCCCTACTGTGTCTATGATTAAAGTTTACCATAAAAAATAAATACTTATTGTTGCATTTGCAACAATTTACAATTTTTGTTATAATTTATTTAGAAAGTGTAAAGGAAGGTTTATTTATGAATATTTTTAATGGAATTAATGAAAAAGATTTAGAAAAACTATTAAAATGTTTGGATGCTAAAAACATATCTTTTAAAAAAGGATCTACAATTATTAATAATGCTTCAAATACTAATATCTTAAGTATTATAACTAAAGGTAGTGCAAGTATAATTAGAATTGATTACAATGGTAATAAAACAATAATTGAAAATTTAAAAGAGAATGATATTTTTGAAGCAAAGATGTTTAATTTAATTAATAATGAACTTTCTTTAATTGCTCTTGAAGATACCGAAATAACCTTAATTTCTTATGATAAAATAATTAATAAATGTGAAAAAAATTGTTATTATCATAATATTCTTATAAATAATATCCTAACGCTTGTAATTGATAAATTAAATTTTACTTATGAAAGAATTCAAATATTAACAAAAAAAACAATTCGTGAAAAACTTTTAGAATATTTTAAATTTGAAGCAAATAAAAAAAATTCAAAGAAATTTAAAATGTCTTTAAACTTTACATCTTTAGCAGAATACTTAGCAGTTGACAGAAGTGCATTAATGAGAGAAATAAAATATTTAAAAGAAGATGAATTTATTGAAATACATAATAAAATAATAAAAATTAATTTTTAAGATTGCTTATTTTAATAATATAAGTTAATATAATATTTTAAGAAAGGAAAATTATATGAATATATATGAAGAAAAAATAAATATATTACGTAATGAAATAAACAAAATAAAAATATCAAGAGATAAAAGAGCAAAAAACATAAATACTTTTTTGTGGCTTTTATTAATAGCAATTGATGTTTTATTATATATTAAAATAAAAGACATAAGTTTATTTACAAAATATCAAAATACTTTATTAGAAATACTTAGATATGTAATAACAGGATGTTCCTGTTTGATAGTTGATGCTACTTTATATACTATTGGCGATATATATAATTTTAAACTATATGAAAAAGATGAAAATAGAATAAAAGAAATAGATAAAGAGGGGAGCGTCGATATAATAGATAGTTGTGTTGCGAGGATAAGTGAAAAATGGTTTATAATTAAGAGGAATAGTAATAGATTTTGAATGGAGAAAGAAATAAGAAATACTATTTATTATAAAAATAAAGATATCAAAAAAAGTTCTATTATTGATAATAGTTATACTAAACCAAATTATGTAAATAAGCTTTATAGAGTAAGAAAAAAGACTAATTAATTTTTTTATTAATTAAGTCTTCTTTTTTTATACCATTTAAATAATCTTTAAATTCCATTACTTTTTTACCAGGAAATTGAAGTTTAGTTATAATGATCTCACCATCATTTGTACTTATTCCTAATCCTTCTTTTGATATATTAGTTATTTTGCCATATGAAGATGCTTTAAAATTTCCTATTTTAGCATTATATATTTTAACTCTTTCATTATTTAAATTAAAATAACAACAAGGTTCAGGAGATAAAGCTCTTATTTTATTATAAATATTAATTGTTGTATCATCAAAGCTTAAATACTCATCTTCTTTTTTAATTATTTTAGCAAAGGTAACTTCATCTTCATTTTGTTTTATATATTTACATGTTCCATCAAAAATACTTGGAAGTGTTTTAATAAGTAATTCTTTTCCTACGATAGATAGTTTAGAACTTAATGTTTCATAAGTGTCATCATCTTTTATTTCTATTTCATAAGATGATATCATATCTCCATCATCCATACCAACTTCAGTACGCATAATAGTTACTCCTGTTTTTTTATACCCATCCATAATTGCTCTTTGAATTGGTGCTCCTCCCCTTAATTTAGGAAGAAGGGATGCATGAACGTTAATTGTTTTATATTTAGGATAACTTAAAAGTTCATACGGAAGAATCTGTCCATAAGCACATGTAATTATAACATCAGGATTTAAATCTATTATATCTTGATATTCGTTTTTTAACTTTTTTGGTTGTAACACTTTTATATTATGTTTTAAAGCAAGTTCTTTTACAGGACTCATTGTTAAAACTTTTTTTCTTCCAACTTCTTTATCTGGTTGGGTTACTACCCCGATTACATTACAGTTTTCTATTAAACTTTCTAAAACATTTAAAGAAAACTTTGGAGTCCCCATAAATACTACTTTTTTATCTTTCATTTATGTCCTCCTTTTTTAACTTCACTTACAAGATCTTGATATGGTGTTTTTTTACTTTCTTTAGAAATTGTATCGTGTACTTTAACACCATTTGAAATAGCCATATCATATAAACTATTTATAGTATTAGAATTAACAATATTTCTTTTACTTATTATATAATTATTAAGTTCTTCAAGTGCTTTATAAAAATAAGTTAAATGTTTTATAGGCATAACACTAATTAAAGAAGATATTTTAATAGGAATATCTTTTCTATTATTTAAAGTGTTTATTATTTCATTAACATCTCTATTATAAACTTTTTTTACTATTTGATTATATAAACTATTATAAAAAGCATAATCATTTTTAATGCCTGGAATATAACTTAAATTATTTATTATTTCTTTTTTAAGATTTTCTATTTTTTCATATAGTTCTTCTTTTGTTTCACTGTTTGTTATTCCAATTAAAACTTCAGAAGTTTTAACAAGTACAGTATTATTAGGTACATCATAAACAACTGTTTCATGATTTTCTTTAGGCACTAGTTCCACTTTCTTTTGGTATTTTTCACTAAAATATTTTTCTAAATCTTCTAAAGGAGTAATATTTTCATGATCATAAAAATAAGTTCTAGCATCAAGACCACACTTTGCTGCAAGTGCTCCTAATCCTGCTTCATCAAATTCTTTTATTTTTAAAACATTATTATAAAATTTATTAAGCATTGACCTATAATAAAGTAAATGTTTATAATTTAAAAGATTTAAAAAATTATCATTTGGAATAGTAATACCATTATTTTTTATTTTTCGTTTAAAATTTGTAATATTATATCTATAAAGTGCTATATTCATACAAGAAAGACAACTACTTCTTATTTTAAAAAGATTATCTTTTCTTTCTTTATCTTCAATTTTATCTTCATCTATTTTTTTAGCAATTAACATCCCAATATATTTGTTTATTTTTTCTTTTGTTTTTTTAATCGTTTCAAGTTCTTTTTTTATTTTAAGTTCTTCAATAGACATAAAATCACCTCTTTACACACTTATAATATCATTTATAAAGTATATTTGCAAATGATATTTTATTTAAATACTTCTTTGATAAGTTGCTTCTGATTTTTTCACTAAGCTTTTAGCTTCAGTTAATTTTGTTATATCTTTATCTAAATATTCACTAAGTTTTTTTCTAAATTCTTTTAAAAACTCTAAACTACTAACATTATAATCCATATACATTTCATTTAACAATAAATTATCTTTTACAAAATAATCAAAATAATCATCTACTAAAAATAACATTATTTCATTATCAATACACGCTCTATTATTTTCATATGAGGTTTTATTTATTCCATATTCTAAAGTATCAACAACATATAATCTACCATTTTTATACATAATATTATACATAACATCATATAAGGTAACATTGTTATCTGTTATTATTTTAATATCTTTAAAAATATTTGTAAGCCCTTTTTCTAAAGCATTTAAACTAACAGATAAAGGATCTATTTGAAAAAGATTTTTAGAGTTTTTATAAGGCATTGTATAACCCACTAATTCATTTTCTACATAAATAACATCAGTCGGCCATATAAATGTATTATTTTTAATATTACTAAATCGTAATAAAAAATCTTTATCATAACCTGCTTTTTCATTATCCATATATTC
>ERZ834722.2087-NODE-2087-length-16848-cov-4.839040_pt1 | contig 16848 bp, 16 predicted proteins | sample MGYA00519576_ERZ834722 | MGnify/ENA primary metagenome ERZ834722 (study PRJEB31850, sample SAMEA3708759) | human gut metagenome | biome: human gut; feature: human-associated habitat; material: faeces | place: China | collected 2014 ...
CGGTGCAGCGGGAGCTATCCCGCCGCAACCGCGCAACGGGCTGCGGCGGACATGGCAACCGCTATCCGCTCTCCGGCAAAATTCGCTGCGGCGAGTGCGGCAAGAGCTTCTCTCACCGCACCAAAAAGCGGCAGGACGGAAGCTCCTATTATCGCTGGTGCTGCTTCACCGCCACCAACGAGGGCCTGCGGCGCACAGACGGCGCGGGAAATGTCATCGGATGCAGCGTCGGGCGGCAGATCCGGGATGACATCGCCATGGACCTTCTGCGGCGCTCGGTGAACGACGTGACGCTGGATAAGAAATCGATCATATCGAATCTCGCCCGCATTGTGGAAAGCGTTCTGACGTCCGGTGAGGACAGCGGCGAGCAGGAGCTGCGGCGGCTGGAGCTGGAGCTTGAAAAGCTGCAGGCCCGCAATGACACCATCCATGACCGCTTTTTCGACGAGAGCATCACCAAGGCTGACTATCAGCGCGCCAAAGCCCGCTGTGAAAGCGAAATGAACCGGGTGCAGGAGAAAATTGCCGCGATCAAACAGCGGCAGACGCTGAACACCGACACGCAGACCCTAAAACCGGACATTCGCGCCGCCATCACGGGCATCGTCAGCGGACGCACGGCGGACGACGACTTTTACGGGCACCTCCTCCAACAGATGACCGTGTACCGGGACGGCAGGGTAGAGGTGGCGCTCAATCTGCTGCCCGCCAAGTGGGTCTATGTACTGGACGGACTGGAAAAATACCGGGCAAAAATAGGGGGCCATGACGCTTCCTCTGTACCGATGTCGGTCAGCAGGCCCTTCAGCTCCGGATAGGGCATGGAGTAACGCTGGCTGAGATAGCGCAGCGATGCTCCTAACTCACCATCCGGGCCACCGTACTGGCTAATAATCAGTGCGGCCAGCTTGGGATTGGTGTTTTTGATCTTCACCGGGTATTGCAGCTTCTTCTCATAGACAAACATTACTCGTTCCCTCCTTCATCCCAAGGCCACGGGTCATCCAGCCAGCGGAAAGAGCCCTCGGTAATATCGGTCTGGAACAGTGGCCCGTGCATTTTCTCATATCTCTTGCGGCCCTCCTGACCCAAGCGGATATAGTTCCAGTACAGCGCCAGCGCCTCCTGATCGTCACGATGGGTGGTCAGATAAAGCCCCAGCTCATCAATGGCAAAGTCCAGCGCCATCAGCTCGGAAAGGTGTGTGTTGGCGGCAGGAAAGCGGGTCTTCAGCTCACGGTGGAAGGGAAGATCCAGTCCCGGAAACAGCGTGCCCCGCTGCAAGGCCTCGCGGTTATCGTACCGTTTGGGATTCTGATCCTGCATGGGAATATACGGAAACGCCATCTGGGCGCACATCCCCGGCAGACTGCCATTCATCCCGCTGCAACCTGTTTCTTCACTGCGCTGCTGGGCAGTCGTTCTTTCAGAAGCGGCCGGCGTGGAAGGCTGCGGGGCAGCCGGAGCAGCCGCTTCGGCCGGTGATCTTCCGGCCATAGTCTGTTCAATATACAACAAGGTGTTCCTCCTTTTATCATCAATAAGCCAAAACAGCTCATGCCAGTATATGCCGCCGCCTGTAAACTGGGGATTTATTTTTGCTATTGGCTATGGTACAATGCATATTGTAGAGCGTCACATCATAGATTGTCCCGGAGAGGAGTGGTGTGATGATCCTGCTGATCCGCCGAAAATGGGTACTGGGCGCTGCGGCGCTTCTGTTGGCCGTTGTAAGTCTGCTGTCGCTGGCAGAGCGGCCTCGTGCGGCGATCCCCGCGTTTTCTTACGACGCGCTTCCCACAAGAGAGGTCGTCATTATTGACGCCGGGCACGGCGGATCCGACGGCGGTGCTGTATCGACGGACGGTACGCCGGAAAGCGGCATCAATCTGGCGGTTGCCCTGCGTCTGCGGGATTTTCTCGCCTTGACAGGCTGTCAGACGGTATTGACTCGGACAGGAGAGGCGTCGCTGGCTGATCCGGACAGCGGCACGCTGCGAAAGGAAAAGGTCAGCGACACCAAGAACCGCGTCACGCGAATCAACAGCGTTGCCAATGGCTTTCTCATCAGCATCCATCAAAATACCCTGCCGGGGCATCCGAACGTACACGGTGCACAGGTGTTTTACGGAAAACTTCCCGATAGCGACGCACGGGCGGCAGCCATTCAGCAGACCTTAAACGATACGGTCAACCCCGGAAACGAAAAGGTATCCAAGTCTATCGGAAGCGATATCTACATTATGGCTCACGCGGAGTGTCCGGCGGTATTGATCGAGTGTGGTTTTCTCAGCAACAGCAGCGAAACCGCGCTGCTGCTGAAACCGGAATATCAGACAAAATTGGCGGCGGCCATTGGCTGTGGCTATCTGCAATATCAGTAAAACAGGTGATACGAATGAAAAAAACAACGACTTATTTCTGCACCGAATGCGGCAGCGAAAGTCCCAAATGGGCAGGGAAGTGCCCTGTCTGCGGCGCGTGGAACTGCATGGTGGAGCAAAAAGCAGAAAAAGGGAAGGGGAGCGGCAAAGCTTCTTATCCCGCAAAGCTTGTAAAGGCGCTTCCCATTACGGAATTGGCGTCTGAGAACGAGATCCGATTCTCGACCGGAATGGGGGAATTGGATCGTGTATTGGGCGGCGGCGCTGTCATGGGTTCGCTGGTTCTGGTGGGCGGCGCACCTGGTATCGGCAAGTCAACGCTGCTGCTTCAGATCTGCCAGACGCTGGGTCAATCCTACCGCGTGCTGTATGTCTCAGGCGAGGAATCCACCCGTCAGCTGAAGATGCGGGCCAAGCGGCTGCAGGTCGATACCCCCAACCTGCTGGTGCTGTCTGAAACCCAGCTGGGCGATGTGCTGTCCTGCGTGGAGCAGGAGAAGCCGGACGTGCTGATTATTGACTCGATCCAGACGCTGTATAACGAAGACAGCGACGGAATCCCTGGCGGAATTGGTCAAGTAAAGCAGTGTACCTTAACACTGATGCAGCTTGCCAAGAGCCAGAATATCACCATTTTTGTCATCGGCCACGTCAATAAGGAGGGCGCTATTGCCGGTCCTAAGGTACTGGAACACATGGTGGATTGTGTGCTGTACTTTGAGGGCGACCAGCATATGACCTACCGGATCCTCCGGGCAGCGAAAAACCGCTTCGGCGCTACCAACGAGATCGGCGTGTTCGAGATGATGGACTGCGGGCTGCGAGAGGTGGAGAATCCCTCGGAAATGCTGCTGTCCGGTCGGCCTACGGAAGCGCCCGGCACCTGCGTCACCTGTGCCATGGAGGGCGCACGCCCGGTATTGGCGGAAGTACAGGCTTTAGTCGCCCCAGCAGCCGGAGCAAAGCCGCTTCGCTCCAGCAACGGCTTTGACTACAATCGCGCTTCCATGCTGCTGGCGGTGCTGGAAAAGCGCGGCGGGCTGAAGGTCAGCCAGTGCGACGCCTATCTGAATATCATCGGCGGACTGACGCTGGATGAACCGGCCGCCGATCTGGCGGCGGTGATCGCGGTAGCCTCCAGCTACTTGGATAAGGCGGTGCCGGATACGCTGGCGGCAGTAGGGGAGATCGGCCTCTCCGGCGAGGTGCGCAGCATCAACCATCTGGAGCAGCGGCTTTCCGAGGTGCATCGGCTGGGCTTCACCCATTGTATGATCCCCGCTCATCGGGCAGGTGAGTTGAAGCCGCTGCCAGGCTTGACACTGCTGCCGGTGGCAAATATCGGTCAGGCGCTGCGTTTGCTGGCGCAGGGAGTATAAAAAGGATACCGCAGGAAAAATCCTGCGGTATCCTTTTTTGTTACTTCTTCTTGCTGTCCTTATTCTTTTCCGCCAGCGGGCCCTTGCCGTTGATGGCGCGGTACTGGTTCAGCTTATCCACCCGTGCCTGCCGCTTCTTGGCCTTTTCTTTTTCCTTTGCCTTTTTGATGGCGGCCTCTTTATCTTGTCTTTTCTTCTTCCAATACTGCTCTTTCTCGTAATTTTCCACGTCTTTTTCGTACTTTTCCGGATGACGCGCCCAGTCGATGCGAAGTATCGTCAGGGAAATGATCAAAACCGCACCGACAGCGATCAGGCCGCAGAACAAAAACGAAAATAAACCATCCATAGAAAGAGCCTCCCATATCAATCAGTGTATATAGTATACCGTAAATCCGCCCCAAAGGCAAGAACTGTTTTTCTCAATGGAAAATCGCGGAAAAAATGTTGTATTTTTAGTTGTTTTTGGCAAACCAAGAGTGTATAATAAGCGGGTAAATGTGATAAGAGATAGAAGGAAAAAATTACACTTTCGGAGGAACAAAACATGTTTACTACTTTCAAAGAAATGGAAGCCTATGTGCTGGGCCAGAATCTGAAAAAGCGCATCGCGCTGGCCAACGCCCATGACGAGCCCGCGCTGAGCGCCGTCGTCCATGCCAAGCGTAAGGGCGTGGTGGAAGGCACTCTGATCGGCAAGAAGGACATGATCATCGACATGCTCCACGAGATGGGCGAGAACGAGGCCGATTACGAGATCGTGGATTTCGACGGCGAGGAGCTGGAAGCCGCAAAGATCGCTGTCAAGCTGGTGAAGGAAGGGAAGGCCGACATTCCCATGAAGGGCATCCTGCAGACCTCCAGCTTCGCCAAGGCCATCCTGAACCGCGAGACTGGCCTGATTCCTGACGGTGCGCGCCGTCTAGTGAGCCAAGTGGGTATCTTTGAGTATGAAGGCCGTTTCGTGATGATTACCGACGCCGCCATCAATATCGCGCCCGACGTGGAGACCCAGATCGGCATCGTGGAGAACGCCCTGCCTGTGGCCAAGGCTCTGGGCAATGACTGCCCCAAGGTGGCCGTTCTGTCCGCCGTAGAGAACGTCACCGAGAAGATGCCCTCCACCGTCAGCGCCGCCGCCATTAAGGAGCGGGGCATTCCCGGCTGCATGGTGACCGGCCCTCTGGCTCTGGACGGCGCTATCTCCATGGAGTCTGTAAAGCATAAGTCCATCAAGGATCCTGTGGCCGGTCAGGCGGATATCCTGCTGGTGCCGTTTATTGAGATCGGCAATGTGCTGTACAAGGCTGTGACTTACATCGCCGGCAAGACCGTGGCCAGCACCATCTGCGGCGCTTCCTGCCCGGTCATCATCACTAGCCGCGCCGACACGCCCGACAGCAAGTATTATTCCATCCTGTTGGCCGTCCTGCGCTGCCTGAAGGCGTAAAGAATCTAATAAATAACGGACGGCGTAAGCCGTCCGTTATTTTATCACAAAATGTTCCAAAAATAAGTGTTATATGCGAAAAACCATAGTGTTTGCACAGGCAGAGCCTGTCATATATCAACAGCTGACGCGGCTGTGATTCAACAAAATTTTCCCCGGTGGACTTGTCATCTACCGGGGAATTTTATATAATGAGATAGTTCAGAGTTGGAACATTTTGTCCCGCTGTGAGGGAAGCGGCAAAGTAATCTATTCAGCGGATCAGCGGAAAAGCCAGCGAAATACAGCTATGCTGAAAAGGATTGGCCACGCCGTGATTTTCTATCATCAGCCATTTTCCTTATAGATACCCTCCACTACATTCAACAAAATTTTTATTTTGTTGAATCGCCAATTCATAAACAAAACGGCCCTCTCGCCGTTTCTTCTCTGGCGCACCCGCTATGCCGCATGGCGGCAGCGTTTGCACCGATGAACTGTCGATGCTGCTGCCCTCGCTCCTTGCGCTCGGGCCCTGTCAACAAAATAGCCGTTATTGTTGAATCCTCTGGCGGCTGCGCGGGACTACGGCCGCTTGCAACTGCAAATACTTAATATTTAATATTTAATATAAGGATATCATTATGACCATTCACTATCGCTCCCAATCGCCGCAGATACTGGCGGACTTTCTTAGCTATCACGAGACCATCAAAGCGCACTCGCAGCGCACTGTGGATGAGTACTACCTTGATCTGCGCAATTTCTTCCGCTACATCAAGCAGCTCCGCGATCCCTCGCTGCAAGATCTGCCATTTGACCAAATCGATATCATGGACGTTGACCTTGCACTGATAAAAACCATCACACTGTCGGATATCTATGGCTATATGACCTATCTCAGCCGGGATCGTGTGCAGCATCAAAATTGTGAAAAATCTAACATAGGTCTGAACGCTGCTTCTCGTGCCAGAAAATTAGCCACAATTCGTTCTTTTTTCAACTATTTATGTAACAAAGTTCATCTTTTGGAGGAGAATCCCTGTAAGGACATTGACTCTCCCAAGCAAATGAAATCCCTCCCCCGCTATCTGACGCTGGACGACTCCCTTTCCCTCCTGAACGCTGTGGACGGCAAGCATAAAGAGCGGGATTTCTGCATTATCACGTTGTTTCTCAACTGCGGCCTGCGTATCTCTGAGCTGATTGGGCTGAATATCAGTGATATCAAGGACGACGCCCTGCGGGTACTGGGGAAGGGAAACAAAGTCCGCGTGGTGTATCTGAACGACGCCTGCAAGGATGCCCTGAACCGCTATCTGGAGGTGCGGCGTCCCATCAGCGGAAAAGACCGGGACGCGCTGTTCCTTTCTGAACGGAACCAGCGCATCAGCCGCGCCATGGTGCATTCGCTGGTAAAGAAGCACCTCTCCATGGCCGGACTTGACAGCACCCAATACTCCAGCCACAAGCTGCGCCATACGGCGGCCACGCTGATGCTGCAAAACGGCGTGGATGTTAAGGCCGTGCAGGAGGTATTGGGTCACGAGCACCTGAACACCACCGAGATATACACCCACATTGACAATGAATCCCTTCGTGTGGCTGCAAAGGCGAATCCCTTGTCACATGTTAAAATGAAAGGGAAACTTGACGAAAACAGCGAGACGGAGTAACCTCCGTCTCGCTGTTAGTCTGTATAGTAGCCCAGAATGTGCAGCACCCGGTACTGCTGGTACTCGTAGCTGCTGAGAGGACGGCAGTTGGCGTCATAGCTGTGCGCCGCGATCTGGACACCGGACGACTCACCGCTGCCGTCATTGGCGATGACAACGGGAGAATGCTGAAAGACGTCACCCTTAAAGATCAGCTGTATCACGTCGCCCGGCTCCGCCAGCGTCAGATCCTGCGTCACCGTGCAGACCGGCCCCGGAGAGGGCTCCGGTCGTATCAGAAAGTTGTGCAGGTACACGACTCCTGTCCATGCGGGCGCCTTATCGTCGGCACTGATATAATACCAACCAAAGGTGGGCGTGAAATTCATAATGCCTGTTCCCGCGTAAATGCACTGTGACGCGAAGTTGGTGCAATCCCCGCCGATGGCCTCATAGTCGTAGAAGTCCGGATTGCGGCCATAAGCCCAGTATCTGGCGTAGGCCTCCGCAGCCTCCCGGCGATATGGCAGCAGCTCCATGGCTCTCCCCCCTGCTCATTCTATGAGCGGGGTTTTTATTTGGTGCGCAGCGCCCGCAGACTGTTGAGGATCGCCAGCATGCAAACGCCAACGTCCGCAAATACAGCCAGCCACAGGCCCATATCCGTCACCAGAGAGAGCGCCAAAATCAGAACCTTCACGGCAATGGAGAATACAATATTCTGCTTGGCGATGGCCATGGTCTTTCTGGCGATACGGATGGCCAGCGGCAGACGGGACAGCTCGTCGGTCATGATGACCACATCCGCCGCTTCCATAGCGGCGTCGCTGCCCAGACCGCCCATTGCCACGCCCACATCAGCGGCGGCCAGAACCGGCGCGTCGTTGATGCCGTCACCGGCATACACCACACTGCCCAGCTTCTTCAGCTCCTCCAGATGGGACACCTTTTCCTCCGGCAGCAGCTGACCCCACGCGTTGTCCAGGCCAATTTTCCCGGCAATACTGTTGGCTGTCGCCTGACGGTCGCCGGACAGCATGGTCAGATTGTGCAGGCCCAGCTTCCGCAGGGCGCTGATGGCCTCCTTGGTGTCGGGCTTCAGCGTATCGCTCAGGCCGATGCAGCCCAGATACTGGCCGTCACAGGCCACGTATACCACCGTTGTACCGGAGGTCTGCGTAGTGACGGCCACGCCGTCCAGCAGCTCTGCCTTGCCCACCAGCGCCGTCTTGCCATCCAGCACCGCACGGATACCGTTGCCGGAGATCTCCTCGATCCCCGCCAGACGGCTGCCGTCCACCGGCTTGCCGTAAGCCTTCAGGATGGATTTTGCCAAGGGATGGGTGGACTGGCTCTCGCAATAAGCGGCTACCTCCAGCAGCTGCTCCTGACTGACACCATCTGTGCAGGACATCTCCGTAACGGAGAACTCGCCCTTGGTCAGCGTACCGGTCTTATCGAAAGCTGCGATCTCCGCCTTGGCCAGCAGCTCCAGATAGTTGCTGCCCTTCATCAGAATACCGTTATGGCTGGCGCAGCCGATACCGGAGAAGAAGCTCAGCGGCACCGAAATCACCAGCGCGCAGGGACAGGAAATGACCAGAAATGCCAACGCCTTATGAATAAAGGTCGACCAGCTGCCCCAGCACAGCAGCGGCGGAATGACAGCCACCAGCACAGCAATACCGCAGACTACCGGCGTATACACACGGGCAAACCGGGTGATGAACCGCTCCGGCTGCGCCTTGTTGTCCTGCGCGTCCTCCACCATAGCCATGATGCGGCTGACGGAGGAATCACTGAAGGGACGCGTGACCTTGATCTTCAAAAGGCCGCTCTGGTTCACGCAACCGGCCAGCGCCGCACTGCCTACCGTCCACTCGCGGGGCATGGATTCGCCCGTCAACGCGGAGGTATCCACCGAGGAGCTGCCCTCGATCACCTCGCCGTCCAGTGGGACACGCTCACCAGGACGTACCAGAATGATATCGCCCACAGAGACCGTTTCCGCCTTGACGGTGGTCACTTCATCACCCTTTACCAGATTGGCGTGGTCGGGCCGTACATTGACCAGCGCCTCGATGGAAGCGCGGGAGGAACCCACCGCCTTATCCTGAAGCCATTCACCGATCTCATACAGCAGCATAACGGCAACGGCCTCCGGATACTTGCCGATGCAGAACGCGCCGATAGACGCCACCGTCATCAGGAAGTTCTCGTCAAAGATCTCACCGTGGGTGATGTTCTCAACGGCCTCCTTCAGTACGGAAAAACCGGCCAGCAGATAGGCGATGATGCATACTGCCAGCTGCCATGTGCCCTCCAGAAAGAAAATAGACGCCAGCAGACCCACAGCGGAGAGACCCATGCGGACATAGGTCAAAGCGCCTTGCTCCTTGTCCCCGCCGTGCTCATGGGAGTGGCCATGATCGTGGCCGCAGCCACAGCCGCAGCCGTGGCTGTGACCGTGGGAATGCTCATGGTGATGTTCGTGTTCATGTTCATGCTCGCAACAGTGCTCATGCTCATGCTCACAGCAATATTTGTGCTCGTGTTCGTGATTGCAGGACATTGTTACCCCTCCATTCTTTCCATAATATGCTCGAACGCCATTGCGAAGATGTGGTCGATGTGGTCGTCATCTAGGGAATAGTAGACGATCCTTCCTTGCTTGCGGCTTTTGACCAGCCGGGCGTCCCGCAGGATGCGAAGCTGATGACTGACCGCGGATTGAGTCATGGTCAGCAGCACCGCCAGATCGTTGACGCACATTTCCTCAATGTGCAAGGCACAGATGATGCGGCTGCGGCTGGAATCGCCAAAAACGCGAAACAGCTCGGACACCTCATAAATAGGTTCTTCCTGCGGCATTTGTTCCTGCACACGTCGGATCACATCCTCGTGTATCACATTGTTCTCATAATTCGTGTTTTCCATGGTGCACCTCATAATATGAATGAACGCTCATATGAATTATGATTCATATATACACCTCTCCCCGCAAAATGTCAAGAGGTAATTTTGATTTTCCTCCAAATTTTTCCTCTGTTCATTGACTTTACCGCGTAAATGCATTAACATAGCACGTGGAATAAATTGATTTGGAGGTCACTCAATGAATACGGCAGAACTTTCCAGCGTATGTAAGCAGGTGCGCCGTGACATCATCACCATGATCGCCAACGCAGGCAGCGGCCATCCCGGCGGCTCCCTGTCCATGGTGGAACTGATGACCAGCGTATTCTACAACCACATGCGCATCGATCCCGAAAATCCCAAGAACCCCGACCGTGACCGCTTTGTGCTGAGCAAGGGCCACGCCGCCCCCTGCTACTACGCGGTGCTGGCGGAGCTGGGCTTTATCAGCCGGGACGAGTTTACCAACTTCCGGCAGCTCCACAGCATCCTGCAGGGCCATCCCGACTGCAAGAAGGTGCCCGGCGTGGACGCGTCCACCGGCTCTCTGGGTCAGGGCTGCTCCATCGCCGTGGGCATGGCGCTGGGCGCCAAGCAGCTGAAGAAGGACACCAAGGTCTATACCATTCTGGGCGACGGCGAGTGTCAGGAGGGCCAGATTTGGGAGGCCTTCATGGCGGCCAACCACTATAAGCTGGACAACCTGACTATCATCATCGACAACAACGGCCTGCAAATCGACGGCAGCAACGACGAGGTCATGAGTCTGGGCGACCTGCCCGCCAAGCTGCGGGCCTTCGGCTTTGATTTCTATGAGATCGACGGTCATGATCTGGACGCCATCGAGGCGGCGCTCAGTGCGCCGGTGGTTCCCGGCAAGCCTCGCTGCATCCTTGCGCACACCGTCAAGGGTAAGGGCGTGTCCTTTATGGAGAATCAGGCCGGTTGGCATGGTAAGGCTCCCAACGCGGAGCAGCGCGAACAGGCTTTGCAGGAATTGGAGGGCTGAGACATGAGTGAAAAAATCGCGACCCGTGAAGCCTACGGCAAGGCGCTGGTAGAGCTGGGCACACAGAACGACAAGGTGGTGGTGCTGGACGCCGATCTGGCTGGCGCTACCATGACCAAGTATTTCAAGGCGGCTCATCCCGACCGCTTCTATGACTGCGGCATCGCCGAGGCCAATATGATGAACATTGGCGCGGGCCTGTCCACCATGGGCCTGATCCCCTTCTGCTCCACCTTCGCCATGTTCGGCGCAGGCCGTGCCTACGAGCAGATCCGCAACTCCATCGCTTACCCCAAGTTCAACGTGAAGATCTGCTGCTCCCACGCCGGTGTTTCCGTGGGTGAGGATGGCGGCAGCCACCAGTCCATCGAGGATATTGGTCTGATGCGCATGATCCCCGGCATGACCGTTATCGTCCCCGCTGACGCCAATGAGGCACGCAAGGCCACCTTCGCGCTGGCGGAGTTCCAGGGCCCCGTGTACATGCGTCTGGCCCGCTTGGCGACGCCTGTTTTCGAGGAGGACTATCCCTTTGAGATCGGCAAGGCCAACGTTCTGCGGGAGGGCAAGGACGCGGCGGTGTTCGCCTGCGGTCTGATGGTCAACGAAGCCTTGGAGGCCGCCAAGCTGCTGTCTGCCGAGGGTATCGAGATCAGCGTCATCAACATGCACACCATCAAGCCGCTGGACGCTGAATGCGTGGTGAAGTACGCCGAGAAGTGCGGCAACGTCGTCACTGTGGAGGAGCACAGCGTCATCGGCGGTCTGGGCGACGCCGTGGCCGACGCGCTGATGGGCAAGGTCTGCTGCAAGTTCAAGAAGATCGGCGTCAACGATCAGTTCGGCCAGTCCGGCAAGGCCGCCGACGTGCTGCAGGAATATGGCCTGACCGCCGACCAGATCGCAGTGAAGATCAAGGAGACTCTGTAAAAAGGAGGTCGAGATCATGGATATCCCGAAATGCCCCTATTGTTCCGGCGAAATGCGGCCCGGTGTGCTGCGGACAGCACAGAGCACCGGTGTCTGCTTCGAGCCGATGCCCGGCCTCAGCGACACTGTCGATCTGGCCGGCCCGTATCTGTTCCGCAGAGATATCCAGTTCCCGGCGTTCGGCTGCCTCAAATGCCGATCCATCGTCCTACGATATGAGGAAGATTGACCTATCAAAATATCCGGTGCCCTTGCACCGGATATTTTTTACGCAAAAGCTGTAAGAGTCTGTTGCCCGCTGCGTCTTATAAGGGAAAGGAAGTGGCAGCGAATGGAGTTCGAGCAGGTCTATGACCTGTATTTTCAGGATGTATACCGCTATATCCGCCGCCTTTCCGGCAGCGAGCACGTGGCGGAGGAAATCACCAGCGAGACCTTTTTCAAAGCCCTGCACAGCATCGGGAAATTCCGCGGCCAGTGCGATATCCGGGTGTGGCTGTGCCAGATCGCCAGAAACTGCTACATCTCTTCTCTGCGTAAGGAGAAGCGAACCGCGCCGCTGGACGAGCTGCCGGAACAGGCGGACGGCAGCGCATCTCCGGAGGAGCTGCTGACCGTCCGCGAGGAGGCCCGGCGCATTCAGGCCATCCTTCATGACCTGCCGGAACCGTACCGGGAGGTGTTCATGTGGCGGGTATTCGCGGAGCTTTCCTATAAGCAGATCGGAGAGATCTTCTCCAAAACGGACAACTGGGCCTGCGTGACCTACCACCGGGCCAGAAAAATGATCAAAAACAGATTGGAGGACAGCAGCTATGAAGAATGAATGTCATATCGTCCGGGATCTGATGCCGCTGTACACGGAGGGCATGCTCAGCGACGAGAGCGCCGCCTTTGTCAAGGCGCATCTGGAGACCTGTGAGGACTGCCGCGCGGCATACGGCGGCGAGGAAAAGCCCCCTGTCACCGAAGCTGACACCGCACAGCAGCGTGTCGGCGAGGCTGGCGTGCTGCGGACGCTGAAAAAGAAGCTGCGGAAGCAGACATGGTGCGCCATTATCATTACAGTGGTGGTAGTACTGCTGGTGACGCTGATGCTGAGGTTGAATTCCATCGACTATCTGGCGGCCATCAGCTCCGACGAGCGGTATACCCTCAGTGACCGCATGGCGCTGCTGTTCAAGGGCGGTTATTCCGACCATGACGAGGCAGAGGCTGTTCTGAGCAACGTACACATCGTATTTGAATATTCAGAGGAGGAAATATACAACAGTGTTCTGGCGATGCCGAGGGATGAGGCTGCCTATGCCCTTGGCGCACTGGTACGTTACTGCGTCCCGGAGATGGACACCGGCAAAATGTTGACCATCTATCACATTGACCTGCTGTCGGCACATTTCAGCGGTGATTCCGGGAAAATGTGGGTCAAATATGGGTATCAGCGCTTTGATAGGACACATAATTTCAGTTCATACGGCGGCACGGGCGCAATAGACCATATCGCGCTTTGGAAGCTGGAAAAATACGGTGACGGCTATTGGCGCGTTGTGGAGATCGTATAACAATATGGTGCTTACTTGACAGCGTATACAACTGAAAAATCTCCCGGCTCAACAGAGCCGGGAGATTTTTATATGGCTACTTATGCCTTGCCGGCGCAGCCCAGCACGTCCACCAGCTTGTGGCGTACCAGCTCCTTGATGTTGGCGCGGGCGGGCTTCAGATACTCGCGGGGATCGAACTTGTCGGGATGCTCGTCCATGAACTGCCGGATAGTGCCGGTCATGGCCAGACGCAGATCGGAGTCGATGTTGATCTTGCAGACGGACAGACGGGCGGCCTGACGCAGCTGCTCCTCGGGCACGCCGATGGCGTTGGGCATCTTGCCGCCGTGGTCGTTGATCATCTTCACATAGTCCTGAGGAACGGAGGAAGAACCGTGCAGCACGATGGGGAAACCGGGCAGGCGCTTGCTGACCTCCTCCAGCACGTCAAAGCGCAGGGGAGGCGGCACCAGGATACCCTTCTCGTTGACGGTGCACTGCTCGGGCTTGAACTTATACGCGCCGTGGCTGGTACCGATGGCAATGGCCAGAGAGTCGCAGCCGGTCTTGGACACGAACTCCTCCACCTCCTCGGGGCGAGTGTAGGACGCCTCGTGAGCGGCCACCTTGACCTCATCCTCGATACCGGCCAGCGTACCCAGCTCGGCTTCCACGACAACGCCGTGATCGTGAGCGTACTCCACGACCTTCTTGGTGATCTCGATGTTCTCGGCAAAGGGCTTGGAGGAGGCGTCGATCATAACGGAGGTGAAGCCGCCGTCGATGCAGGCCTTGACGCTCTCGATGCTCTTGCCGTGATCCAGATGCAGCGCAATCGGCACGGGGCTGTTTTCGCCGTATCGCTTCACCGCGTCACCAATGCGCTTTGCGCCGACTTTCTTCGCCTCGATCGTGCCGTGCATGAAGTCCAGTTCTCCGCCCATAAAGGCGTTGGAAGCCTCCGCGCCCTGCAAAATCGCGCCGGAATGGAGCAGCTCATGGATTCGAACCGCCGCCTCAATCTGCCCCACGCTGTTCATGTTAAACGCGCCCTGGCCATAGCGGTATTTGTCGGCCGCCGCCAGAATCGCTCTCATCGGTACGAGCATATCGTTCACCTCATCTGCAAATTTGTTCCATGAGCAAAAGGAACGATTGGGACTCCGTCCCAAACCCTGCCAGAAACCTGAGGTTTCTGGACTTCCCTCCTTGAAAAAGTCCAATGGTATGAAGTCAAGTAGGTGATGCAGAAAAATTTTGAAGAAAAGCAAGGCAAACGCACGATGTAGGCGGCAAAAAGGCAACACCAAACTAAGCCCTGCTCCTGCCATTTTTTGAAACAAGGCTTGGACACCCGAGCAGCAAGCGGTATGCTTAGCCCTCCGGCGGGATATACAGGCGGTTGTCCTTCAGCAGACGAAAGACTAACCGAACCAGTTTTCTGGCAGTTAAGGCGAGTGCGCGTTTATGCTGGTACTTGTTGACCTCTTTGAATTTGAGGTCATAGTAGCGCCGGAACTCGGAGTCGCATCTTCTCACGGAGTTGGCGGCTTCCAGCAGATAGTAACGGAGATAACGGTTGCCGGATTTAATCATTTGGGAATGCTCGGCTTCAAAATCACCGGATTGGTGCTTGTGCCAGACAAGGCCGGCAAATTTGGCAACAGAGGCTTGAGATTCAAAGCGGTGGACATCGCCGATTTCGGCGATGATACCGGCAGAATAGACCTTGCCAATGCCGGGGATGGAGGTCAGCGTGTTTGGAATAATTTCAAACTGCTGCTCAATGGCCTTGTCCAGCACCTTGACCTGTTCCTTCATCGACCGCATGGAAGCGATAGAGACGGCCATAGCCTGATTCACAGTGTCATTCACTGTCCTGGGCAGACGGTAAGATCCTTTGGCCGCAGCTTGCACCGTTTTGGCGGTAGCGTCCGGATCGGCAAATCTGCCTCGCCCGGCTTCGGAAATAAAGGCGGTCAGTTCGTTCAAATCAGCGTTTGCTAGCTCGTCAACGGTTTCAAACCGTTCCATGAGAGCAATCGTAGTAGCGCTGGTATTCTGAATATCCTTGTTCTGAGCGATACCGGAGCATTTGAGAAACAGATAGTTTGCAAACCGCTGCTTCTCGCGCGTCAGGCTTTGGATGACATCAAATCTGGCTCTGGTAAGCGTTCTGAGCGCCTGATAGCGATAGTCGTCCATGTAGACCTCCTTGGCAATTCTGCCGAAGCGAAGATGGTCGGCGATCACAAAGGCATCCACCCAGTCGTTCTTTGGCAGGTCAGGATAGGCTTCCTTAAACTTCCGAACCTGCTTTGGGTTCAGAACATGGATTTTTCGCTGAAAGCGGCCAAGGCTGCCATCCTCTCGGAGTGCGTAAACGAGGCTGTCTCCGTAGATGGAGGTGGCTTCCAGACCAATCACCACATCGCTGAGCTGCATGGAGCCAAGCGCCGACACGATTCTTTCTGACAACAGTTTAGCACCGCCCAGATTGTTTTGCACGGAAAAACTGGAGTGCTTGCTGCCGTCCGGCTTCATCAGGTAGGCCACATTGCTCTTGCTGCTCACATCAATGCCAACGAATAATGGATTCATAATTTTCACCTCCCCGCATGGAGATTTCAGGTCAGCAGGCTTTGAGATGCCCATGATAACCGGAGCATCCGCAACCTCGCGTATCAGAATCATTCCGGAGAGGGCCAATGCGATAGCCCTCACTGCTGAAAGGGCGGCCCGCGTTCCGGCAAACAGCCAATGAGTTTGCAGCTAACTTCCGGCCCAGAGGAACGGACTTGCTCTGAAGCAACCTTTCGGTTCAACTGGAGGTTTTAGAGCTTGACCCTGCCAACCTGACAGCATTGTATCACGGGCATCTCAAAGCCTGTTGACCTGAAATCCACCCCACGGGGAGGTGATATTCGTGAACGAGCTTTTCGTTGACATTGATGTGAGCAGCCAGAATAACGTTTCTTGCTTGATGGATTCGGATGGAGTCAAATATAGCAGCTTTTCCGTGCAGAACAATCTTGGCGGTGCTAAACTGTTGACAGAAAAGATCGTGTCGGCAATGGAAACGCTGAAGCTCTCCGATGTGGTCATCGGGATGGAGTCCACATCCATCTACGGAAACCACTTGGTCCACTCTCTGTGGGAGAGCGGAACGCTTGGCCGCTACCAGCGAAAGATCCATGTGCTCAACCCAAAGCAGGTCAGCAAATTCAAGGAGGCTTATCCAGACCTGCCAAAGAATGATTGGGTGGATGCCTTTGTAATTGCCGACTGTCTTCGATTCGGAAGGATCAGATCGGAGGTCTACATGGACGATTACCGCTATGAAGCTCTGAAAACCCTTACCAGAGCCCGGTTTTACGCCGTACAGAACCTTATCCGGGAGAGGCAACGCTTCGCCAACCTATTATTTCTCAAGTGTTCCGGCCTGGCTCAAAGCGCAGATATCAAGAACACCAGCTCTACTGTTCTCTCCCTCATGGAAGAATATGAAACGGTAGATGATCTGGCCAACGCCGATCTCAGGCTTCCGTTGCCAAGTATGCCGGCCTTGTGTGGACACAGCATCAGTCTGGCAATTTCGA
>ERZ834722.2092-NODE-2092-length-16775-cov-3.450060_pt1 | contig 16775 bp, 13 predicted proteins | sample MGYA00519576_ERZ834722 | MGnify/ENA primary metagenome ERZ834722 (study PRJEB31850, sample SAMEA3708759) | human gut metagenome | biome: human gut; feature: human-associated habitat; material: faeces | place: China | collected 2014 ...
CCGTGCCCGCCTCACCGAGCATCATGGCTGAAGCCAGAGCAATGCACAGACATTTTCTCGCAATGTTCTTTCTCATAATATCCCCTTTCCTTTTCTATCTTTAAAATAAAGACATGTTCTCTTTTATTTTAAATTCCCGGAGCCCCTTAGTCAATGTGGATAAACCACAGATTCATTTGTCTATAGACGACAATAGAGACCGGGCATAAAACCTCGGTCTCTATCAGCTTATCCATATTCAAATATATCGCGCGCAGCTTACTCCTCTGTGGCTGCCTCAGATGCATCTGTTGCAGTTGCCTCCACCTGAACTGATCTGTTCATGAGATAGTCAAGCACGTTCTCCTCTGTGGCATAGAACATCAGGTCTGACTCTGAGTAATACTTGTCCACGTCTGAGTCATTCTCCAGATTGTTCTTGTCCATAACCTTCTGTCTGTACGCCTTTATGTCTGCGTTATCGGCGATGAGGTCATTGTCCATTGCTATGCATGACACAACGATCTTCTCCTTCATGACGTTCTCAACTGTGGTGTGAAGGTACTCAAGGAATGATGCCTCGTCCTCATATCCATAGAAATACTTCATATATGCCTCGAAGTCGATTCCGTAGTTGTCTGCGGCACTTCTCACATTTGACACCATGGACTGAATGTAGGAAGCTACCTCATCCTCAGGATACTTGTCAAATGTAACCTTCTCCTCAACAGCCTTGAGAACAGAAGCTCTGTCTGTCTCGTCCGCGGAATCGTCCTTGTCCTTCTGAACATCTTCCTTCAGATGTGCTGTGTAGTCATCGGTTGTTGTGTACTCACCATCAGTAGCCTTCTTGACCAGTGCGTCTGTGTACTCAGGCACCGTGGTAACTGATATATAATTGATCGTAACCTTGTACTCTGCTGTAAGTCCGGCAACTGTTGTGTCGCTGTAATCATCAGGATATGTCACTGTGATCGTCTTGACATCACCCGGCTTGCTTCCTATGAGCTGATCGTCACTGCCATCACCAAGAGTGTTATTTCCCATGGTCAGTGTGTAATCTGTCTTGCTGTCCTTCTCTGTTCCTGAGACAGTCTCAACATAGTCCACATTGATCTTGTCGCCATCTGCCACTGTGCTGGTCTTATCCTCTGTAGTCTCAGAATTGTCACTGCAAAAACTGCTTATCGCACTGTTTACATCGTCCTCGGACACCTCTCTCGATGCCGGAACATATTCGATATCAGTGTATGCCGCCTTGTCTATGGTCGCACACTTTGAAAACTTCTTAAACTGGCTCTTTGTGTCATTGCTGCCACAGCCTGTCATCAGGCCTGCGCACATGACTGCCACCATTCCTGCTGCAAATATCTTCTTTGCTCTCATATCTTTCTCCGTACCCCTTTACTTACTCTTCAGCCTGCTCTGCGTCAGCCGCCTCTGTTGACTCTGTGGTCTCTGCAGCCTCAGTTGTTGCTCCAGTTGTCGCCTTTGCATTGTCCATAAGGAAGTTCATGACCTTCTCTGCCAGAGCGTTGTACTTTATCTCAACGTCTGTAAGATTCTGTCTGAGCGTAGACTCATCAACACTGTTCTTCGTTGCATAATCAGCTATATACTTATCAGCCTCGTCATCTGTGACACTGATATTCTCCTTCTTGGCAATGGCACATACGACCATTCTCTCCTTCTGTGATTCCTCACAAACCTGCTGTACATACTGTTCAAATGCAGCGCTGTCATCATATCCATAGTAATAGTAGATATATGTGTCATACTCTATTCCGTTTGTCTCTGCCTGAGTCTTTATGGATGTTATGATCTTGTCAGCATTCGCCTGAACATCATCTGCTGATATGTTCTCTATTGTACTGTTGTTTATAACGGCAACCATGACCTCATTCTGAGCACTTGCAAGAGCTGAATCCTCCTTGTCCTGCTTGAGCTGCTCACGTACAGATGCCTCATACTCAGCAGTTGTCTTATATGAAGTATTGTTTGCAACCAGCTCATCATTGTATGTAGCCGGTTTATCTATCTTTATATAGTTAAGTGTCGTCTCGAACTTGGCCGCCTTGCCATTTAACTCATCCTTGCCATAATTCTCAGGAAAGGTTACATTCACGGTAAATGTCTCTCCCGGCTTATGTCCAACTATCTGATCCTCAAAGTTATCTATGAATGAACCAGAACCAAGGACGAGATCATATCCGCTGCCATTGGTATTGCCTCCATCGAACTCCTCACCATCTACAGTTCCGACAAAGTCAATATTTACTGTATCTCCGTTCTTCGCCTCGCTGGTTGTGTCCTTATCAAATGTAGCAAGTCCGTTCACAAATGAATCAACCTTGGCCTGAACCTCATCATCCGTGACATCAGTGCCCTTCTCCTCATACTCCATGCCCTTGTATTCACCGAGTGTGACATCTGCCGCATACTGATCCACCATATCCTCTATAGAAGCAAATTCTTCTGATGAATTGTCAGCACTCTCTGTAGCATCAGAAGATGTTGCCTTACTCGCTGTATTATCCAGCTTTCCACTCGTACCATTACTGTCGCCACAGCCTGTCATAAATGACATGGACAGAGCGAGCGCAAGAACAACTGCACATCCCTTATTAAATTTTCGCATAATCATACCTCTTTTACTTTTTATTAGAAGTGTAACCATCTTCATGATAAACTTCAACGAGTAAACTTATACCATATTTTCCTGTAAAAATAAAGCAATTTGGAATAATTCATAGAATTCTCACAAATGATTTCACATTCCTATAACAGGCAGTTTTACATCTTTTTTTGTGATGTATTTTATCTGTCCCACATTAATCAAAGGCAAATCCACAATATGTTGTGTCCACATATTTTTTATTTTTCTATATTTTGTATTTTTTGCAAATCTCCTGTAGACAAACAAAATGGGGAATGATATAATCGACCATGTTGAGACATCAGTGTGAGATTTGCGACGAGGCACCTTATTTGTCGCTAATTTTTTTGCGGCTTTTTCAGTCGGCATACCATATATTGATGTCTCCTGTATGGTAGTATACAACATTTAGGGGGCGTACTTTTTTTAACGCCCATTCACATCACACACAGGGAGAATGGGAAATGCAAGTTATCAAGAGAGACGGTCGTGCTGTTACTTACGACCGAAGCAAGATCATATTGGCTATCCAGAAGGCTAACTCGGAGGTGGAGCCTTGTGAGAAGATCTCTGACGAGAAGATCGAGGAGATCGTCGGAAGCATCGAAGCCAAGAACAGAAAGAGAATGCTCGTTGAAGATATCCAGGATATCATCGAGCAGGGGCTGATGGCCGACGGCAAGTTTGTCCTTGCCAAGACCTACATTATATACAGATACAGCCGTGAGCTCATCAGAAAGGCAAATACGACTGATGATTCTATCCTCAGTCTTATCCAGAACAGGAATAAGGATGTCATGGAGGAGAATTCCAACAAGAATGCCACCGTCGCATCCACACAGCGTGATCTTATCGCAGGAGAGGTATCAAAGGATCTTACCAAGAGAATGCTCCTCCCTGAGAAGATCTCCAAGGCTCATGAGGAGGGCGCCATCCACTTCCACGACGCAGATTATTTCCTCCAGCCTATATTCAACTGCTGCCTTATCAACATTGGGGATATGCTTGACAACGGCACAGTCATGAACGGCAAGCTCATAGAGAGCCCGAAGAGCTTCCAGGTGGCATGTACCATCGTGACTCAGATCATCGCATCTGTCGCATCCAGCCAGTACGGCGGCCAGTCAGTCGATGTCCGTCACCTTGGAAAGTACCTCAGAAAGAGCTACAACAAATATAAAAAGAGATACACCGAAGAGTTCGGCGACAAGATAGACCCTGACACACTTGAGAAGCTCATCACAGAGAGACTCAAGGACGAGCTGAAGTCAGGAGTTCAGACTATCCAGTATCAGATAAATACTCTGATGACCACCAACGGCCAGTCTCCATTTGTCACTCTCTTCCTCAACCTCAGAGAGGACGACGAGTACATCAAGGAGAACGCCATGATCATCGAGGAGATCCTCAGACAGAGACTTGAGGGAATCAAGAACGAGGCAGGCGTGTATGTTACACCTGCATTCCCTAAGCTCATATATGTCCTTGACGAGCACAACTGCCTCAAGGGCGGTGAGTACGACTATATCACAGAGCTCGCCATCAAGTGTTCTGCCAAGAGAATGTACCCTGATTACATATCAGCCAAGAAGATGCGTGAGAACTACGAGGGAAATGTATTCTCATGCATGGGATGCCGTTCATTCCTCTCCCCATGGAAGGATGAGAACGGAGAATATAAATGGGAAGGCCGTTTCAACCAGGGAGTTGTCAGTCTTAATCTTCCACAGATAGCTATACTTGCAAAGGGAGACGATGACAAGTTCTGGAGTCTTCTGGATGAGAGACTGCAGCTCTGCTACGACGCACTCATGTGCCGCCACAGAGCCCTCGAGGGTGTAACCTCTGACGTCAGCCCAGTCCACTGGCAGTACGGTGCCATCGCCAGACTTAAGAAGGGCGAGGTCATCGATCCACTGCTCCACAACGGTTACTCAACCATATCACTGGGATACATCGGTGTATATGAGACCACCAAGCTCATGCGTGGTGTGAGCCACACAGATCCTGTGGGCGAGGAATTTGCACTGAAGCTTATGCACAAGCTCCGCGCAGCCTGCGACAAATGGAAGGCAGATACGGGACTTGGCTTCGGACTCTACGGAACTCCGGCCGAGAGCCTTTGCTACAGATTTGCACGTATCGACAAAGAGCGTTTCGGAACCATAAAGGATGTCACAGACAAGGGCTACTACACCAACTCTTACCACGTTGATGTCCGTGAGAAGATCGATGCATTCAGCAAGTTCAGATTTGAGAGCCAGTTCCAGACCATATCATCAGGTGGTGCCATCTCATATGTTGAGATACCAAACATGCGCAACAACCTGGATGCTCTGGCAGAGGTCGTAAGATATATATACGACAACATACAATATGCTGAGTTCAACACCAAGTCTGACTACTGTCATGTATGTGGATACGATGGTGAGATCCTCATCAACGATGACGGCGAATGGGAATGTCCGCAGTGTGGCAACAAGGATCACAACAAGATGAATGTTACCAGAAGAACCTGCGGTTATCTGGGCGAGAACTTCTGGAACGTGGGCAAGACCAAAGAGATAAAGGCAAGAGTGCTTCATCTATAGTCTTTTATAGAAAAACACTTGATATATTCAGGCAACTGATATAAAATAACAGTATGCATTAATAATTTCAATTGTATGGTCTGCATGTCGTAGAGGGCAACGCAGGCCATACTTTTGTTTTAAGATAAATTTAGAAGGGATCACATTATGAATTACGCAGATATCAAACTATTTGATGTTGCAAACGGAACCGGCGTCAGAGTGTCTGTATTTGTATCCGGCTGCACACACCACTGCAAGAACTGTTTCAACGCTGACACATGGGATTTCGGCTACGGCAAGCCGTTCACGGATGTGGAGATCAACCACATAATAGATAGTTGCAAGGAGGACTATATAGCAGGTCTCTCCCTGCTCGGCGGAGAACCTATGGAATATGTGAACCAGCAGGGGCTTCTTCCTCTGGCAAGAAAGTTCAAGGAGACCTACCCTGACAAGACCATCTGGTGCTACACCGGTTATACATTTGAAACCGATCTCTTAGACCGCATGTGTAATGAATGGGAGTATACAAAAGAACTTCTCTCCTACATTGACGTCCTTGTGGACGGAGAATTCATAGACGAACAGAAGGATCTGTCACTGAGATTCAAGGGCTCAAGGAACCAGCGTATCATAGATGTACCAAAGTCCTTGAAGACAGGCACCACAGTCCTGTGGGATGAAAGCGGAAAGTATTTTAAATAAAAGAAAAGCGGTCTGGCACACCATTAAAATGATGATGCCCGGCCGCTTTTTTGTTACTTTCCTGTTGAACCGAATCCGCCGGCTCCTCTGACTGTATCGCTGAGCTCGTCCACCTGATGGAATGCTCCAACGATATAAGGAGCGATCACAAGCTGTGCTATTCTCTCCTCAGGCTCAACCGTCTGTGCCTGGGTTCCGTGATTGTGGAGTGCAACCATGATTTCCCCTCTGTAATCCGCATCCACAACTCCAACCTTATTGGCCGGTGCAAGCCCCTTCTTGGATGCCAGACCACTTCTCGCATACACAAGTCCTGCAAATCCCTCAGGTATCTCCATGGCTATACCCGTGTGAACCATCACCGTCTGTCCCGGCTCTATAGTAATCGCCTCATCAAGACACGCATACAGATCCGCCCCCGCTGCGTACTCTGAACCGTATGTCGGTATGACTGCCTTTTCATCCAGCTTCTTAATATTGATATCGTATACTGTTGCCATCTTTCTTCTCCTCTTATTCGTCAAATTTTATCTTGTTGTACACATCCATATCCACACTCTTACTGTATGAATATCCGCTGTCCAGCTCATCTATCCAGTCCTTCATAAGGTTGTCATAGTATTCCGCATCAGCGGCATCCGTGAGCTTCTTCTTGTTCTCGGCCGTGGCCTTCTCATCCGTAATGCTTATCATCTGGAATATATGGTAACCATACTCAGTCTCCACCACCGTGGATATCTCGCCATCCGACATGCTGTACAGTATGTCCAGCGTATCCTGGCCATAGGTGCTCAATATATCATCCCTGCTCATCGTATGTGTTCCCGCATACTTAAGCTCCTTTGCGCTTCCAAGGAATGATATATCCATATCTGTGCCATCCGAGGCTTCCTCTATGGATTCATATGCCTCATCCGCCTTTTTCTTCTGCTCATCTATCTTGTCCTGTGAGTACAGGGTGATATTTCCATAATCGTCCTCCGAGTAGCACTCAAAGAACATATCATAAAATGTACTCATCCTGGCCTGCTCATCGGATATCTCCGTGGAGCTCTGCTTCATCACATAATCATATATCTTGTCTGCCAGTGCGCTCTCACGCAAAACTCTCTTCACCGTATCGAGTTCAAGTCCAACCTCTGCGATCTGGGCATCAGTCAATTTGTCATAGAACTCTTGCGCCGCCGTATCCTGATCCTTCTGCTCGCTTGCAGTCAGGCTTATGCCGTACTCCCCGGATTTGGTTATAAGAGTCTTGGTCTTTATGAGCTTTGATATCGCCTGACGCCTTGCTGCATCCACGGCATCCATCTCCAGACCATCATCAGTCACTATGCTCTGTTTCCACACGTCACTGCCATACTTTGATTCGTACTCCTCCTTCACAGTCTGGGCATAAATATACACCTCGTCTATCTCTATGTTCTGCCCGTTGTATCTGAGAACTACCTCCTTGCCAGTCTCCTCAGTGGCATCACTGCCACATCCAGTCACGGCAAATGCACATATGAGCGCCAGCAGCACACACAACCATCTCTTCAACTGAACCGCACCTCCTTATCTTTGTATTCTCCTGTCTGTATATTTCTAACTCATTATCTATGCTTTGTTATCCACACTGTCTTCTTCACTGTGGGTCATTATCAACATCTGGGACATATCCGCCACGACAAATTCCGCCTTTCTGAGAAGATCATTTTTCTCCTCCCGTCCAAGCTTCAATATAAACTCAGGCTTTGCCCCCATGACAAATTTCATCCTGCCTGAATAACTCTTAACGAGCTCATCTATCCCATCTACATTTATGTCAGCCCTGTTGTACATGACAAATCTCAGGTCTCCGTCCTTGTACCATATACGGGTTATGAAGCAGATATTTGCATTTGCCCTTAACAGTGCCACATCAAGAAGATTCATTGTCTCGTCAGGGATGTCGCCAAATCTGTCAATGAGCTCATCCACTATGTCATTGTACTCATCCTCATTCTTGATGAGGGATATTCTCTTACAAAGCTCCAACTTGACAAAGTCGTTTTTGACGTACGTCTCAGGGATGAACGAATCCACCGGAAGGTCTATCTCCGTCTCGTATTCATGGAAAACCTTCTCGCCGCGGAGCTCCCTGACCGCATCATTAAGCATCTTGCAGTAAAGGTCATAGCCCACGACCTCATAGTTGCCCGACTGACTCTCGCCCAGGACGCTTCCCGCACCTCTGATGTTGAGATCCGCCTTGGACACCTTGACTCCCGAGCCGAGATCCGTGTATTCTTTTATCGCTCTAAGTCTCTTCTCAGCGACCTCAGATATCATCTTGTTGCGCCTGTAGAACATAAATGCAAATGCACTTCTGTCCGAGCGACCAACTCTTCCGCGTAACTGGTAGAGCTGTGCCAGACCAAACAGGTTAGCGTCGTGTATGATTATGGTATTTGCATTCGGTATATCAAGTCCGGTCTCTATGATGGTCGTGCACACAAGCACGTCTATCTCCTTTTTGTTGAACCGGTACATGATGTCCTCCAGCGTGCGGCCATCCATCTGTCCATGGGCAAACTCTACATTTGCATATGGCACGAGGCTTCTCACATCATCCGCAAATCTCTCTATGCCTTCGACCCTGTTGTACACATAGTATACCTGACCATGCCTTGCAAGCTCTCTGGCAATCGCCTCCCTGGCAAGCTCCCTGTCATATTCCATGACATAGGTCTGTATCGGCCTCCTGTCCACCGGAGGCTCCTCAAGCAGGCTCATGTCTCTGATTCCAACAAGACTCATATGGAGTGTTCTCGGGATAGGCGTCGCCGTCAGTGTCAGAACATCCACATTTTTTTGCAGCTGTTTGATTTTTTCTTTATGCGTCACGCCGAACCGCTGCTCCTCATCGACAATCAGAAGGCCAAGATCTTTGAACTTCACATCCTTTGAAAGAACGCGGTGTGTTCCAATGACAATATCCACGAGTCCTTTTTTCAGATCCTCCAGCGTTTTTTTCTGCTCTGCCGGCGTGCGGAACCGGCACAGAAGATCAACGCGCACCGGAAAGTCCTTCATGCGCTCAACGAACGTATTGTAATGCTGCTGTGCCAGAATAGTGGTCGGAACGAGGTAGACGACCTGTTTGCTCTCCTGTACTGCCTTGAACGCTGCACGGATTGCAACCTCGGTTTTGCCGTATCCGACATCGCCGCAGATCAGGCGGTCCATGATCTTTTTGCTCTCCATGTCCGCCTTTGTCGCCTCGATCGCCGCAAGCTGATCGTCCGTCTCCTCAAACGGAAACAGTTCCTCAAATTCCTTCTGCCAGATCGTATCCTTTCCGAACTGATAGCCGGATGACGCCTGCCGCTCGGCATACAGCTTCACGAGATCCTGTGCAATATTTTTTACCGCATGGCGAACCCGTGTTTTCGTCTTATTCCATTCCTGACCGCCGATTTTATTCAGCTTCGGCACCTTTGCAGCTTCGCCGGACGCATACTTCTGCAGCGTATCAAGCTGGGTGGCCAGCACATAGAGGTTCGATCCGCCCGCATACTCGATTTTCATGTAATCACGCGTTACGCGGTCCATCTCAATTTTTTCGATACCGCGGTAAATACCAAGACCGTGGCTCTCGTGCACGACATAGTCACCGATCGAAAGATCCGCAAAATTTTGGATTTTCTGACCGGAATACTCCGATTTCTTCCGGTTTTTCTTCTTCTCTTTTCCAAAAATATCCGTCTCTGTAATCAGCACAAATTTCTGCATCGGATATTCAAAGCCTCTGCGGGCCGCGCCGTGGATCAGCATGACCTCGCCCGGTTTCAGAACACGCTCCGCATTCTCGCTGTAGAAGGCCGGAATCTCCTCATTCTGCAGGTCCTCTGCCAGATGCTGCGCCCTCGTCCGCGACGGACTCGCCAGTACAATACGGTAACCCGCTTTTTTCCAGGATTTCAGATCTTTTACCAGAAGCGGGAACTGATTGTTATACGAATTGACCGATTTCACCGTCACACTGAATTCGTCACGGATATTCCACTCGCCCTTCTGCGGCTCCATCAGCGATACGGCAACACAGCCGCGGCGGTTCAGTTTTGCCACAAGCTCCGCCGTACTGCACATCAGCTTCGCCTGTCCCGGCAGGAGGTATCCCTTTTCGAGACGGTGGCTCACGCTCTCCTGAAATTCTGCTTCCAGCGCATCGGCACACTCGATGATGCGGTTCGGCTCATCGAGGAAAATGCGGCTGTTCTCCGGCAGATACTCAAGAAACGAGACGGTCTCCGGATAAAAATAATGAAGATACTGCTCCGCTCCCTGCAGAATTTCGCCCTCGCCGATCTGATCGCAGATTTCCTCTGCCGCATGGCGGATACGCGCCGCTTCCTCCGTCATCATCTTGTCGCGGAACTTTGTGCTTTGCGCTTTTGCCTCTTTTTTAATCGCTTTCACACCGCGCGCAATCGTATTCTCTGTTAAAATCAGCTCCGATGCCGGATAGATTGTGATTTCCTCGAGGTTTTCAATCGACCGCTGGCTCTCCGCATCGAAGCTTCGGATGGAATCTATCTCATCGCCCCAGAGCTCAATCCGGATCGGGTTCTGTTCCGTCAGCGGATAAATATCGAGAATGCCGCCGCGGACGGAAAACTGGCCGGTCGACTCCACCTGAAAGGTACTCTCATAGCCGAGCCGCACCAGCTCTTTTCTTATTTTATCCAGATCGAGTTCGCTGTCATTGCGCAGATGGATGCAATGTTTTTCGAACACGTCAAGTGGCAGAAGAAAGTCCATACATCCCCCTACACTGGTGATGATGGTAACTTCCTTCCGCTCAAGAAGTGCCTGGATCACCTGAAGCCGCTGCCGGATCAGCAGATTTCCGTGAATGTCTGCCTGATAGAAAATCAGGTCCTTCGCCGGATAATACAGCGTCTCCGCATCGTACAGCCGGTAATCCTCATATAATTCTTTTGCTTTTAATTCATTTTCCGCGATCAGAAGCCGCACCGGGGCATCCTCGGAGAGGCCTGCGATCATGTGGGCTTTCTGGCTTTCCAGACAGCCCGAGATCACCGTCACACCTGCGGTTCCTTTTTTCAGATCACGGAACAGCTCGTCAAAACGGGCAATTTCTTTGATCGGTTCTAATAACGCTTTCATTTTCCTTACTCTGCCGGGTTTGCAGATTTGCGGTTATACTCATTCATAGCTGCGTCCACATCCCCGTTCAGCATCTGCTCAATTGCTTTTGCCGCATGCTCGATCGCCAGATTTACAAGGGGACGTTCGTCTTTCGTAAACGGACTTAACACGTAGTCCGCCAGATCCCAGTTTTTCGGTTTCTCACCGACGCCGACCTTCACACGCATAAAATGGTCGGTGCCAAGATTGGCGATGATGTTTTTGATGCCATTGTGGCCGCCCGCGCTTCCTTTTTTGCGGATACGGATCTGTCCCGGCGCCAGGCTGATATCATCGTAAACCACGATCAGCTCGCTCTCCGGATCCACTTTGTAATAGTTCACCAGCTCCCGCACGGACTCACCGCTCAGGTTCATATATGTCATCGGCTTTGCAACAATGACTTTCTGGCCTGCGATCATGCCCTTTCCGAACAGCGCCTGATATTCATCGATCAGATAATCGATGGTATCAAATCCGACATTGTGCTTCGTCCCTTCGTACTGGCGCGTTGGATTTCCCAGACCTACTATAATATACATAAATTCTCCTGTCATCAGACCATTTTCCGGCGCAGTTTTTGTTCACGTCACGGTCAAAACGGATATTCTCCATCCACTTCGCTACTTGCGCATAACCGAATAGCTGCTTCGCCGCACCGAAAAATGATATATTGTTTTTCCATCTGTCATAAAGAAAGAACACGAACAAAAGAGCAGCCTTTTTCCTGCTCTTTTATTCGCTGAAATGCTTCGGCAATGTTTAGTTAAAGTATACCAGTTCGCTCTCCGGTTTCTTGGCCGGTTTGATTTCTTTTGCATACAGAACCGGGCCTTCGCCATCGTAAACCTTCATATAGCCCCATTTTACCGTTGCAGTCACGTCAACCCAGGAACCCATTACGAGAGATTTGGCGCTTGCGCATTTGCAGACATAGCCGATAAAAGAAGTATCATCTGCACAGCAGGTCATTGCCATACGACCCGGAACAAAGAAATCGGCTCCGACATCCTTGCTCTTTAATACCATACCGCGGAAATGAACAGTCTTGCCCTCGTAACGCTCCGGGTTGTCGCCCATATCGACATACCAGATTCCGTAATCGGCATCGTCGATTTCGATCACATCGGCATCGGTATCAAACGGCATCTGATCCTCAAAAATGTTGTCAATTTCGCCTTCTTCATTCTCAAACAGAACGTCGCACGCCTGGTTGACTACTTTGATGCTGCGGCGGAAGGATGGAAGCGGATCTTCCGGACGGCAGCGGTTGAACATGACCATATCGGCATTTTTTGCCATCTCCATGAAGACGGATTTCATGTTCTGCATATAGATCTGGAAGCAGCTTGCGTCGACGGTCACGATCTCCTGTACGATGCCCCAACCGCGCGGCAGTTCCATTTCTTCGAGTTTTTTTACGCTCCAGAGCGGGTTGTATTCGAGAATGATTCGCTCCGGGCGGTATTTGCGGTTCAGTTTTTTCAGGTAATCCAGGGTAAACTGCTCTGGTCCTTCTACGATTTCCAGGACGGTGTTGTGTTTGAGCAGTTCTTTTTCGTCGTACTCTACTTCACCTTCTTCGGTTGTGATCAGAAGGGTCGGTCCGTCGATCTGGAAATAGTCCTGTGCTACGGTAAAATTGATAAAAGAGGTTTTTCCACTCTCCAGAAATCCTGTTATGAGATAAATCGGAATTTCTACTTCGTCTTCTTCGTACATTTTGTACCTCCGTTGTCTTTGACGTACTCCCGGAATCTTTCTGCACTTGCTTTTGCGGCTGAGATTCCGGGCGTGCCTTTTGCTTTGTCTCTAAATCAAGAAAAAAGCTGCCACATCGGATTTTGTTTCTGATGCGGCAGCTTCACTACAGTTCACAGGTACCCTGCGGACCGTAATTTTCGCAGCTACTTTGTATTTTTACAGTCCGAACAGCTCTGCCAGCTTATCTTCTGCTAATTTGGAACCGATGACACAGATTCTTCCGGTGAATTCCGGTGCTCCGTCACGTACTTCGTACTCTTCCGGAACCATATCGAAATAGATCCACTGTCCATCGGCGCCTGCTACCATACCTTTGGCCCGAAGAACCATACCATAAGCGGTATCCTCGGAAAGTTTCTTTAAGATGCCTTCGATCTGCTCTTTGGTGAAGGTCTTCACAGTCTCCTGACCCCAGCTTGTGAAAACTTCGTCTGCGTGGTGATGATGGTGATGCTCGTGACCGCAGCCACACGCATCATCGTGATGATGATGCTCATGGTCGTGATCGTGACCGCAGCAGCATTCGTCATCATGGTCGTGATGATGGTGCTCGTGCTCCTCGTGATCGTGACCGCAGCAGCACTCGTCATCATGATCGTGATGATGGTGCTCATGCTCCTCATCGTGGTCATGGCCGCAACAGCACTCGTCGTGGTCATGATGATGGTGATGATGCTCTTCCTCTTCTACCTGCGCAAGGTTGATGATGGCACCTTCCATCGTATCGAGTACTTTCTTACCACCCAGTACTTCAACCGGTGTGGTAATAATGTGTGCTTCCGGATTCAGTTCGCGGAGCATTTTTACAGCTGCCTCTACTTTTTCCGTATCGGCTTTATCGGTACGGCTCAGGATGATGGTTCCTGCGCTCTTTACCTGATTCTCGAAGAATTCGCCGAAGTTTCTGAGATACATTTTGCATTTCATAACGTCGACTACGGTTGTTGCGGAATTCAGGGCTACGCCTGCTTCTTTTTCTACACCGTCTACAGCCTTGATGACGTCGGAGAGTTTACCTACGCCGGACGGCTCGATGATGATGCGGTCCGGGTGATATTTGGTGATAACATCTTTTAATGCTGCGCCGAAGTCTCCCACAAGAGAGCAGCAGATGCAGCCGGAGTTCATTTCACGGATTTCGATACCGGCATCTTTTAAGAAGCCTCCGTCGATTCCGATTTCACCGAATTCGTTCTCGATCAGGACAACCTGCTGGCCTTTCAGTGCGTCTCCGAGGAGTTTTTTGATCAGGGTTGTTTTTCCTGCGCCCAGGAAACCTGAAATAATGTCTATTCTTGTCATTGATTTAACCTCTTTATCTTGTTGATTCCGTTTATAGTTAGCTGCAAAAGGGCCGAAGTTTATCCTCCGCCCCACACTCACGCTTATTATAGCAACCATAGAACAAAAAATCAAGAGAATTTCCCTTGCTTTTTCTGCATTTCACCATTATAATATATTACATGTCTTTTCTACTTTAACGCGTTGAATGGGCAAATCATTTTACCTATGAATGGGGGATTTTTTTATGAGTGGAACGAAAGAAAAAAAACTCAATCTGCCACAGTCACTGCTTTTGCTGCTGCTGATCATCGTATCCGTCGCAGTCTGTATCCGCCTGAAAACCGGCGGTCCTATGATCGGCCTGTTTGCAAGCTGGATTTTTATCTATCTGTTTTGTAAAATTTTCGGTATTTCTTACGCCAAAATTGTTGCCGGCGCATACGATGCCATCCGTATGGTCGTCCCGACGCTCTGCCTTCTGATGGCCATCGGTGTCATGATCGGCACCTGGCTGCAGAGTGGCACCATTGCCACCATCATTTCCTGGGGCTTAAAAATGATTAACCCGTCCTGGCTGCTGCCTCTGACGCTGCTGTTCTGCTCCATTTTGAGTATTGTAACCGGTACTTCCTATGGTTCCGTCGGAAGCGCAGGTGTTGCCATGATGGCGATCGGAAACGCCATGGGTATCCATCCTGGCATGGTAGCCGGTGCTGTCATCTGCGGTGCCATGTTCGGTGACAAATTAAGTCCTCTTTCCGATACCACAAACCTTGCTCCGGCCGTTGCAGATGCCAAACTTGGCGATCATATCCGCTCGATGCTCTGGACCACCCTTCCAACGTATGTAATTACCTTAATTCTTTTTACTATTCTCGGTTTCCAGCAGACCAGCGGAAGCTATACCGAGGGAAGCATTACCGTTTACATCAATGCTTTAAACGGTGAATTCCAGCTCGGATGGATTACCATGATCCCTGCCATCCTGATTATTGTATTGCTCCTCTGCAAAGTAAATGCGATCTCTGCACTTGGTCTTTCCAGCTTCGCTGCCGGATTTGTTTCCTATTTTGTGCAGCACGATACTCTGCAGGGCATCATCCGCACAGCTTACAACGGTTACACAACCACAATCGAAGAACCGGTATTACAATCCATCTTAAACCGCGGCGGCATGGGAAGCATGCTCCAGTACGTAGCCATTATCTGCTTTGCTGTCGGCATGGGCGGCATGCTGGAAAAACTCGGTGTACTGGATCACATTCTTCAGGCGATTGTAAAGAGAATCAACAGCGATGGAAGTATGATCCTGGCAACGATGATTGTCGGTTACGTGACCAGCCTCATCAGCTGCTCCCAGCCGATGGCACACGTTCTGACCGGCCGTCTGATGGCACCTGTCTTTCAAGAGCGCAAGGTTGCACCGGAAATTCTTTCCCGCTGCCTCGAAGACTCCGGAACTATGGCTGGTCCTATGATTCCATGGCATGGCTACGGCGTATACATGGCCGGCACACTTGGTGTTGCATGGTCGGCATTTTTCCCGTACTTATTCCTGCTTTACCTGACCCCGGTTTTCAGTATTTTCTATGGATTTACCGGAATTTCCATTAAGCATCTTCCGGAAACCAAAAACAACGAATCAAAAGAAGAGAAATAAGGCAAAAGCAGAAATCGTAACAGAAAATCATAAACAGAAACAGAAACAAAAAAAGAAAAGGAAAAGAGAAAGAATGCAGACAAAACTTGTTCTTCTCGGAACCGGCACACCAAATGCGTGTCCGAATGCCAACGGACCTTCCTCCGCTGTCGTGGTCGGTGACCGTGCTTATCTGGTAGATTTTGGCCCTGGCGTTGTCCGCCAGGCCTCAGCCGCCTATTTTAACGGCGTGGATGCCCTGCGGCCGGATCTTCTGACCGTTGCCTTCTGTACGCACCTTCACACAGACCATACCGCAGGGTACCCGGATCTGATTTTTACTCCGTGGGTGCTGGAGCGCCCGGTTCCATTGAAAGTTTTCGGGCCAAAGGGCTTACAGCACATGACCGATCATATTTTACAGGCCTATGAAACCGACATTGATTTCCGAATTCACGGTTTCGAAAAAGCAAACGAATCCGGCTACCGCGTTGAGGTAACAGAAATTGAATCCGGCATTATCTACCGGGATGACCTGGTTACGGTGGAGGCTTTTCCGGTCAGCCACGGAACACTGGAATGCTACGGCTATAAATTCACCACACCGGACCGCACAATCGTCATCACCGGCGATACCGCTCCGCTGGATCTCGTGGCAGAAAAATCGAAAGGCTGTGATATCCTGCTGCACGAAGTGGAATACGCCGCCGGAATCTCCTGCCGCGAACCAAAATGGCAGAAATACCACCGGGAAGTGCATACGTTAAGCACGGATCTTGCCGGTGTTGCAAAAAAGGCAAATCCGAAACTGCTCGTTACGTATCACCGGATTTACCATATGAATGTACAGGATAACCACAAAAACCTTGCCGCCGAGATGGCATGGCGCGATGCCGCGATTCTGGATGAAATCCGGGATGCAGGGTATGACGGATATGTCGTGAACGGAAAAGACCTGGATGTATTTTAAAATACGGGGCAGCGTACCAATTCTGGTTTA
>ERZ834722.2109-NODE-2109-length-16637-cov-5.461766_pt1 | contig 16637 bp, 19 predicted proteins | sample MGYA00519576_ERZ834722 | MGnify/ENA primary metagenome ERZ834722 (study PRJEB31850, sample SAMEA3708759) | human gut metagenome | biome: human gut; feature: human-associated habitat; material: faeces | place: China | collected 2014 ...
GAGATATCTTATGGAAAAGTGGACATGTAGGTATTTATATTGGTAATGGTCAATATATTCATGCACCACAAACAGGTGATGTTGTTAAGATTGCATCTAATGTAAGTAGATTTACTTGTGCAGTTAGACCTTATTAGTAATGACTTAAAACCTTTAAGTTTATAAGCTTAAAGGTTTTTATTTTGTATAAAAACAACTTTTATTTACTTTTTTTAGAAAGTGATGTATAAATAATATGAGGGGGTGTTTTGTTTGAAAATTAAAAAATATTTTGTAGGATTTATTGCATCTACAATGCTTGTATCAACATGCTATTGTATAAAACCTGTAGAAGCTATTGATTTTTCAAAAGATGAATCAAAATATATGTCACTATGTGCAAGTGGAAAACTAACAAATAGTAATAAGAAAACATGCGAAGAATTCAACAGCTATCTCAAAGCTAAAAACAAGAAGTTAAAAAAAGATTTAGAAAACTATAGGCACACTATTAATAAAATTGTTAAAGACTTGTCACAGCAAATAGATAAATAGTTACTATAATCAATACATATCCTCCATAAATCCAGCTTGTTTCTGGATTTATCTTTTTATGCCATAATATGATTGATAACATTGCCACTATTATTACTGTTAATGTTGCCATCCCTTACCTCCATTTCAAAATTATTTACATTACTTCAATAAATAACTTATAAACATTACGTCAAATGTAAATGCTAATAATGCTATACATTCTAACTTTAATATGTTTATTGCTAATTTTGCTTTGTTTATTTTATGTTTTTTCATTTGTGGTTCTCCTTTCTTATTTGAATATTTCTGTGCCTTTTGTTTGTAAAATTTCTTTAAATTTTTCAAGTTCTATGCAATAGCCACCAAAATTTGTGCCGTATTTCTTGCAAAATTGAGTAGCTGTGTTTACATTTACTCTATAGTTCTCTGCTATTTCTTTGGCGTATAGCAGTTTAGGTAGATTATTTTGTTTTGTGTTTAGGATAGTTTCTAACAATTCGTTAGTTCTTTGTTGTTCTCGTAATATTTGTTCTTCCAACTCATCACCCTCTTTCTTATTTAATTTGCACGTTTACTATTGTCAACATTTTTAATAAAAAAAATATCATCAAAGTTACATTTTAGTGCTTTACATATATTAACCGCTAATTCTGGACTCGGGTTTCTTTCTCCTTTAGCTAATAACGATATTGAAGTTGGATTTGAATTGGCTTTTCTTGCTAATTCCCTATATGTAAAGCCTGCCGTTACTATTTTTTCTATAAAATCATCTAAATTTTTTACATATACTGTTCTATTTGCCATTTTTGTTTTACACCACCCTTCTGGTTGACTGTTGTAAACATTATATCATCTAGTTTACAATTGTCAATAGTTTTTTGAAAATTTTTTTAAAAATATTTACAATTGTAAATTTGTATAGTATAATTACACTTGTAAGGAGGTTGTCAAGATGGAAGTTTCAACACTTGAACTTGCTAAATATTTAAAAAATATAAGAGAAGCTCTAGGATATAGCATATATGATGTTAATAAATTATGCGAAATATCTCCTAGCTACCTATCTTTAATGGAAAATGGTAAACGAAGACCTAGTCCAATTATTTTAAAAAAACTATCTTCTATATATAATATAGATTACAACGATTTATTATCTAAAGCTGGTTTTGCAGAATTAATTGAAAATAAAAAAGAAGATAATTTTCGTTATGCTTCTAATAATGGTTTGGATACAGAAGGCTTGACAGATGAAGAAATAGAAGAATTAAAAGAATTTATTAGATTTAAAAAAAGTTTAAAGAAAAAGAAAGATTAGACTATGGAAGTATTAGATTTATATAATTTAACTGAAAAGGAAAAAATAGATATAATAGATTATAAATGGTCAAAGGCTAAAGCTAGAATCTTTGAAGAAAACAACGAATATAGTATAGGCATTGATTACAGCAAAATAGCTAATTCCATTGAAGAAAAAGAAATATTAGCTGAAGAATTAGGACATTATTATTGTCGGTGCTTTATACTATATTAATTCTGATATAACTTTAAAAAGAAAATGTGAAAATAGAGCAAAGAAATGGGCTTATTCTGTGTTAGTACCATTTCAAGAACTAAAAGAAAAAATCGCACAAGGCTTTAATTTATATGATTTATCAGATTATTTTAATGTAGATATTAAATATATGATTGACTGTATTGACTTCTATGCCCAAAAATATGGTATATTGGTTTAATATATAAAAGAAGGATAGTGCTGTCGCCAAACAAGACACTATCCTAAACACAAAACAAAATCCCTTTTACAAGGTATTTGCGTATTTATAATAACATATGTTTATTAAAAGTGCAAGACCTCTGTAAATGGATTTTAATAAAAATTTACGGAGGTTTATTATGGAAAAAAAGAACAGAAATGTAAAATCAAGAGGAAATGGAGAACGGGACAATATATTTTAGCCAAGCATTAAATTGTTATGTGGCACAATATCATGAACCGTCTGGAAAAAGAAAGACCTTAAAACAAAAGAAAAATGAAAAAGTAGGAGAATTTAAATCCAGATTTAATAAGATAATAACAGATATAAATCAAGGTTCTTATATAGAAAAAAGCTTTGATACTTGTTTGAGCATAATTAAAAATTATGTAGAACAAAAACATGATGATGGCATTACCTCTGATAGAACTTACATAAGAGATTTAGGAACAATTAATCAATTAGAAACATGTTGTAATAACTGGATAAATAAACCTATTCAAAAGGTTTCTGCTTTCGATATTGAACAATCAAAAAAATCAATTAGAGAGTATGCTAATAATACTATAGATAAGATTTGGAGATTTATTAATGTTATTTTCAAGATTGGAATATCAAGAAGAAAAATAATATATAATCCAATGGACGATGAAACTCTAGCTAAACCTATTTCAAAAAAAGCAAATAAACAAGTAGAAGCATTAACTCAAGAAGAAGAAAGCAAGTTACTAGAAGTACTTTCCAAGAGTCCCAATAAACAGTATAATAATATAATTCTTCTTCAATTGTATACTGGTGCTAGAATTGGAGAGATCCTCGCGCTGTCCAAAGACTGTATAAATTTAAAGAATAATTCCATAACTATTTATCGCACAATAACAAGAGACAAAAATGATAAAGCAATATTAGGTCAACATACTAAAACATACTGTAAAAAAACTGGATTAGATAAAGGTAGAAGATGTTTTCCTATGCAACCAAAGGTAAGAAAACTTATAGAAGAAATACTTGCAAATAAAATAACTAACATGCATAATTTATTGTTCTGGGATTACTCAAAAAATAGAATAATCACTGACGGAATGATTAATAGTTATTTGAGTAGAATAAATAAAATAAGTCCTAATGAAAGCATAACAGGTGCCTTATCTACTCATCGACTTAGACATACTTTTATAACAAGGTGTCAGGAAAAAAACTTGTCTCTTGCAGTTATCCAATCATTAGTTGGACATGTTCAAGGAAGTACTATAACTAACGACACTTATACATCAGTTTCGCTAAACTTTATTCAACAGGAACTTGAAAAAATGATCTAGAAATATCTATTGCATTATAATTGCATTAATTTGTAAAAGTAAAGTCTTGTAAATTACTGATATTTCAGTACTTACAAGACTTTTCAACTTTGGTGCGGATGAAGGGACTCGAACCCCCACACCGTTGGTACTGGTTCCTAAGACCAGCGCGTCTACCAGTTCCGCCACATCCGCAAGTGTTTACTAATTATTAACACTTATTAATATTAGCACATTCTAATTGATTTTGTCAATACCTATTATAAATATTTTTTATTTGGGGCGATTTATATCGCCCTTTATTTTTAACACATTAATATTTGCTCGCTGATGGCTGTTATTTCTATTATTTTAATAGGTCTAATATTTGTTGTTTTGTTTGTACTCCTACAGTTGTCCCTATTACTTTGCCTTCTTTTATAGCTACAAAAGTTGGTATACTCATTATATTGAATTTTCTTGCTAGTTCTAATTCATCATCTACATTTACTTTACATACTTTTAATGTTTCCTGTGTTTCATTTGCAATTTCATCAATTACTGGACTCATCATTTTACATGGTCCACACCAACTTGCCCAAAAGTCTATTAACACCGGCATTGGGGAATTATTTACCTCTTTTTCAAAATTTTCTTTGTTTAATTCAATTACTAACATTTTTGTCCTCCTTTTTAATTATTTCTAAACCTGCCTTAGCACCTTCATATACAGCTTTACTTATTTGAAGTATGCCACCTGTACAATCACCACAAGCATATAGGCCTCTTACTGATGTCTCCATATTTTCGTTTATTTTTATATTATTACCCTCTACTAACGCTCCTATTCTTTTTGCTAAATCTGTACTAGTGGCAATTCCTTCTGCTACAAATACACCATCTATTTTTATCGTCTTTCCATTTGCAAATTCAATTTCTTCTAATATATCTTTGCCTTTAACTTCTTTTACACTGTCTTTTATTGTTTCCACATCTATGTTTCTGTTTTGTACCATACTTTTTCCATTTGTTATTATTCTAACAGATTTAGCAATTGGTTTTAATATTTCCGCTTCATGAACTGCATAATTTCCATCTCCTATAACTGCAACATCTTTACCCCTAAAGAAAAATGCGTCACACACTGCACAATAACTTATGCCTTTTCCCTCATATTCTTTTATTCCTTTTATTGTAGATTCTTTTCTGTTTATTCCTGTTGCTAAAATTACATTTGTCGCATCATATTCTGCATTTATTGTTGTAACTTTAAAATTTTTTTCATTACTTATTTGTACTACTTCGTCTTCTATTATTTCTACACCTATTCTTTTTGCCTGTTCTATTCCTATTTTATATAATTCTTTTCCAGATATTTCTTCCACAAGTCCATAGTAGTTCTGTATCTTATGTGCTTTTTCTAGCGAGCTACTTCCTTTTGATATTATCAGTGTTTTTAAACCACCTCTTTGAGTATATAATGCAGCCGAAATTCCTGCAGGTCCACTCCCTATTATTATTACATCATACATAAATATCATTCCTTTGCATATTAAGAAATTTATAATTTTTATTCTTCCCCAATAGTATTTATTTTAAACAATTTAAATATTTCTACTATAACTATTGGCATTAGTACTAATATTACAATTTCTACTATGTTTCCTATTGGTAGTACTGGTATACTAAATATGCTTCTTAAACTTGGTATTAATAGTATAACAAACATTAACGCTGATGATGTCAATATTGCTAAAATTAATTTAGAATTGTTGAATATATTTGTTTTAAATATTGATTTTTTATTATTTCTAATATTAAATACATGAGTTAATTCAGACAATGCTAAAACAATAAATGCCATTGTTTGCCCAATTTCCACTCTTACCTCTTGTTCTGTTAGTCCTTCTATTATTGGCACATCTTTTGTACCTAACCCTATTATAAATGCAGCAAGTGTTAATAGTCCAATCATTACACCTTGATATATTATTCTCCAAGACATACCATTTGTAAATATACCCTTTTTAGGTTTTATTGGTTTCCTTTCCATAACATCTTTTTCAGCTGGATCCACAGCTAACGCTAATGCTGGTAAAGAATCTGTCACTAGATTTATCCATAATATATGTATTGGTAATAGCGGCTCTATTAGGTGTATATCAATTCCGAATATTTTGCTCAATAATGGAGTTATCAATATTGCTACAAACAGAACTATTATCTCTCCAACATTGCTTGATAATAAAAATTGTATTGCTTTTAATATATTATCATATATTCTTCTACCTTCTTCTACCGCTGAAACTATTGTAGCAAAATTATCATCTGTTAGTATAACATCTGCTGCTTCTTTCGCCACATCTGTACCAACTATTCCCATAGCGCAACCTATATCTGCTGTTTTTAGTGCTGGTGCATCATTAACGCCATCTCCCGTCATAGCCACTATTTCTCCATTTGCCTGCCATGCTTTTACAATTCTTACCTTATGTTCTGGAGATACTCTTGCATATACACTATATTTTCTAATATTTTTTGTTAACTCCTCATCTGTCATTTCTTCTAATTCACTGCCTGTTAATGCTTCACTCTCATTTTCTAATATCCCTAAAGCTTTTGCTATTGCAATTGCTGTTATTTTATGGTCTCCTGTTATCATAACTGTTTTTATTCCCGCTGTTTTACATTTATGTACTGCAAGTTTTACTTCTTCTCTTGGAGGATCTATCATTCCAACCATACCTATATATATTAAGTCATTTTCCAAGCTTGCCATGTCTTCTTCTGTTGGCTCATGATTTAATTCTTTGTATCCCATTGCTAAAACCCTTAAAGCATTTTTAGCCATTTCTTCATTATTTTCTGATATTGTTTTTTTGTATTCTTCTAAATCTGTTTTAATCTCATCATTTAATATATATTTTGTACATCTATTTAATAATTCATCTACTCCACCCTTAGTACAAACGACATACTTTTCTCCAACTTTATTTACTGTTGTCATCAATTTTCTATCTGAATCAAATGGAATCTCTTTTAATCTAGGCATTTGTTCAAACAATGAAGGTTCAAAATCCAATTTAAATCCCATATCAACTAGCGCTGTTTCTGTTGGATCTCCTGTAAGCTGATTATCTGTGCTTATTTTTGTATCATTACATAACATACTAATATGTACTAATCTTTCTAATGTTTCGTCCTCTTGTTTCAAATCAATTTTATTTATGTCTAATAATTTATTATTATAAAATATTCTTTGTACTGTCATTTTGTTTTGAGTTAATGTCCCTGTTTTATCGGAACATATTACAGTTGCACTTCCTAAAGTTTCTACTGCTGGCAATTTTTTAACAATAGCATGCTTTTTAACCATCCTTTGTACTCCTATAGCCAACACAATTGTTGAAACAGCTGCTAATCCTTCTGGTATTGCAGCTACTGCTAAACTTACTGCTGTCATAAACATATCTAAAGGATTTTTTCCATATAGTAATCCTATTACAAATATTACTGCACATATCACAAGCGCTCCTACGCCCAATGTTTTGCCCAGTTTATTCAATTTTTCTTGTAAAGGTGTTTCTGTTTCATCTGTGCTATTTATAATATTAGCAATTTTACCAACTTCTGTATTCATTCCTGTTTCAACAACAATGCCTTTTCCCCTTCCATACGTTATTAAGGAAGAGGAAAATAACATATTTGTTCTATCACCTATTCCAATTTTTTCATCTGATATGGCTTCAGTATTTTTTTCAACTGGAACCGATTCTCCTGTTAATGACGCTTCTTGAGCTTTTAAATTTGTTGCTTCTATTATTCTCAAGTCTGCTGGTACATAATCTCCTGTTTCTATAATTACTATATCACCTGGCACTAATTCTTTAGATGGCATTACAACTAATTTACCATCACGAATTACTTTTGCAACATGTGAACTCAATTTTTGTAAAGCCTCTAAAGACTTTTCTGCTTTACTTTCTTGCGCTACTCCTATTATTGCATTTATAATAACTACAATTAATATAATTATTGAATCTGTTATACCCTCATTTTGTAGATATCCTATTACACCTGACACTATTGCTGCTATAATTAGAATAATAATCATAAAATCTTTAAATTGCTCTAAAAATTTTACCAATATAGTCTTTTTCTTTTTTGCTTTTAATTCGTTAAAACCATACTTTTTTCTTCTTTCTTCAATTTCTTCTGATTTTAATCCTTCATTTGCATTTGTTGTTAAGCTTTCTAATGTTTCTGTTACTGTTTTGTTAAACCAATTTTCTTTCATATTATAATTCTCTCCTTTGCTAAATACTATCATATTTATTTGAATTTTGGTATATATAATTAAAAAACTTTTAAAGAAATTTATAAAACTTCTTTAAAAGTCTTGCTTACCTAAAAGGTTACTAACCAGATAAAATCGGATGTTGATTAGTAGTTTATAAGCTACTCCCTTTTAATATATTTTAAGATACTGTTTTTTCGTTTGAAACCTCGTTAATTTTTATGCTTCTAACGTGTTCTATTTTATCCCATGTTGTGTCTCTCTTAAATAAACATTTAAAGTTTATTAGTAACCAAGAGCCTAAAAATAACGGATAACATACTAATCCTCTTAGCATTGGTTTTATAGGTCTTTTATCCAATAGCATAATTAACATTGCTGTTCCTATTGGTAATAAAAATGTTGGAACAAAATATCTTACACAGTTCATAAATAGGTCAAGTCCACTCATTCCATTGCCAACATAAATTAAAAAGTTTAATGCTAGTAATATCAATGTTAATATAAACATTGGTATACTTCCTATTATATACAATAAACCATCTAAATTCATTAATGTCTTGTTCTCTTTTGTAGCAATAGCTAATGGCTTAGTATATTCTTTTATACATTGTATATGCCCTACTGTCCATCTTGTTCTTTGCTTCCAAGATTGTTTAAATCCTAATGGTTGCTCATCATACACTTTGGCATCCACTGCCCAACCTAACCTTTTTCCTTTTATTATTCTTTTCAATGAAAACTCTATGTCCTCTGTAAGTGTCTTTGTAACCCAACCTTCTGGTTTAATCACATCAAATCTTACCATAAATCCTGTACCATTTATTAATGGCGATAATCCTAAGTTATATCTTGCCAAATGATACATTCTGTTCATTGTCCAATAGAATATTGCATATCCTGCTGTAATCCAGTTATCTGTAGGATTTTTAATATCTCTATATCCTTGAACAACATCTTCTCCTTGGCACAGTTTTTTATTCATATTTTTCAAGAAATTTACATCAACTATATTGTCCGCATCAAATATGCAAAATGCATCATAATTTGCATCTTCTTCTATTTTTTGCTTCAAAAACCAATTTAACGCAAATCCTTTTGTTTTTTTAGTTTCATCAAATCTTTGGTATACAATAGCACCGACCTGTTTCGCTACCTCTGCAGTTTTATCTGTACAGTTATCTGCAATTACATAAATGTCATATAGTTCTTTTGGATAATCTTGTTTTTTCAAACTTTCTATTAAATCTGCAACAACTGCTTCTTCGTTATGTGCAGGTATAATTGCCATGAATTTATGATTTTTATTAATTATAAATGGTTTATCTTTTAATTTAATTAACGAACAAATACTAATTGCCATTTGATAAATCCAAAATATTGTTATTATCCAAACCAATGCTTGTTGTAAAATATATAAGTATTCCATTTTTTTCTCCTTTTTGCTTTTTTATTTTACTTTTTTTATTTTACTTTTTTCATTATACTATTCTCTTTTTATTTTTGCAACCATATTTTATAATATTGATAATTTCTAATATAATATTTTTATTCAGCATCTTCTTTATGATTTACTTCTAAGTCTTTCATACTTAAATTAATTCTGCCTTGATTATCTATTTCTGTTACTTTTACTGTTACTTCGTCTCCAACATTTAATACATCTTCTACCTTTTCCACTCTTTTACTAGATATTTTTGATATATGAAGTAATCCTTCTTTTCCTCCTCCAATATCCACAAATGCGCCAAAGTTCATTATTCTTGTAACTGTTCCATCATATATTTCGCCAACTTCTATTTCTCTTGCTATGTCCATTATCATTTTCATAGCCTTTTTTCCACTGTCTGTGTCTGTAGAATATATGCAAACTTTTCCATCATCTGATATGTCTATTTTTACGCCTGTTGCATCTATAATTTTGTTAATCATTTTTCCACCAGGTCCTATAACATCTTTTATTTTGTCTGTGCTTATTGTCGCTGTCAAAATTCTTGGTGCGTATTTAGATATTTCATCTCTTGGTTTTTCTATTACCGGTGCCATAATTTCGTCTAATATATAATCTCTTGCGATTTTTGTTCTTTCAAATGCTTGCTCTATTATATCATATGTTAATCCATCAATTTTAATGTCAACTTGTATCGCAGTAATTCCATCTTTTGTTCCACCAACCTTAAAGTCCATATCTCCAAAGAAATCTTCTATTCCTTGTATGTCTGTAAGCATTATATATCTTTCTGGATTATTTTTGTCTGTAACAAGTCCTGTTGAAATTCCAGCTACTGGTTTTCTAATTGGTACTCCTGCGTCCATCAAAGCTAGCGTGCTTCCACATATGCTTGCTTGTGACGTTGAACCATTTGAAGATAAAACTTCTGAAACAACTCTTATTGAATATGGAAATTCATCTTCTGAAGGGATTACCGGAACTAGTGCTTTTTCTGCCAACGCTCCATGTCCAATTTCTCTTCTTCCTGGTCCTCTTGAAGGTCTAGCCTCTCCTACACTGTATGATGGAAAATTGTATTGATGCATATATCTTTTTGAATCCTCTTCATCTAATCCATCTAGTATTTGTTCTTCGCTTTTCATTCCTAATGTTACAATTGACATTACCTGTGTTTGACCTCTTGTAAATATTGCACTACCATGAACTCTAGGCAATACACCTACTTCACAAGAAAGAGGTCTAATTTCATCTATTTTTCTTCCATCTGGGCGTTTATGTTCTTCTAAAATCATTTCTCTTACACATGCTTTTTCTAAATCATGTATGCTTTCTGCTATGTCTGTTTGCTTTTCTTGTGCAAATTCTTCTCCATTTTTTTCTATAAAATAATTTAGTATATCTTCTGAAATTTTCTCTATATTTGCATCTCTTACCTCTTTGTTTTGAGCTTGTACGTCTTGATACATTCTTTGTTTAAAGTTTAATTCTATTTCATTATATATTTCTTTATCAACTGCAAATGATTTATATTCAAATTTTGGTTTTCCTATTTCTGATTTCATTTGCGAAATAAAGTTGCATATCTTTTTTATTTCTTCATGAGCTTGTTTTATAGCTTCTAACATTGTTTCATTTGGTATTTCATCTGCGCCAGCTTCTATCATTGTTATTTTTTCTAATGTACCAGCAACTGTTAAAGTTAGTCTACTATTTTCTCTTTGTGCAAGTGTTGGATTTATTACAATTTGATTATCTACATATCCAACATTTACTGCTGCTGTAGGTCCTCCAAATGGTATATCTGATATTGTAAGTGCTGCTGAAGCCCCTATCATTGCACATACTTCTGGACTGTTGTCTGGTTCAACTGAAAGTACAGTTGCTACAACACATACGTCATTTCTAAAATCCTTTGGAAATAGTGGTCTTAATGGTCTATCTATTGCTCTTGATGTCAATATAGCTTTGTCTGTTGGTTTTCCTTCTCTTTTTGTAAAACTTCCTGGTATTTTTCCAACTGCATATAATTTTTCTTCATAATCAACTGATAATGGAAAGAAATCCACACCCTCTTTTGGTTCTTTGGCAGCAGTAACATTTACCATTACAACTGTATCTCCATACCTTACCATTACACTTCCATTTGCAAGTTCTGCAATTCTTCCTGTCTCTATAGTTAACTTTCTTCCTGCCAATTCTGTTTCATAAGTTTTAATCATAATTATTTCTCCTTTTATTATATTTTTATATAAACAATATTTGGCATTAGTTGTAACCTCTACAATTTATTATAGCTTGACTTTAGTAAATTGTACAAGCTACCTTCTAACTTCAAATATTGTATTTATATTATTATTTTTTTATTTTAGTTTTTTATGTATTTTTACATTATTAAATTGGACGTTAAGCTTATGCAAAACGTCCAATTGTTAATATTATTTTCTTAATTTTAGTTTTTCTACTATGTCTCTATATCTTTGAACATCTTTTTTTGCTAGGTAGTTTAGTAAATTTCTTCTTTTACCAACCATTTTTAATAATCCTCTTCTTGAGTGATTATCTTTAACATGTACTTTTAAGTGTTCTGTTAATTCATTAATTCTTTCTGTTAAAAGAGCGATTTGTACTTCTGGTGAACCAGTGTCTTTTTCTTCTCTTTTATATGTGTTAATGATTTCTTGTTTTCTTTCCTTTGTCATTGTTTACACCTCCTATTTTTCTTTACTCCTTTAACTGAGCTTTTAGCCTTGGTGCTTTGCTTAAAAAGCTAAGTAAAAGGTTTACCGTGAATAGTATACTATATTTTTTTTGATTTATCAAGGGTTTTAGGAAAATTTTGTTAATTTCTGGATTTCTGTTGTTGCAATTCACAGTCCGTAAAATTATTGTTTGTGTGGCGCCCCGTCCCTCTTGTCTCACCCTTTGCCTCAAAAATGCATAAAAGGTAAGATAGTACAATCTACCTCACCTTTTATAATTTATATTATCCTAATTCTGCAAAATATTTAATTGTTCTAACCATTTGGCTAGTATAAGAATTTTCATTATCATACCAAGATACAACTTGAACTTGATATAAACCGTTTCCAATTTCTGTTACCATTGTTTGTGTTGAATCAAATAATGAACCGTATCTCATTCCAATAACATCTGATGAAACTAAGTATTCATCTGTATATCCAAATGATTCGCTACTTTGAGCTTTCATTGCTGCATTTATTGATTCTTCTGTAATGTTTTCTCCTTTAACAACTGCTACTAATATAGTTGTAGAACCTGTTGGTACTGGAACTCTTTGTGCAGAACCAATTAATTTTCCATTTAATTCTGGTATAACTAATCCTATTGCTTTTGCTGCTCCTGTTGTGTTTGGTACAATATTAACAGCTGCTGCTCTAGCTCTTCTTAAATCACCTTTTCTATGTGGTCCATCTAATATCATTTGATCTCCTGTATAAGCATGAACTGTTGTCATTATTCCTGATTGAATAGGTGCAAAATCATTTAATGCTTTTGCCATTGGTGCTAAGCAGTTTGTTGTACATGATGCTGCTGATATAACTGTATCTTCTGCTTTTAATATATTTTCATTTACTCCGAATACTACTGTTGGTAAGTCTTTACCTGCTGGTGCAGATATAACTACTTTTTTTGCTCCTGCTTTTACTCCAAGTCTTGCAATTTCAGCTAGACCTCTTGTTAATAGTGCTGCAAATGTGTTATCGCCAAAATTTAGCTCTACTGAAATTCCTGCGCAAAATGCTATTATATTTTTTAGTGCTGAACCGTATTCGACACCTATAACATCATCTGAAGTATATACTCTCATATTTTTGCTCATAAATATATCTTGAACATAATTTCTAACTTCTTCATCCTCAGATGCGCTTACTAATACTGTTGGAATTCCTATTGAAACTTCTTCTGCATGACTTGGTCCTGATAAAGCTCCAACTTTTACTCCTGGTATTTCTTCCTTTATTACATCTGTCAATATTGATAGTGTTGATTGCTCTAATCCTTTTGAACATACTATTATTGGTTGTTTTTCTACATCTACAAATTGCTTATATTGTTTTACAATATCTCTTGTAAATTTTGATGGAGTTACATGTAATATTAAATCTGAATTTTTTATAACTTCTTCATAACTTAATGAACAAGATACTCCATCCGGAATTGTTATATTTGGTAAAAATTTACATTTTCTATCATTATTTATTAAATCTGCTTCTGATTTATCAAATGACCAAATTTTTACTTTATTTCCAATACTTTCAAGGTACATAGCTAATGCTACTCCCCAACTTCCGCTTCCTATTATTGCTATATTCTTCATGTTAATTCTTCCTTTCATTTGTTATATTAAGTTATATTTACTTTTTAAAACTTAATTTATTTTCTTCACCTTTATATATTCTTTTTAAGTTTGATCTATGATTAAATATCACAAAAACTGCCATTGCAATTCCAAATATTATATAATTACCTTCATTTACTAAATAATGACTATTATCTCCTGTAGTTATAAATATAGTTAATACTGGAAATAAAACTGCTGCCATTATTGAACCTAATGAAACCATTCTTGTTAATGCCATTACTAAAAGTGCAAATACTAAGCATATTAAACCAATTTGCCAATTTATTAATAATAAAATTCCAAGTGATGTTGCAACACCTTTTCCGCCTTTAAATCCAAAATATACTGGAAATGTATGTCCTACTACAGCAAAAAATCCAGCTAGTTGAACTAATATTTCTGGTTTAACATTTGTTGCTATCTTTCCTATCCAAAAAGCAACTAAAACTGCTACCACACCTTTTAAAATATCGCATATTAAAGTAAGAGCAGCTAATCCTTTTCCAACACTACGAAGCATATTCGTTGTACCAGCATTTCCGCTTCCTTTTTCCCTTACATCAAAACCTGCAAATTTCTTACTAAAAATTATTGAAAAATTAACACTTCCTATTGCATATGCAATTATTGCTACTAAAATATATACTGCCATAAAAAATCACTCCTTCTTTTGTTTAATCTTTATCTCTTTTTTCTCTTACAATTATTCTAATTGGTGTACCAGTTAAAACAAATTCTTTTCTTAATTGATTTACCAAATATCTTTCATATGAAAAATGGAATAATTGTTTATCATTTACAAACACGACAAATGTTGGCGGTTTTGTTGACGCTTGTGTCATATAAAATATTTTTAGTCTCTTTCCTTTATCTGTTGGTGGTTGAACAATTGCAATTGCTTCATTTAATACTTGATTTAAAACAGATGTTGAAACTCTCATTGCATTTTGGCTTGCTACAGTATTTATAAGTTCATATAATTTTTCTACTCTTTGTCCTGTTTTTGCAGATATAAAAATTATTGGTGCATATGATAAATATGACAATTTATTGTATATCTCCTTTTTATATTTTTCTACTGTATTGTTATCTTTTTCATATTCATCCCATTTATTTACAGCAATTATAATACCTTTTCCTGCCTCATGTGCTTCTCCAGCAATTTTAGCATCTTGCTCTGTTACACCTTCATTTGCATCAATCATAAAAATACAAACATCTGATCTTTCAATTGCAAGACTTGTTCTCATAACACTGTATCGCTCTAAATTTTCTGTTACTTTGCTTTTTCTTCTAATTCCAGCTGTATCTATGAATACATATTTTCCATAAGAGTTTTCGAACTCAGAATCTATAGCATCACGAGTTGTTCCTGCTATATTGCTTACTATAACTCTGTTTTCGCCTAATATTTTATTTACTAAAGATGATTTTCCAACATTTGGTTTTCCTATTAAAGCAACTTTTATAACTGTACTATCATCTTCCTCATTATCATTTTTTGGTAGTTTTTCATAAATTGCATCTAAAACATCACCAATTCCTAAAGCATTGATTGATGATACTGGATGAGGATCACCTAAACCTAAATTATAAAATTCATATATATCGTCTGATGTTTTTCCAAAGTTATCTGCTTTATTGCAAACTAAAACAATTGGCTTTTTAGACTTTCTTAACATTAATGCAATTTCGTTATCTGCATTTGTAATTCCTCTTTTAATATCTGTAACAAACACAATAACATCTGCCATGCTTATTGCAATATCAGCCTGATTACGCATTTGAGATACTATTAAATCTTCTGATTCTGGCTCTATTCCTCCTGTATCAATAACAGTAAAATCCATACCACGCCAATTAGCATCTGCGTATATTCTATCTCTTGTTACACCTGGAGTATCTTCTACTATTGATATTCTTTTGCCAACTATATAATTAAAAAAAGTGGATTTACCTACATTAGGTCTTCCAACTATTGCTACTACTGGTTTTGACATATTTATTTTCCTTTCATTTTGTTTTAAATATTTTATAACAGTTTATATGATTAGTCAAGAGGACAGAATTTAAAAGAAAAACAGTTTGCTCTTTCAGAAGAACAAAAAAAACAGCATTGTTCATGCTGATTTTTTTATTCTTCATTATCGCTTTTTACGCTTACAACTTTTTCTCCATCATAATATCCGCAAGCTGGGCATATTCTGTGTTGTTGCATCATTTCATGACAATGTGGACATTCTACTAAATTTCTTGCTTTTAAAGTCCATGTTGATCTTTTTAAATGAGTTCTTGCTTTTGACCATCTTCTTTTTGGTTGTGCCATTATTATCCCTCCTTTGCCAATTAGTATCTATGTATATGTATACTAATAATTTGACAGTTTAAATATCACTTTAAAAGTATACTAGTTTTTTCCAGTTTTGTCAACAGTTATTTAACCCCATTTTTTTATATTCGTAAACTTTTAAAAGTTTTTGAATATACTATTCATATAAAATACAATAACGGAGGTTAATTTTATGTGTGGTTTTGTTGGTTTTGCTAATTTAAAAGAAAATATTTCTTCTAAAACTAATATTTATAATATGAATGAATCAATTTCTAAAAGAGGTCCTGATGAAGATGGATATTATTACGAGGAGCACATTTGTCTTGGTCATAAAAGATTAATTGTTGTTGACCCTGATGGTGGTAAACAGCCTATGAGTGCAATGAAAGATGGTAATCTTTACACTATTGTTTATAATGGTCAATTATACAATACAAAAGATCTTAGATCTGAACTTGAAGAAAATGGTTTTACTTTTGATTCATATTCAGATACTGAAGTACTTTTGAAAAGTTTTATTTTTTGGAAATATGATGTTGTAAAAAAACTGAATGGTATTTTTTCTTTTGCAATTTGGAATAGTAAAAAAAATGAGATCTTTTTAGCTAGAGACCATTTTGGAGTTAAACCTTTATTTTATACTAT
>ERZ834722.2115-NODE-2115-length-16600-cov-8.678090_pt1 | contig 16600 bp, 10 predicted proteins | sample MGYA00519576_ERZ834722 | MGnify/ENA primary metagenome ERZ834722 (study PRJEB31850, sample SAMEA3708759) | human gut metagenome | biome: human gut; feature: human-associated habitat; material: faeces | place: China | collected 2014 ...
CAAAGTATTTTATCTTAAATCGGGCAATCTTCTATACGGCAAGACTGGTGTCATCTCAGAAAGAGCGGGAATTTACAGGTTCTGACTATAACGAGATCAAACGGGTGTATTCCATCTGGATCTGTATGAATATGAAAGAAAACAGTCTGAGTCATATCCATATGGTGAAAGATGATTTACTTGGCGAACAGGAATGGAAAGGCAATCTGGATATTTTAAATATCGTGATGATCGGACTGGCAAAGGAGATTCCGCCAAAGGAAGAACAATATGAACTGCATCGATTGCTTGGAACGCTATTGTCACAGACAATGACGGCAGAACAGAAATTGAAGCTTATGAAACAGGAGTATGACATACCGGTAGACAGACACAGTATAAGGGAAGAGGTGAATATCATGTGTAATCTGAGTGAAGGCGTAGAAGAGATGGGATATGTAAAGGGCGAAGCCGCGGGCATAGTCAAAGGTGAAATAATAGGCGAAGCACGAGGAAAATCGGAGATTATCCTGAAAATGCATAAGAAAGGCTATTCCTTAGAGCAGATCATGGATGTAACCGATATGAGTGAGACGGAAATCAAGACAATTATAGGATAAGAGCATAGGCAGAACAGGTAATATGTATATTTTAGCAGAAGTCCGGATATGGCAGAAATGCTCTATCTGGATTTTTTTTGAAGGCTATGTTAAAACTTTTTTAGGAGTCATCCTGTCTATTATAGTAGATGCCTGACATTCATGATTATAAGTAAAGGAGAGATGATTATGGGAAAAATGAAAAGCAGATTAAAGCGGTTCGTTGTCTGGTGCATGGCGGTAGTCATGTTGTGCATGAGTGGACCGTTTACAGCAAATGTGGCAGCGTTGGAAAGTGAGACACCGGAACTTGCGGCAGCAAAGACTGTAAAGATCAAAAATGCAAAAGTTGGAACAAAAGTCACGGTAGGGAATTATACCTACAGAATAACCGCACTGACCCCGAAGAAGAAAACGGTAGAGGTAACGGGATTTACAAAAAAAGCAAAAAAGAAGCGCACTGAGGTGATGGTGCCTGCCAGTATAAAGATTACATCGAAGACAGGAAAGTATAAGGGAACTTATAGTTTTAAGGTTACGTCTGTTGGGAAAAAAGCGTTTTACAATAACAAGAAAATATGGAAGGTCACATTGGGAAATAACATCCGTACAGTAAAAAAACAGGCATTTTACGGATGTACCAATCTTCTGACTCTTATTTTCTATGACGCATCCAATCTGAAGGTATTTGAAGCAGGAGCATTTCAGAATTGCAAAAATCTGTGGTATACGAACCTGGACAAGCAGAATCTGATGATAAAAAAGATCGGGAAAAATGCACTAAAAAACTCAGGCATAAAAGATAATCCGTATTTTATCAAAACGAGGAGAAAACCGAAAACAATCGATAACAATCAGATGATCATAACAGAGTCATACGAGGACGGCGGTGAAAAGATCGGCGGGCTGGATAATATGGGTGAGGGTGTTGTGAGCAAATGGAAAGGGCTTGTTGTCTATTCGAAGAAACCGGTAAATCCAAGAAAATTTATTGCGAAATATGGAGATTCATATGGATACCGAGAGGCTGATCTGCCGGTGCTTGATGGTTCCGGTGGGGCAACAACATATCTGCCAAATTACAAAAACATAAAGATTTTGTTCGGAGCAAACACCCATAAACTGGAATCGTCCATTTGGGAAGTCTTTGGAGAGATAAATATGGAATATTATAACGTTGCTCCTTATATAAATGCAGGATATAAATATATGACCTATATTTACATAGACAGCTTGGTAGAAAAACCATATGATCTTTCTATTTATTATGGAAAAGAAAAAGTAAAAACGGTCAAGATGGAAGGCATCACAAAGGCAGAAAGAAAAACAGCCCTGAAGGAATCGGTTACAACCTGGGGAACTCTGGCGGATGTTTTAAAAGTAAACAGGCTGTTCGAGAAACTGAGAGCAGGCTATGAAAAGAAGTATAACAGATCTGCAAAAAATCTTGATATGGGAGAAATGATACAGTTACTGGATGCTTATATAGGCTCATTTCCATATAAAGAATATAATTGCGGGGCGGTCTGGTATATGGTCGAGGCAGCAAAATACTACGGAGCATATGGAATGGTTGTATACAATGATTCGGAAAAAGAATATTATCGAAATCTGCAGCCGACCATATATGGTTCGCTCAAGAATTATAATGCGGTTCATGATGAACATACAAAGATGTATTTTCACACGATCGGAATGGTGATCTATGAAGGCGGCTATATGTTTGGAGAACTAAATGGTAATATGGCGAACCATAAGAGTACATATATGAAATGCCTGCCGGAGGATTATCATAAGATTACAGAATTCAGAATGGATCAGACCCCTCTGACAAGTGTTGATGAACATTGTATCCAAATCGCATCGTATAAAAATGTTGCTGATTTCTGGCAAAAGAATTATAAGATAGATGTTCATACATTCGATCCGTATAATCCGGATACATGGTATTAATTCGGAATTGTTAATATACGGCATCAGATACAGATAATAGAATTTATTTGTATCTGGTGCCGTTTTTTTACGCATTGTGATGGTAAAAAATGCGGATTAATGCTACAATAAAACGAATGGGGAAACGCTTTGGCAGATACGAATGAAAAGGCTGAATGAGATTATACGAGAGGAAACGAAAAAATGAACAAACGAAACCGGTTAAAAACCATTCGGCCGCAGAATGAACGTGCGGCAAGAGCATTCCGTAAGAAGCAGAACATGAAGGTAGAGCTGAATAAAAAGTGGCTGCCTGTTGTCTATGTGGTGATGCTCGGCATCTGTATTTTACTGAATGTGACAAATGATAGTCTGGATCCGGCAAATGTGCTGATCAGTGTCTGTATGTTTGGAATCGTGGGAGCGATATTTGTCTATGCATATAAGCATCTGAAGCATATCGACCAGATGGGGGAAGATTTTCGTATAGCCATCAGCTATATCAAGGGCGACTATGCAAAAGAAAAGAAGCTTCTTTGGGATCTGTATCGTACCGAGACCCGGTATGGTATCTTTAATGAGGAACATCTGAGAAATTCCTATGTAGATTATGTGGAAGAAATGAAACGTCTGGAGCAGGATGAAGAAGGAAAATATGCCTGTGACATCGAAGATTTTATAAATTATCAGTTGATCGATGATGCAGTAGAAAAGGGTCGTCTGAATCTGGTGCCGGGTGCCATGACCGGACTTGGTATTCTTGGTACCTTTATCGGTCTGTCAATCGGACTTCAGGCATTTAACACTGGATCAGCAGAAGAGATCACGAACAGTATCGGACCTCTGATGGATGGTATCAAGGTTGCATTCCATACCTCTATCTATGGAATGATCTTTTCCCTGACATTTAATCTGATCTTTAAGACGGTTCTGGAACAGGCATATCATAAGCTGGATGAATTTGTAGCAGAGTTCAAACGGTATGTACGTCCGGATGCGACTTACGATAACGGTAATCTGGAACTGGATTTTCAGAAGAAACAGTTGGAAGCAACGATAGCAACACAGAAAGCCATCGAGGAGACATTGGCTTATCTGAAATCTATGCATGAGGACATCGAGGATATCCGTATCCTGACAAAGGATCAGAATGATATCTTCCGTGGCAGATTGAACCGCCCGAGAGCGATCGAACAGAGCAGCAGGGAGGGATAAGGCATGAGCAAGAAACGAAGAAGACCGGAGGAAGAAGAAACCTCCTACTGGCTGTCTTATTCCGATATGATGGCAGCACTCCTTCTGATCTTTATCCTGATCATTTCATTTACACTGATGCAGTCAAAGAGCCAGTACGAGAGCAAACAGGCAGAGCTTGATAAGCAGAAGGAGATCATTAAAGAGCAGGAACAGCTCTTAAAAGACCAGCAGGAGGAGCTTGACCGTATCGCAGGCATCCGAAGTGATCTGGTGGCGGCTCTCCGCGATGAGTTTGCAGACAGTTCGTTAAATGTAAAAGTTGATGAAAAAACCGGAGCGATCACATTTGATGCAAGCGTTTTGTTTGATGTAGCAGACAGTGATCTGAAGGAAGAAGGAAAGACGTTCTTAAAAGAATTTCTTCCAAAATATTGTAATGTGCTGTTAGATGAAAAATATCGTGATTATGTATCGGAGATTATTATAGAAGGTCATACAGATACGAATGGATCTTATATTTATAATCTTGAACTTTCCCAGCAGAGAGCCTTTTCTGTTGCAAAGTATTGTCTGACTGAGAGTAACGGGATCATAAGCTCCACGGATGTTGAACTGCTTCGAAGTGTGCTGACGGCAAATGGAAAGTCCTACAGCAATCCGATTTATAAGGAGGATGGATCTGTCGATCTGGAAGCATCCAGACGAGTAGAGATTCTGTTCCGGCTTCAGGATGAAGAAATGATCGCTGAGATGATGGATATTCTGAAAGAGAAATAGATATTTTGAAAGAGAAACAGACCAACACTTGCGGTTTTAAAAACGAGATGGTACAATGAGCATTGCGATGGGATGTGTTTGTACATACCAGCATAATGCGAAACCAACATTGAACCGGCAGGTGAAATGGTACAATGAGCATTACGGCGGTACATATTTATATGATATGTACTAAATGGATAGATTGTCTTTTGAAAGGAAAACGAGATGAAAAGAGTAGTTGTAACAGGAATGGGCGCTGTAACCCCGATTGGAAATAACGTAGAAGAATTCTGGGATGGCATTAAGAAGAATAAAGTAGGTATTGGCGAGATTACAAAATTTGATGTATCCGAATATAAATGCAAAATGGGTGCTGAAGTAAAAGATTTTGATCCGAAACAATATATGGATCCAAAGGCAGCCAGAAGAATGGAGCCGTTCTGCCAGTATGCAGTTGCAGCTACAGGCGAAGCAATCAGGAATGCGGGTATTGATCTTGAGAAAGAAGACCTGACAAGATTCGGAACCTGTATCGGTAACGGACTTGGCGGTGTAGCTACGATCGAAAAGGAACATGCCAAGGTTATGAATGGTAAGGCAAACCGTGTCAGTGTAATGATGGTTCCTATGATGATCTCGAATATGGCAGCCGGAAATGTAGCGATCGCATATGGCTTAAAGGGCAAATGTACAGATGTTGTAACAGCATGTGCGACAGGAACAAACAGCATTGGCGAGGCATATCGTTATATTCAGGTCGGAGATGCAGATGTGATGGTAGCCGGAGGCGCTGAATCACCGATCTGTGAGACAAATGTTTCAGGATTTATCTCCATGACAGCTCTTTCAAGTGCAACAGAAGCAGATCGTGCGTCGATTCCGTTTGACAAAGGCAGATGTGGATTCGTTATCGGTGAAGGAGCTGGAGTCGTAGTTCTGGAATCTCTGGAGCATGCGCAGGCAAGAGGAGCAAAGATCCTTGCCGAGGTTGTCGGATATGGTTCCACCTGTGATGCATTTCACATTACATCCCCTGCCGAGGATGGAGAGGGTGCAGCAAGAGCCATGACACTCGCGATCAACGAGGCTGGCATTACACCGGCAGACGTTGATTATATCAATGCACACGGAACAAGTACCCACCACAATGATCTTTATGAAACAAGAGCCATTAAGAAAGCATTTGGTGAGGATGCATATAATGTAAATATCAATTCTACAAAATCCATGATCGGTCATTTATTTGGCGCGGCCGGAGCAGTTGAATTTATTACATGCGTAAAATCTATCGAAGATGGATACATTCACCCAACAGTAGGTCTTCGTGAGACAGAAGGCGAGATCGACCTGAATTATACAAAGGGTGAGGGCGTTCATAAGGACATTACATATGCACTGAGCAATTCTCTTGGATTTGGCGGACACAATGCAAGTATCCTTGTAAAGAAATGGGAAGAATAAGATCCAGACAAAAACAGATATAAAAGAATTACACATCATAAATAATGTGAGCAAAAGTATTTGCACGAAAAAGTGTAAATTTACATGGAAAAGTGAAAATTTACATCAAAAAGTGAAAAAACGTATTGACATATTCCTTGTGTTATGGTAAAGTATCTCCCGATGAACTGCCGAAGACAGTAGGTGCCGGATGGCATAAGTTGAAAAACACCTACCGAGGAATATATCGTTAATATTATTTTAACTATATGCTCTCTGTCTTATCGACAGAGAGCTTTTCTTATTTTAGCAGAAGATGCTTTCTGTTAACTATGTGCAGTCATTAGTAAAACAAGGAGGCGCATTATGGCAAAGGTAGAGATTAAGAAGCCAGTAGTTGAAGAAATCAAAGCTAACTTAGATGGTGCTCAGACAGCAGTTGTAGTTGACTACCGTGGACTTACAGTTGAGCAGGACACACAGCTTCGTAAGCAGTTAAGAGAAGCTGGGGTTGTTTATAAGGTATACAAGAACACCATGATCAACTTCGCTATTGAAGGCACAGAGTTCGAGGGACTGAAGCCATGTCTCGAAGGACCTACCGGATTAGCTATCTGTAAGACAGATGCTACAGCAGCAGCCAGAATCCTGGCTAACTTCGCAAAGACTGCTCCGGCACTTGAGCTTAAGGGTGGCGTTGTAGAAGGTACATTCTACGATGCAGCAGGTATCGCAGTTATTGCAAACATTCCTTCAAGAGAAGTACTTATTTCCAAATTCCTTGGAAGTATCCAGTCACCTATTGCAAACTTCGCTCGTGTTATCAAGCAGATTGCAGAACAGAAGGAAGCTTAATTATTTGTGCATACAGGCACATCGGCTTCTATTTAATAGAAGCAGCAATTATTAAACTATATTATATTAATGGAGGAAATAATAATGACAACTCAGGAAATTATTGAAGTAATCAAAGGTTTATCAGTATTAGAATTAAATGACTTAGTTAAAGCATGTGAGGAAGAATTCGGCGTATCAGCAGCAGCAGGTGTTGTTGTAGCAGCAGCAGGCGGAGACGCTCCAGCAGCAGAAGAGAAGGATTCATTCGATATCGAACTTACAGAAGTTGGTCCTAACAAGGTTAAGGTTATCAAGGTTGTTCGTGAGATCACAGGTCTTGGCTTAAAGGAAGCTAAGGACGCTGTTGATGGCGCTCCAAAGGTTATCAAAGAGGGAGCTTCAAAGGACGAGGCTGAGGAAGCTAAGACTAAGTTAGAGGCTGAAGGCGCTAAGGTTACATTAAAGTAATTTTATTCCTTGTATTTATGAATATCTTTCGACCTGGCGGGAGAATTACCTGCCAGGTCGTTTTTGTCAAAGTTCCGGCGAACTGATCATTTTTATCAATAAGAGCAGTTGAGACCGAATAAGTGATTATAAGATTCTGAACACAGATACGACATGATATAGTCAGCGTTATGTATCTGTTCTGTAATAATACCGCTGCAGGCTGTTTCAAAAGAATGCAGAGGGGCATATAAATATGGATAAAAGTTCATATACAATTCTTTAATAAAAAATTCCAAATATTTCTTGACATATACCTTGAAAATGTGATACAGTGTAGGATGTCTATACTATGGGTTGGTTTGCGTTCGAACCAGACATATAATGACACGGCTAATATATTTCGGTTAAATGTAAGCATTTCAACAGAATATACGCTTAAAAATAAATTCCAAGGGGTGAATGTGTCGATGGAAAAAAACAGAATTAGTCCTGTTCAATCTGGTAAAGGTATCCGAATGAGTTATTCCAGACAGAAAGATGTACTGGAGATGCCTAACTTTATCGAAGTTCAGAAAAACTCATACCAGTGGTTCCTTACCGATGGTCTGAAGGAGGCATTTAAAGATATCTCTCCTATTACTGACTATACAGGACAGCTTAGTCTTGAGTTTGTAGATTTCCAGTTATGTAGAGATGATGTGAAGTACTCAATCGAAGAGTGCAAGGAAAGAGATGCAACATATGCTGCACCGCTTAAAGTAAAAGTAAGACTCCATGCAAATGACGCAAAGGAAATGTCAGAACATGAGATTTTCATGGGTGATCTTCCTCTTATGACCGAGACAGGTACATTTGTGATCAACGGTGCAGAGCGAGTTATCGTAAGCCAGTTGGTGCGTTCACCTGGTATCTACTATGATATTGCACATGATAAGATTGGTAAGAAGCTGTACTCCTGTACAGTTATCCCAAACCGTGGTGCATGGTTAGAGTACGAAACAGATTCGAATGATGTTTTCTATGTTCGTGTAGATAGAACCAGAAAGGTGCCTATCACAGTACTTATCCGTTCACTGGGAATCGGAACAAATGCAGAGATTATCGATCTGTTTGGCGAAGAACCAAAGATTTTAGCAAGTATTGAAAAGGATCCTTCTGAGACATATCAGGATGGTCTTCTTGAGCTGTACAAAAAAATAAGACCGGGTGAGCCTCTTGCAGTAGAGAGTGCAGAGAACCTGATCAATGCAATGTTCTTTGATCCAAGACGTTATGATCTTGCAAAGGTTGGACGTTATAAGTTCAATAAGAAGCTGGCATTCCAGAACAGAATTACAGGTCAGATACTTGCAGAGGATGCGATCGATCCGGCAACCGGTGAAGTGATCGCAGAAGCAGGCACGACACTTACAAGAGCACAGGCAAAGGATATCCAGGATGCTGCTGTACCATATGTTATGATCCAGACAGAAGAACGTAATGTAAAGGTGCTTTCAAATATGGTAGTAGATCTGTCCAAGTATGTTGGATTTGATCCTGCTGAAGTAGGTATCCATGAGGGTGTATACTATCCTGTTCTTGAAACCCTTTTAAATGAATATTCAGACGAAGAAGAATTAAAGGCAGCTATCGCAAGAGATGCATCTGACCTTGTTCCAAAGCATATAACAAAAGAAGACATTATCGCTTCAATTAACTACAACATTCACCTTGAATATGGTATTGGAACAAAGGATGATATCGATCACCTGGGTAACAGACGTATCCGTGCAGTCGGAGAACTTCTTCAGAATCAGTATAGAATCGGTCTTTCCAGACTGGAAAGAGTTGTAAGAGAGAGAATGACGACTCAGGACGTAGAGACGATCACTCCACAGTCTCTGATCAACATCAAGCCTGTAACAGCAGCAGTTAAGGAATTCTTCGGAAGTTCCCAGTTGTCACAGTTCATGGATCAGAACAATCCATTGTCTGAGCTGACTCATAAGAGAAGATTATCAGCCCTTGGTCCCGGTGGTCTGTCACGAGACAGAGCAGGATTCGAGGTTCGAGATGTACACTATACTCATTATGGTAGAATGTGTCCTATCGAGACTCCTGAAGGTCCTAACATCGGTCTGATCAACTCTCTGGCTACTTATGCAAGAATCAATGAGTATGGTTTTGTAGAAGCACCATACAGAAAACTGGATAAATCAGATCCTGCAAACCCTGTAGTTACAGATGAGGTTATTTATCTGACGGCAGATGAAGAAGATAATTACAGAGTTGCACAGGCAAATGAACCTCTGGATGCAGATGGTCATTTCGTAAATAACAACGTATCAGGAAGATACAGAGAGGATACAACAGAGTTCCCGAAATCAAGAGTTGATCTGATGGACGTTTCTCCTAAGATGGTATTCTCAGTTGCTACATCCATGATTCCTTTCCTTGAGAACGATGATGCAAACCGTGCTCTGATGGGATCAAACATGCAGCGTCAGGCAGTTCCGCTTATGCTTACCGAATCAGCCGTTGTAGGTACCGGTATGGAAGCAAAGGCAGCTGTTGATTCAGGTGTATGTATCGTTGCAAAGAGAGATGGTGTAGTTGAATATTCCACAAGTAAGGAAATCTGTATTAAGGCAGATGAAGATGGAACAAAGGATATCTACCACGTTATCAAGTTCGCACGAAGCAATCAGGGTAACTGTATGAACCAGAGACCTATCGTATTCAAGGGCGAGCATGTTAAGGCTGGAGAGGTTATCGCAGACGGACCATCTACTTCAGGTGGAGAGATCGCACTTGGAAAGAACCCTCTGATCGGTTTCATGACCTGGGAAGGTTACAACTACGAGGATGCTGTTCTTTTAAGTGAAAGACTTGTAAAAGATGATGTATATACATCTATTCATATTGAGGAGTACGAATGCGAAGCGAGAGATACCAAGCTCGGACCGGAAGAGATCACAAGAGATCTTGCTGGACTGTCCAATGATGCATTAAAGGATCTGGATGAGAATGGTATTATCCGTATCGGTGCTGAGGTTCGTGCCGGAGATATCCTTGTCGGTAAGGTTACTCCTAAGGGAGAGACAGAACTGACAGCAGAGGAAAGACTCCTTCGTGCCATCTTTGGTGAGAAGGCAAGAGAAGTAAGAGATACTTCCCTGAAGGTTCCTCATGGAGCATTTGGTGTCATCATGGATACCAAGATCTTCACAAGAGAAAACGGTGATGAACTTTCACCGGGTGTTAATAAATCAGTCAGAGTATACATTGCTCAGAAGAGAAAGATCCAGGTAGGAGATAAGATGGCTGGTCGTCATGGTAACAAGGGTGTAATTTCCCGTGTACTTCCGGTAGAAGATATGCCATTCCTTCCAAATGGTCGTCCGCTCGATATCGTGTTGAACCCACTGGGCGTTCCTTCACGTATGAATATCGGACAGGTTCTTGAAATCCATCTTGGTCTTGCTTCACAGGTTCTCGGATTCAAGGTTTCAACTCCTGTGTTTGATGGTGCAGACGAGTTTGATATCATGGATACTCTTGAGATGGCGAATGATTATGCAAATACCGAGTGGGAAGATTTCTATGAGAAATATAAAGACTCTGTTTCGGAAGAAGTAATGAATTACCTCTATGAGAACAGAGACCACAGAGAAGAATGGAAGGGCGTTCCGATCGACAGAACCGGTAAGGTACAGCTTCGTGACGGTAGAACCGGTGAAGAATTTGACAGCCCTGTAACAATCGGTTACATGCATTATCTTAAGCTCCACCATCTGGTTGATGATAAGATCCATGCACGTTCAACCGGTCCGTACTCATTAGTTACACAGCAGCCTCTGGGTGGTAAAGCTCAGTTCGGTGGACAGCGTTTCGGTGAGATGGAAGTTTGGGCACTGGAAGCATACGGTGCATCATATACATTACAGGAAATCCTGACTGTTAAGTCGGATGATGTAATCGGACGTGTTAAGACATATGAAGCGATCATTAAGGGTGAGAATATTCCTACACCTGGTATCCCTGAGTCATTCAAGGTACTGCTGAAGGAATTCCAGTCACTTGGTCTCGATGTCAGAGTTGTAAAAGACGATATGACAGAGGTTGATCTCGGTGAGACGATCGAAGCGTATGACGAGAATGTTAAGAGCATGATCGATGATGATAAACGGGAAGCTGATGAACGTGAATTTGAAGAAGCGGGCTTCAGCGGAACAGATGAAAATGATGAGCTGACATCATTATCAGACGGAGAATATCTGGATGATTACAATGACGACTATGATGGCAACTCGGATGATGAATTTTAGAAAGGAGATTTTGTAAGATGCCAGAATTTAACATGGAAACTCCAGAACAGGAACAGGCTTTAAGCTTTGACGCAATTAGAATCGGACTTGCATCTCCTGAAAAAATCAGAGAATGGTCACATGGTGAGGTTAAGAAACCTGAGACTATCAACTACAGAACATTAAAACCGGAAAAAGACGGTTTGTTCTGCGAGAGAATATTTGGACCTAGCAAGGACTGGGAATGTCATTGCGGTAAATATAAGAAGATCAGATATAAAGGTATTATCTGTGATCGATGCGGTGTAGAGGTTACAAAGGCCAGCGTTCGTAGAGAGCGTATGGGTCATATCGAGCTTGCAGCACCGGTATCCCATATCTGGTATTTCAAAGGTATTCCTAGCCGTATGGGACTGATCCTTGATATTTCTCCAAGAGTACTTGAAAAGGTATTATACTTTGCATCTTATATCGTTCTTGATCCAAAGGACACACCGCTTACTTATAAGCAAGTTCTGACAGAGCAGGAATACAGAAAGGCTGAAGAGGACTTCGGATACGGCTCCTTCCGTGCAGGAATGGGTGCTGAGTCCATTCAGGAGCTCTTAAGAGCAATCGATCTGGATAAAGAAAGCGAAGAATTAAAGGCTGAGCTTAAGAATTCAAGCGGACAGAAGAGAGCCAGAATCATCAAGAGACTGGAAGTTGTTGAAGCATTCCGTAATTCTGAGAATAAGCCGGAGTGGATGATCATGGATGTTATTCCGGTTATCCCACCGGATATCAGACCTATGGTTCAGTTGGATGGCGGCAGATTTGCTACATCTGACCTGAATGACTTATATAGAAGAATTATCAACAGAAATAACCGTTTAAGAAGACTTCTTGATCTGAACGCTCCTGACATCATTGTCAGAAACGAGAAGAGAATGCTTCAGGAAGCTGTTGATGCGTTAATTGATAATGGTAGAAGAGGCCGTCCTGTAACAGGCCCGGGTAACAGAGCATTAAAGTCTCTGTCCGATATGTTAAAGGGTAAGCAGGGACGTTTCCGTCAGAACCTTCTTGGTAAGCGTGTTGACTATTCAGGACGTTCCGTTATCGTAGTAGGACCGGAACTTAAGATTTATCAGTGTGGTCTTCCAAAGGAAATGGCTATCGAATTATTCAAGCCATTTGTTATGAAAGAACTGACAGCCAGCGGCAGAGCGAATAACATTAAAGCTGCTAAGAAGATGGTAGAAAAGCTTGAGCCGGAAGTTTGGGATGTACTGGAAGATGTAATCAAAGAGCATCCGGTTATGTTAAACCGTGCTCCTACACTTCACAGACTGGGTATCCAGGCATTTGAGCCTATCCTTGTAGAAGGTAAGGCAATCAAGCTTCATCCACTGGTATGTACAGCGTTCAACGCCGATTTCGATGGTGACCAGATGGCTGTTCACCTTCCGCTTACAGTTGAGGCACAGGCAGAATGTAGATTCCTGCTCCTGTCCCCTAATAACCTTCTGAAGCCTTCAGATGGTGCTCCGGTTGCCGTTCCTTCACAGGATATGGTTCTTGGTATCTACTATCTGACAATGGAGAAGGATGGCGATATCGGAGAAGGCAAGTTCTTCAAGTCAAAGAACGAAGCACTGCTTGCATATGAGAACAAGGAGATCACTCTCCATTCTAAGATAAAAGTAAGAAGAACTGTTACGACAGAAGACGGAACAGAGGTTACAGGTATCATCGATACTACACTCGGTCGTTTGCTGTTCAACGAGATCATTCCTCAGGATCTTGGATATGTTGACAGAACAAATCCTGACAATATCCTGAAACTTGAGATTGATTTCCATGTTGGTAAGAAACAGTTAAAGCCGATCCTTGACAAATGTATCAATACACATGGCGCAACCAAGACTGCAGAAGTTCTGGATGACGTAAAGGCAATCGGTTACAAGTATTCAACCAGAGGTGCTATTTCAGTATCTATTTCAGATATGAAGGTGCCGGACGAGAAGAAGCAGATCCTTGCAGATGCTCAGACTCAGGTTGACAAGATCACAAAGATGTTCAGACGTGGTCTTATGACAGAGGAGGAGAGATACCTCGCTGTTGTTAAGGTTTGGGAAGAAGCCGATAAGGTTCTGACAAAAGCCCTTCTGGACGGACTTGATAAATATAACAACATCTTCATGATGGCAGATTCCGGTGCCCGTGGATCTAACCAGCAGATCAAACAGCTGGCTGGTATGCGTGGTCTGATGGCAGATACAACCGGTCGTACGATCGAACTTCCGATTAAGTCAAACTTCCGTGAAGGTCTTGACGTTCTGGAGTATTTCATTTCAGCGCATGGTGCTCGTAAGGGTCTGTCCGATACAGCGCTTCGTACAGCCGATTCAGGATACCTGACCAGACGTCTGGTTGACGTATCACAGGATCTGATCATTCGCGAGACAGATTGTTGTGCAGGAAAAGCAATTCCTGGTATGGAAGTAGAAGCATTCATGGAAGGCAAAGAAGTAATCGAATCCTTCCAGGAGAGAATTACAGGTCGTTACCTTGCAGAATCTGTATACGATAAAGATGGTAACCTTTTAGTTAAGGCAAACCACATGGTATCACCAAAGAGAGCTGCTCTGATCGTAAATCAGGGTGTAGATTCAAACGGTGTTCCGTTCCTTGATCCGGATACAGGTGTTACAAGACAGGATGCAAAGATTAAGATCAGAACGATCCTGACATGTAAGTCACACCTTGGTGTATGTGCAAAATGTTATGGTGCCAACATGGCAACCGGACAGCCGGTACAGGTTGGTGAAGCTGCCGGAATCATCGCAGCTCAGTCAATCGGTGAGCCTGGTACACAGCTTACCATGAGAACGTTCCATACTGGTGGTGTTGCCGGTGATGATATTACACAGGGTCTTCCTAGAGTAGAAGAGTTGTTCGAAGCAAGAAAGCCAAAGGGACTTGCGATCATCGCAGAGTTTGGCGGTAAGGTTCAGCTTCGTGATAATAAGAAGAAGAGAGAAGTTGTTATCACAAATGACGAGACAGGCGAATCAAAGGCATACTTGATTCCTTATGGTTCCCGTATCAAGGTTCTGGACGATCAGGTTCTGGAAGCCGGTGATGAATTAACAGAAGGTTCTGTTAATCCGCATGATATCTTAAAGATCAAAGGTATCCGTGCAGTTCAGGATTACATGCTTCGTGAAGTACAGCGAGTATACAGACTTCAGGGTGTTGATATCAATGATAAGCATATCGAGATCATTGTTCGTCAGATGTTAAAGAAGATCAGGATCGAGGATAACGGAGATTCATCCTACCTTCCGGGAACACTGGTTGACGTTCTTGATTTTGAAGATACAAATGAGCAGCTCATCGCAGAAGGCAAACAGCCGGCAGAAGGCTCACAGGTAATGCTTGGTATTACAAAGGCATCACTTGCTACAGATTCCTTCATGTCAGCAGCGTCCTTCCAGGAGACAACAAAGGTTCTTACAGATGCAGCTATTAAGAGTAAGGTAGATCCGCTTAATGGTCTGAAAGAGAACGTTATTATCGGTAAGCTGATCCCAGCAGGTACAGGTATGAAGCGTTATCGTTCTGTAAAGCTTGATACAGAGATGGATGAGATCAACTTCTTTGATGATGATGACGAGATCGACTTCGGAGATGATCTGGAAAGCACAGAGTTAGAAGATGCAGTTGATACCGATGCAGATGCAGAGGATGAGGCGGAAGAAAATGCTTCAGACTTGGAATCTGTAGAGGCAGAGACATCTGATAACGAATAAATAAATTTGAAAAGTGCTTGACACGAATAATTTCAATATATATAATGGTAAGGCATGCGTGAGAACGTATGCCTTATATTATTTTTTATTTTGAAAGTAGGAGGTGAAAACATGCCAACATTTAACCAGTTAGTTAGAAAGGGAAGACAGACAGTAGAGAAGAAGTCAACTGCACCAGCTCTTCAGAGAAGTTTCAACTCATTAAAGAAGAAGCCAACTGAGACAAGCTCTCCACAGAAGAGAGGAGTTTGTACAGCAGTTAAGACAGCTACTCCTAAGAAGCCTAACTCAGCTCTGAGAAAGATCGCCAGAGTTCGTTTATCAAACGGTATCGAAGTTACAAGTTATATTCCAGGTGAAGGTCACAACCTTCAGGAGCATAGCGTAGTTCTTATCCGTGGTGGTAGAGTAAAGGACTTACCTGGTACAAGATACCATATCATCAGAGGTACTCTTGATACAGCAGGTGTTGCAAAGAGACGTCAGGCTCGTTCTAAGTACGGTGCTAAGCGTCCAAAAGATGCTAAGAAGTAATTAAAACCGTATTATTGGAAACATTCCAAAAAAATGTGCTGGTTAGGCCATGTTTTTGCTATGAGATAAGGTGTTGATGCATAAAAATGCAGAAAACATCAGATAGATAGAAGAGATGGAAATAACAGCACGAACACATTTTATAATGTGAGTACCGAAGAATTAATAAATATTAAGGAGGGAAGAACCGTGCCACGTAAAGGACATATCGCAAAGAGAGACGTATTAGCGGATCCAATTTACAACAATAAGGTCGTTACAAAGCTTATCAACAACATTATGTTAGATGGTAAGAAGGGTGTAGCACAGAAGATCGTCTACGGTGCATTTGATCGTATCGCAGAAGAGACTGGTAAGCCTGCATTAGAGGTATTCGAAGAGGCTATGAACAACATCATGCCACTCCTCGAGGTTAAGGCTAGACGTATCGGTGGTGCAACATACCAGGTACCTATCGATGTAAGACCTGACAGAAGACAGGCTCTCGGACTTCGTTGGTTAACAGCTTTCTCACGTGCAAGAAGTGAGAAGACTATGGAAGAAAGACTTGCGAAGGAGATCATGGATGCAGCTAACAACACAGGTGCATCTGTAAAGAGAAAAGAAGACATGCACAAGATGGCAGAGGCAAACAAGGCATTCGCTCACTACAGATTCTAATTGTCTGTGTGAGAATGCATTTGTATGCATGCTTATGTGTATATGGGACACAATAGATGTGTTACGAAAAATAGCAAAAGGAGGACAATCCGTTGGCTGGAAGAGAATATCCATTGGACAGAACAAGAAA
>ERZ834722.2121-NODE-2121-length-16566-cov-2.711526_pt1 | contig 16566 bp, 14 predicted proteins | sample MGYA00519576_ERZ834722 | MGnify/ENA primary metagenome ERZ834722 (study PRJEB31850, sample SAMEA3708759) | human gut metagenome | biome: human gut; feature: human-associated habitat; material: faeces | place: China | collected 2014 ...
TGCTCCCATTGTTGACCTTACAACTTTTGGATTATAACTATCTGCAGTTGTTTTTGTAACTATTATCTGTTTTAAATTTACACTATCTGCTGTTCTTAAAATAGTTCCTAAATTTCCTGGGTCTTGTATTCCATCTAGTGCAAGGATTATATCTTGATCATATTGTATTTTTTCTGTTTTACTAGGCTTTTCTAAAACAGCAAGAATCCCCTGTGGAGCAACAACATCAGTCAAAAAGTTAAATACTTTTGCATTTACATATATGCAATCATATTTTGCAATTTCATATAAAAGTTTCTGTTCTATATCTCCGGTTTTTAAGCACTCTTCGCAAACAACAATTTTATCTATTTTAGCATTTGCTACAATAGCCTCTTCAATCATCTTCACGCCTTCGATTATATACAAACCAGCTTCATCTCTGTACTTTTTATCTTTTAACTTTTTTATATTTTTTACAGTTTCATTATCTTTACTAGTAATAATTTGCATGAGCTCTCCTTCCAGTTATTTCTGTATAGAAACACTAAGTAAAATTAACATTTCTTTTATTATTTCTATAATCTTCTTTTCGTCTTTTTCGTTTGTGTTTAATGTTATGTATGGTTCAATTCCCTGTGAGAATCTTATTTTTGGTCCATATTTTGTTACTAATTTGTTTATCATGTCTCCGTTTATTTGAATGTTGTCTTTATCTAAGTAAAATACTACATTTTTGCCTTTTTGTGATAGTTTAAGCACATTTGCGTTTCTTGCAAGTATTTTTATTCTTGCAATTTCTATTAAATTTTCAACTTCTGTTGGCATTGTTCCATATCTGTCTATTATTTCATCTATAACGTCTTCTATATCTTTATTGTTTCTACACAATGCAATATCTTGATAGATTTCAATTTTTTGTGCACTGTCTTCTATGTATGTTTCTGGAATATAGCTTGATAAATCGATGTCTATTTGTACGTCTTTTTCTTCTTTTACCGGTGTTCCCTGCATCTCTCTTACGACTTCATCTAGCAATTTACAGTAAGTATCATATCCAACTTGCTCCATGTGTCCAGATTGAATTTCTCCAAGCATGCTTCCTGCACCTCTTATTTCCAAATCTCTCATGGCAATTTTAAATCCAGAGCCAAATTCGGTAAATTCTTTTATTGCCTTCAATCTCTTGTCTGCAACTTCTGATAATAATTTATCTCTTCTATATGTTACATATGCGTATCCTTGCCTGTCTGAACGGCCAACTCTTCCACGTATTTGGTATAATTGGGCAAGTCCAAGTCTATCTGCATTTTCTACTATTATTGTGTTCGCATTTGGAATATCTATTCCAGATTCCAAAATTGTTGTACAAACAAGTACATCTGTTTTATGCTCAATAAAATCTTGCATTATGCTTTCAATCTCTGCTCCTGTCATTTTTCCATGTGCAAATTCAACTCTTGCCTCTGGAACTAATTTTGAAATTTCATCTGCTTTTCTTATTATTTTTTCAACATTATTGAACAGATAGAATACTTGACCATTTCTTTCAAGTTCTCTTGTTATTGCTTCTTTGATAACTTCATCATCATACTCTAACACATAAGTTTGAACAGGTTTCCTGTTTTGAGGTGGCTCATAGATTACAGACATATCTCTTACTCCAACAATCGACATATGCAGTGTTCTTGGAATTGGTGTTGCTGTCATTGTAAGTACATCTATGTTTTCTTTTAGCTTTTTTATCTTTTCTTTATCCTTTACACCAAATCTGTGTTCCTCGTCTATAATTAGCAACCCTAAGTCTTTAAATTCCACATCTTTGCTTAAAAGCCTATGTGTTCCAACTACTACATCTACTTCTCCTAGTTTTAGTTTTTTTATTACCTCATCTTGCTCTTTTTTAGTTCTAAATCTGTTTAGCAATTCAACTTTTATTGCAAACTCTTCCATTCTTGTCTTAAACTCTTCATACTGCTGGTTTGCAAGAATTGTTGTTGGAACTAAATATGCAACTTGCTTTTGATCCATTACAGCCTTAAATGCTGCACGGATTGCAACTTCTGTTTTTCCATAACCAACATCTCCACAAAGTAGTCTATCCATTGGTTTATTCGACTCCATATCTTTTTTCACTTCTGCAATACATCTTAATTGGTCATCTGTTTCTTGATATGGAAAACTATCTTCAAATTGTTTTTGCCACGGCGTATCTTTAGAAAACATAAAGCCCTGAGCCTTTTGTCTTCTGGCATACAATTCAATTAAGTCTCTAGCAACTTCTTTTAAATTGTTCTTTACTCTTGCCTTAGTGTTTTCCCACTCTTTGCTTCCAAGCTTATTAAGTTTAGGCTCTCCATCGCCCCCACCAACATATTTTCTAATGTTATCAAGCATATCTGTTGGCACATACAAAACATCATCGTTTTTATACTTAACCTTTATGTAATCCTTGGTAATTCCGTCTGCTGTTGTAATAGTATTTACACCAATATAAATTCCTATTCCTTGTGTCTTGTGAACAACATAATCTCCAGCTCTTAAATCTGCAAAAACAACCTTTTCTCCCTGTTTGAAAGAATCTGTATGCTTTTTCTTTTTTGGTTCACTAGCAATAAAATCTTCGCCCGTAATTACCATTACATTTGTCTCGTAATTTTCAAAACCAGACGACAGGCTTCCATTTGATATGATTACCGTTTTATTTTTAAAATATTCCTCAATTGAATTTTTATAAATTTTCTCTTGTGAATCTTCTAATTTTTCGAAGTATTTATACTTTATTTCTTCTGGTTCTAATAAAGCCTCAATTTTCTTGCTTCCAGCCTCATTTCCAGCAAGTACAATAACTCTCTTATTTTCATCTAGTGCTTTCTTTATTTCTGTGGTTAAAATGTTCAATTCACTCTTGAAAAAGTGCATATCTCTGTATTTAAAATTAAATACATTTGCAGAAAATTTTGTAGTATTCTTATCACTTAATAAGTCTGTTTCGTACAAATATATCAACTGATTTTCCACATTTTCCACATCATATTTTGCAATATTTTTTATAGAATCTGGAACAATTCTATCTTTTTCTAGCAAAGTTTCAATAAGTTGATTATTGTCATTAATTATATTTTCTTGTCTTACATTTATTTTCTCAATATCATCTAAACATATTAAATAATCTTCTCCAATGTATTCCATAAAAGACGATTGCTTATCATAAAACTCATTAAAATATTTATCGACTTTGCTTATATAATCTCCATTTCTTATAAGCTCTATGTCTTCTGTTATATTTTTAGCGTTTTCTTCACTCGCATTCTCTTTTTTATTCTCAATTTGTTTGCAAATTTCATCAATATTTTTTGTTACAATAAGCTCATGTGATGGATAAATTCTAGCTTCTTCAATCATCTTATTAGAACGTTGAGAAGTTATACTAAAGCTTCTAATCGAATCGACTTCGTCTCCCCAGAACTCAATTCTTACACCCTGTGTGTTAGTAGTCCCAATATCTAAAATTCCGCCTCTAACACTAAACTGACCTTTTCCATCAACTATATCTGCCCTTTCATATCCAAGGTGAATCAAGCTTTGCTTTAATTCTTCCAAATTGAAACACTTACCAACCTTAAACTCTAATAATGCTTTATACACTTCTTCTTTCGAAATCATTTTTTGCATCATTGCTTCTATAGTTGTAATTACAATTAGTCTATTTTCGTTCTTTTTAGCAGATTTTTCTTGTTCAAAAATTTTATTTAATGTTTCTATTCTTTCATATGGCAAATCTTTACTCTCTGCCACGTAGTCATATGAAGCTATTTCTCTCTTTGGAAAATATACAACATTGCCAGAAAAATATTTTAAATCTTTATATATTTTTTAGCCTGCAACTCATTATAAGTTACTATGCAAATGTTTCTATCTGCAAACTCTTTCGTAGCCTCTAATAATTGTATTTTTCCAACGCTAGATAAGCCCGATAATACTATCGGACTTATTTTTTTATTTATATCTGATACATACTCTTTAAACTTTTTCAAGTTTTCAAGCTCTTTAATTAGAATATTCATTACTATTCCTCTTACATATTTTCTAGATATTTAATATAAATTTTTGCACAACATTCACAGTCAAATTCTGCCCTATGGAACCCATCTTCTTGAATTCCAATATATCTTGCCACTGTATTTAGCTTATGGTTTGGCAAGTTTGGCAACATTTTTCTGCTAAGCGCAACCGTATCTATAACTTTATTTTTAGAAAAGCTCTTGTTTGAATTGTTTTGTAAAAAGCTAACATCAAAATTAGCATTATGTGCAACGATAATATGATTACCAATAAACTCTACAAGTTTAGGCATTACCTCTTCAATTTGTGGAGCATTCTCTAACATTTTATTAGTAATTCCAGTCAAATTTGTTATAATATTTGAAACTTCTTTCTTAGGCTTTACAAGTGTAGAAAAATTGTCTATCTTTTTTGCACCCTCATACTTAATTGCACTAATTTCAATAAGCTCATTATATACAGGCGAAAGTCCTGTAGTTTCAACATCAATTGCAACAAATTTTACTTCTTTCTTTCGTTTATTTATTTCAATTCTTTTGTTGTCATCTAAAATTGATATTTGTTCCATAGTGCTTTTCTAAATTTCTCCCTTTTTAATTTTTTCTAAAGCAATCGCAATTTGGTCTGGGCAAGAAGTTCCTTTTCTGCCACATTCAATTCCTTTTAATTTTGCAATTACATCATCAATGGTCATTCCTTTTACAAGGCTTGCAATTCCTTGCAAATTTCCGTTACAACCATTTATTACTTTTAAGTTCTTTATAATATTATTCTCAACTTCTACAATTATTTCTGTAGAACATACTCCTTGTGGTTTATATCTATATTCCATTTAAAAGTTCATTCCTTTCATTTTATAGTATCCCTATATCATTTCAACTTTTATATCTATATTTTTACTATACAATAATACAACAAAATTAGGAAAAAATCAAGGAAATAGCAAACTAAAATTTGCTTTTTATGTAAATTAGTGTTATACTATACCTAATCGAGAGTTACCAAAACCTCGTATAAAATATTTTATTTGGAGGGCCTTATTATGGCTGAAGTAAGCGTAAAAAGTAGTTTTGAAACGTTGGTTGCAGTATCCAAGATGAATGATTCAAAACGGCAGGTAATTTTGAGAGGTTCTTGCCCGCTACTTACGAACCCATACATTTCTTATGGCGATCGAGTTCTGCTCGATTTCCGGATCGGTTTAACTGACGAAGAAAAAGACATGTCTCTTGCAGAGCTGAAGCAAAAGTTCAGTAAGCTGCATATAGTCAAATTTCCCTTTGGTCAGACCGAATGTCTAAAAAGTCAATTCAACGGAAAAACCTTTTTGCTGTTCTACTACCATGTGTACAACATGGAGGAGGGCATCGCTCTTTACCAAAAGCTTAAGGAGAAGTACTTCGATGAGAAGTAACGCCTAAACCTCCAAACCCTTGGATCACGCTTGCGATCCAGGGGTTTTATTTTTTCTCATTTGCATTTTATGTAAATATGTATTATAATATATATATCGAGGCATCATGCCTGTAATTTATATATTGTGAAAGGATTATAAGATGACTGACTTAGTGAATTTGGCAATTCGGAAAAATCTTTTAGGAGTGCAAAGAGAAATTTGTCTCTACGTTAACCAACCTCACGTTCTGGATGTTTTTATTCCAGCCGAGGACAAGTTGAACATTTTGCTCCTCATAGGAATTACATCTGATGAATGCAATCATTCTCGTGCTGGCATGCGCATCCGGCGTAAGTTAAGCCCTTTGTTTGCAAAAAAATACGACAAAATCCAGCGTAATTACAGCATTATTCACCAAGAAGACGGAAAAAACTTCATGCGTGCAGAATTCCACTGCTACAGTCGCATTTCTGGTCGAAAGCTTTACAGAGAGCTCAAGAAAGAGTTCTTTAAGTAAAAAACAGTAAAAAATCCTTTAAATCCCCTAACTTGCACTTGCAAGTCAGGGGATCTTTTTATATGAAAATTTTTACAGATTATTGTTTATCAACTATAATAATATTTTTTATTTGTATTTTATAAATATAATTTTCCACTTAATTTTATTTAGCCACAAACTTAAATATTAATTTTATCCTTTATTTCTTAGCTCATTTGTTATTTTTATTAAATTCACTACCAAATAATTTATATCTTCTTTCGTATTTTCATCTCCTAATGTTATTCTTATTGTTCCTTCTAGCCATTCTCTATCTAATCCTATAGCCATTAATACATGAGACGGAGTTGCAGTTCCAGATGAACAAGCAGAACCACCAGAAGCACATATTCCAACTTCATCAAGTTTCATTAAAATATCACTTGAATCGCAGCCTTTAAACGAAACATTTATATTTCCTGGTAGTCTATTTGTTAAATCTCCGTTTATTTTTATATCTTTAATATTCTCTATTAATCTTGATATACAATATTGCCTTAAAGCTAATAATTTTTTATTATATCTGTCTATATTGTATGTTGCAATCTCTATTGCTTTTCCTAATCCTACTATTCCAGCAACATTTTCTGTTCCAGACCTTTTATTTTTTTCTTGATGACCACCATCTTGTATTCTTTCAAAGTTTATACCTTTTCTTACATATAATGCTCCAACACCTTTTGGTCCATAAAATTTATGTGCAGACATCGAAAGCATATCTACATTCATACTCTGAACATCTATTTTTATGTTTCCAACAGCCTGAACTGCATCTGTATGGAACACTATATTATTACGATGTGCTATTTTTCCAATTTCTTGTATATTCTGTATAGTTCCTAGCTCATTATTTGCCATCATAATGCTAATTAAAATCGTATCATTACATATGTTACGTTTTAACTGATTAATGTCTATAAAGCCATTCTCGTCAACATTTAGATATGTTACTCTAAAACCTTTGTGCTCTAGATTTTTACACGTATTTAAAACCGCTGGGTGTTCAATTTTAGATGTTATTATATGGTTCCCTCTACATCTATTTGCATATGCAAATCCTTTAATTGCTAAATTATCACTTTCACTTCCACAAGAAGTAAAATATACTTCCTCTTCACAACAATTTATTGCTCTTGCAACTTTTCGTCTAGCACACTCTATAGCTCTTTTTGCCTCACGGCCTATATAATATAAAGATGATGGATTACCATACTCTAAATTAAAATATGGTATCATCTCATTTAAAACTTCTCTCTTTACTGCAGTTGTTGCAGAATGGTCAAAATAAATCTCCTTCAAAAAATCACTTCCTATTCAATATATTATATTCAAACATAAATAAAAGGTGCTGGCTTTTAACCAACACCGTTTCCTTATTTTGTAGATGAATCTTTCCATCTATCTACTTTAATATCTCTATATGTGTCCATTACATCTCTATACTTTGAATATTCATCTTCCCATATTATTGAAGGAATCTTTTCAAATGCATTAGACATTTTTTCTGTTTCCTGTAAGAAAATTATTTTTTCTTGTGGCGACATTTTGTTGTACTTTTTTGAGAATAGATATAGTTTATCTAATTCTTCGTTTGCTTTTATAAATGACCAAAAGTCTTTTACTTCAATTCCGGCCATATTAATCTGCATTATAGCAACCATAATTAATGTTATAATTATGAATATTAATATTCCAATAACAACAATTGCCTCCATTTTTTCTACCTTCCTTACTTTTCAAGACTATTCTTCATTAAATATTGCCTCGAATTCTTCTCCTGTAATTTTCTCTTTTTCTAATAATTCCAATGCATCAATTCCATCATAAGCAACATATACTAAAAAATTACTAGATTCAAGATATAATTTAAGAAGTTCTAATATATCATTATCATCTTCAACAATAAGTACGCTTTTTTGCATAATATCACCTCAAACTTAAGTCATATTATACCACAAAACTAAAAATTACGTAAATTTAAAAAGTTTTTACGACATACCGTAAAAACTTTTTGCCAATTATAACTTAAATTGTGAATTGTAAAGTTCTGCATAAAAACCATTTTGCTTCATTAATTCCTCATGATTACCTTGCTCAATAATATTACCTTCATTCATAACAAGTATTAAATCAGCATTTTTTATTGTGGATAATCTGTGAGCAATTATAAATGATGTTTTACCTTCGGTTAATTTATCCATTGCTTTTTGAACTAATTCTTCAGTTCTTGTATCAACATTACTAGTAGCCTCATCTAGAATCAAGAATGGTGCATTTTGGATCATACCACGAGCAATTGTAAGAAGTTGTCTTTGACCCGCTGACACTGAATCATTATCGTTAAGAATTGTATTATAACCATCTGGCAATGTTTTAATGAAATGATCAAGCCCAACAGTTTTGCAAACACTTTCTACCATTTCCATTGAAACATCTGAAGTATTATAAATAATGTTATCTTTAATTGAACCATTAAATACCCAAGTATCTTGAAGAACCATTGTAAATAAATCATGAATATTACCACGAGTTAAATCCTTCGTAGAAACACCATCAATTAATATTTCTCCTTTATTAATATCATAGAATTTCATAAGCAGATTAACCATTGTAGTTTTACCAGCACCAGTTGGCCCAACAATTGCTACTTTTTCACCAGCTTTGGCTTTAGCACTAAAGTTCTTAATTGTGGGTTTATCATTACCATCATATTTAAACTCAACATTTTTAAATTCAATATTGCCTTTTACTTTTTCTTTATCCAAAGTAGTTTTAATATTACTTTCATCAGCCATTTCTTTTTCATCTAAGAATTCAAATACTCTTTCACTAGCTGCAGCAGTTGATTGGAGACTAGTCATCGCTTGAGCAATTTGAGAAAGCGGGGAAACAAATAATCTAACATAAACAATAAATGCAACAATTACACCAAAACTAATATGTCCATTTAAAGCAAGTAAAGCTCCGACAACACAAACCGCAACATAACCAAAGTTACCAATAAAACTCATCATTGGCATCATTAATCCTGATAAAAATCCACTCTTCCAATTTGCTTTATATAATTTATCATTTAATTCATCAAATTTTTCATTTGATATTTTTTCACCATTATATGTTTTAACAACATTTAGCCCTGAATACACTTCTTCAATATGACCATTTAAAGCTCCAAGTTCATTTTGTTTAGCAACGAAATACTTTTGCGATTTAGATAAAACTAATGACATAAACACAAACCCAAATAAACTTGCAAGTATAGCCGTAATAGCCATAACACTATTTGTTACAAACATCATAATAATAGTTCCCACAAATAGAGTAATAGCGCTTACTAAAGTTGATAATGATTGGTTCATTGATTGAGCAATTGTATCAACATCATTTGTAACTCTCGATAATATATCTCCAATTACATGTTTATCAAAATATTTCAAAGGCAATTTATTAATCTTGCTTGATATATTACCCCTTAGTTTTCTAGCAAAATTATTTGATACATCAGTCATTAATATTGCTTCAAAGTATTCAAATATGGCACTTATTAAATAAATACATATTAATAAAATGGCAATATTTTTAATTTTATCTATATTCATATATGGTTCTACAACTACCTTCACAGAACTAGGCATGTTATCTACAAGACCATATATTTCTGTGGCACTTACATCTTCGTTTATATTGCTTGCAATTTCTAAAAATTTACCTTGATCAGTTGCATCTATTACATGACCATCAATTTCAATATCTCTAAATATTTTACTTGCAACACTTTCAGGTATTACTAAATTGCTATTTAAACTTTTTATAAATATTTTAGCATCGACATCATTATTAACTAAAATATCTAAAATACTATCTGGCATTTCGCTTATTGCTTTAAATGATTTATTGTTAGTTTCATCATTTAACTTCGCCATTATTTCTTGGAATTTCATTAAATCATTCTTAGGAATATTTGAGTTTATCATTACTTTTCCAATATTTTTTTCACTAAAATCAATTACCTTGCTTATACTTTCTTCATTTAAACTACTAGTTACTTCTTTAGTTAACTTTTCAAAATTATCTTTATTTAAAACTAATCCCTTAGATATTTCATCAGTTAAATCAGATAATATATTCGGAGTAACGATAGTAAGTATAGCCCCTAAAGCAGCTAAAACTAAAGATATAATAATTAATTTTTTAAAACCTGATAACTCTTGTAATAATCTTTTAATTGCCCCTTTAAAATCTTTTGCTTTTGACACATCTCTATTTGGCCTTGGCATTATCTAATTCCTCCTTTGAAAGCTGTGATAAAGCAATTTGTTTATATACTTCACAACTTTTTAATAGTTCTTTATGTGTACCAACTCCAACCGACTCACCATTATCAAGAACAATTATTTTATCAGCATTCATTATTGTTCCAATTCTTTGAGCAACAATTAAGCTTGTAGCATCTTTTGTATACTTCTTTAATTCGCTTCTAAGTACTGCATCAGTTTTATAATCAAGAGCAGAAAATGAATCATCAAAAATATATATTTCAGGATTTTTAGCTATAGCACGTGCAATTGCAAGTCTTTGTTTTTGACCCCCAGAAACATTCGTACCACCTTGAGCTATATGAGATTCATATCCATCATCCATTTTAGAGATAAATTCATCAGCTTGAGCAACTCTTGCTGCTTCCACTATTTTTTTATCGCTAATTTCTTCCATTGATTCACCGTATCTAATATTACTATTTACAGTTTCATTAAACAAAACAGCCCTTTGAGGCACATAACCAATTAATTTATATAAATATTCTAATTTATAATCTTTAATATTAACTCCATCAATTAATATTTCTCCACCTGTTACATCATAAAATCTAACTATTAAATTAACTAATGTCGATTTACCAGAACCAGTTGAACCAATAAAAGCAACAGTATCTCCCTTATTTGCTTTAAACGATATATTTCTTAAAACATACTCTTCGGCATCAGGATATTTAAACGATACATTTCTAAATTCAACTGTACCAACTTCATCTTTATTTGTTACATTACCATCTATTACACTAAGTCTTGTATCTAATACCTCATTTATTCTTGAGGCAGACACTTGAGCTCTAGGTAATATCATAAATATCATTGCAAGCATTAAAAATGACATAATTATTTGCATTGCATATGAAGAAAATACAACCATATCACCGAATAAACCAATTTTATCAGCCATTAACGCATCTTTAATTAAATAAGCACCGATAAAATAAATAACTAATGTTAACATATACATAACCAAATACATAACAGGCGCCATAATTGACATTGCTTTTTGGTTAAATAATTGTAAGTTTGTTAAACTATTATTCACATTTTGAAACTTTTCTTGTTGGTATTCTTCTGCATTAAAGGCTCTAACTACTCTAATGCCCATTAAATTTTCTCTAGTTACCTCATTTAATTTATCGGTTAGTTTTTGAACTATCTTAAATTTAGGCATAACAATGATTGTCAAAATTCCAATAACTAATAACAAAATAACTACAGCAACAGCAGTTACCATACTCCATTCCCAACTTTTATTTAAAATTTTGGTAATAGCCCACACAGCAGTAATCGGAGCCTTAATAAGAAGTTGAAGACCAAAACCAATAAACATTTCCACTTGTGTAATATCATTCGTAGTTCTAGTTATTAAACTATTCGTTGAAAATTCTTTAATTTCACTCATAGACATATCTTCAACTTTTCTAAACAATTTAGATCTAAGGTTTCTAGAAAAACCTGATGCAAGCAAGGCAATTAAGTAACCAACAATAACAGCACCAACTAAAGAAACAAAAGCACACATAAGCATATATCCCCCATTTTTAAGGATTTCACTCATTTTACTTCCTTCAGTTTGCACAAGTACAGTTACTTTAGACATATAATCTGGCATCTTTAATTCAAACCAAACCTGCATAACTATGAGAGCAATACTAACTATAATTATCAACCAATCTTTTTTCTTAAAATTTTTAATTAACTTAAACATAATTATCCTTTCTTTTTTATTATATTTCTTTTTTAATTTTATAAAACCTAAACTCTATCACTTGCCATATAATACTAAACTATTTATAAAATTTTGTCAATACAACATATACTTGACAAATGCAAAAAAATGGCTATAATAGATAGTACTTCAAAAAAAGGGGGAAATTATAATGAAAGATTATTGTGGTAATTGTGCATATTTAGATTTAAATCAAAAAGAATACTGGGGAGACAGATATTATTGTACTGAAAATTGCAAATATAAAGAAAAAAGTGATGCTGCATGCAATAGATATATAAAGAAACCAGATAATGGCTATACACCGGCAGGATGTTTTATAACAACAATTATTTGTCAATCTCTAGGATACAGAGACAATTGTGAATACTTAGTAATTTTAAGAAATTTTAGAGAACTCTATTTAAAAAGTTTTCCAGCAGGTGTTAAATTACTTCAAGAATATGACCAAATTGGACCAGTATTAAGTATGGAATTAGCTAATTGTCCAGCGATTGATGCAATTATGCTTATGGACAGATTTATTATACCATGTACAGATGCCATTAAACTAAAAAACTTCGATGATGCAATAGCTATTTATGAAAACATGGTAAATGAACTTAAATTCAGATTTAGATATGTTCTAGATACCTTCGAAGTTAATTACACAGCAAAAACACCAATCGAAGATTTAGGAAAAGCAAGAGCAAGATTAAAACCAGTAAACGTATAAGTTGCTGGTTTTTTAATATTAGAAAAGTCATACTTTTTTTAAAATAAAAGACTTGATATATGATCAAACATAAGTTATAAATAGACTATTCAAGGGGGATGGTTTAATGAATACTTATAAAGCATATAAATTAAGAATTTATCCTACAGATTTTCAAAGAGAATTACTTGAAAAAACTTTTGGATGTACTAGATATATTTATAATAATTTCTTGGCAGAAAGAAAAAATAAATATGAAGAAAGTAAAACAAGGATAAGTGTATATGAACAATTAAAGGAATTAACTGATTTAAAAAAAGAAAAAGAATGGTTAAGGGAAATAGACTCATGTGCCTTACAAGCATGTGTATATAATTTAGATGATGCATTTCAAAAGTTTTTTAAAGGAAATGGGTATCCAAGATTTAGGGTAAAAGGTGTACATGAAAGTTTTAGAACAAATAATACATTAAATAGTTATAAAAATAAGAAATATGAAAGTATAAGAATAGATTTCAAGAAAAGAATAATAACATTACCAAAATTAAAAGAAGTAAAGTTTCGTGGATATAGAAAAGATAAAAAAATGGTAGGTAAAATAAAATCCGCAACAATTAGTGAGTATGCTAGCAAATACTTTGTAAGCATCCTTGTTGAAATGCCATTTGTTAAGTACTCATTAAAACCAACAACTATCGTGGGATTAGATCTAGGAATTAAAGATTTTATAGTAACATCAAATGGAGAAAAACTAAAAAATGAAGTAAAGATAAATGAAAAAAGACTAAAAGGATTACAAAAATGGTTATCAAGATGTAAACCTGGAAGTAAGAATAGATACAAAGTAAAATTAAAAATACAAAGATTGTATTTAAAAATTAGAAATGCCAGAAAACATATGATATATAAACTTGCAAATAAAATAATAAAAGAAAATGACATCATAGCAATAGAAAACTTAGATGTTAAAAGTATGTATCAAGTCCATAAAATAGCAAAACACTTAAAAAACATACCAATTAGTGAATTTATACGAGTCTTAAAATACAAATCAAAATGGTTAGGTAAAAAAGTAATTGAGATAAATAAATATTATCCAAGTAGTCAAAGCTGTAATAGATGTGGATTTAAAAATGAAGAAGTAAAAGATTTAAGTGTAAGAAAATGGACATGCCCGAGGTGTGGTTTGATACATGATAGAGATATAAACGCAAGTATAAATATAATGTTTGAAGGATTAAAAATATATATGAAAGAAAGTATAATATAAATAGGAAAAAAAAATATAAGTAGGGTGGCGACCATCCGAAATTGGTCTGTGGAGAAACCTATGGTTTCAATGAAACAGAAAAGTGTTACCGTGAGGTAACATAGATACTTGAATTTCGTTAGAAATTTAAGTTATGTTCTAACGTATAAATCAATGTATTCTTCCAGAGTTAAATTGTTTTCATAAATTATTTTGGCAGCTTCTTTACCTACATAACGAATATGCCAATTTTCAAATTGATATAAAGTAATGTTTTCTTTGTCTTTTGGAAATCTTATAATAAATCCATATTTATAAGCATTATTGTGTAGCCATTCATAATTTTCATCAGTTAATCTCACATTTGATAAAGCAATATTTTTTAAATCAATTGATAAACCTGTTTGATGTTCTGAATAACTTGGACGTGCTGAATAAGTATCAGCTTTTTCCACGCCTTCTTTGTTAACATAATTTGTATATAAAGTTCTTTGAAATGATTCATCACGAAATGCTGTTGTGGGCATTAAGTTTATATTTATTTCTTTTTTAGCAGCTGCTTGAAGTTCTAAGAATGGTTCTTTAATAATGCTTCGCATTGGAACCTTATTTCCATATGCACCATCTAAATATGCTAAATCACTTGGTTTATAATTTTTAGGTAAATGATTGTATTTATTTACAAGCACTAATAAATCATCAGCATCTTTAACTTCTTCGGTATCTGTATAAACTGGTAAATCTAGTTTTAAGTTTACTTTAGTAACTATATCTTTATAGTCTGAACTATTTTTTTCATATTTAATATATCTATCAATGTTACTTGCGTTAAAGTTTTTAATTACATAATAATTAGATATATCCTTATAGTCCATTTCTTTTAATATATTTATATTTTTTTCTTCCCATAGTTCTCTAAACTTTTCTGTTTTATCAATATATAAGATTTCATATATTTCATTTGTTTTATCATATATTTTTTTATTATTATTAGTTTCATCTATACATCTATTACATTTTTCATAGTAATCTATATCTTTTATAGAATAGTACTCCAATGCTTCTTTTATTTTTTCTTTACTTAACAACATTTTTTCTCCTATTTTAAATAATATTCCATCATTAATGGATCACTCTCAAATCCATATCTTTTATAGATAGAAATCGCTTCTGGATTATCACTACGAAGTTTCAAAATTTCTAAATTCTGTTTTTTTGCAAATTTTATACATTCGCCTATTAATTTTGTCTGAATACCTTTTTTTCTATATTCACATAATGTAAATACATCACAAATATATCCTTCTTTTCCACTGATTGCACACTGAGGCATATAATTTATGATTTGTAAGCCACATGTAGCTATAATATGATTTTCTTGTTCTTCTACAAAAAAAATTATATCTTCATTTAAATGTCTAATTAGAAATTTTTTTGTTACTTCATAAAGTCTTTTATCTTCTCCTTCTGGATAATCTTCCTTCCAGTCTTCTTTTTGTTGTAAAACTCGTAATTTTGAAAGTTCTTCTATATCCCTTTTCTCAGCAATTCTCATATTTCCTCCATATCTATTTTCTTTATCTTTTATCAAATAACTAACTATCCATAATACTTATTTGTTTATTTTGTTTTTCTATATCTAGGTATTTATGTTTTGATAAATGTTTTTGTGCTATACAATAAACTGCATATGCAATCCATACACCTTTAATTCCTAACACAGTATATGACAAAATCGTTGCAACTACAATTTTTATTAATGATGTAATAAAATTTCTTTGTGCTAAAAATTTAAATTCTCTAGTTCCTCTAAGTATTGCACAATAAAACATACCACTTATTTCTTCATATTGTCCTATTATTAATAATGGCAATACAGAATAAAAAATTACCCATAATTCATTTTCTTTAAATGATATATCTGCAATTATAATAGCAATAATTACTGTACAAACTGGAACTATAACGGAAAATATGTTTATTAATTTTCTTCCTACACTTTTAGCATTTTTCATTTTTTCTTGGTCTTTTCTTCCAGATTCTATTCCAATACTTATTGAAATGCCATCACCAAGTCCCTGTATAAATGCTTGTGATACATCTCTTATTTGTATTACAATTACATGTACTGCATATTCAGTAGGTCCAATTCTTGATACTAAAATATTAAATATAAATTTATCTATTCTTGATGCTAATCTTTCCATACAATTCCATTTAAATAAATTCAATATTTTTTTAGATATTTCTTGTATTTCTTTTGTAATATCATCATCTAATCTTGCTGGTAATATTCTATTAGTTGAAGCCATTCCTTTGGTTGATTTACCTTTTGTTTTACTACCTCCTAAGTATTTATCTCTATAACTTAGAAATTCATCAACACCCATTACTTCTTCTAGTTTACTTGCTTCTTGGTATTCGTGATTTCCTATTACACTACAATTTACTTCAATTAAATTATCGACTACTTTTTCTATTAGAATTTTCTCATCATATTTAATTGCTTCTTCAATTGATTCTTTTATACCTTCTTCGTTTTTTACTTTACTTATTCCTACACTACTACCTAATCTTGCTGGTTTTACCATTACTGGATA
>ERZ834722.2127-NODE-2127-length-16551-cov-5.077473_pt1 | contig 16551 bp, 8 predicted proteins | sample MGYA00519576_ERZ834722 | MGnify/ENA primary metagenome ERZ834722 (study PRJEB31850, sample SAMEA3708759) | human gut metagenome | biome: human gut; feature: human-associated habitat; material: faeces | place: China | collected 2014 ...
CGCGCCGCCAGCGTTCGTCCTGAGCCAGGATCAAACTCTTTATAAATGGTATTTAATCGCCATTTAAAAGCGTTAAATCTCTGTAATCACTCAGACACAATCGCTTGCGTCCTGTATGAATTACTTGTAAATTTGGAATTGATTAACGTGGGTTTCCAAACCCACGATCAAGGTTCCACAAGTTTCAGTTTTGTTCAATTTTCAAGGTCCTGCTGTGCTGTCGCGTCTCCGTGACAGCTTGTATATTATATATCAGAAACGCTTGATTGTCAAGGGGTTTTCTGAAAGTTTTTTGAAGAAGTTTTCTTCAAAAAACGCGTACAAGCTGTTGATAGAAGGGCTTGCCGCGGCTTCCGCCGCGGGACAGCTTGCTTATTATAGCAATGTGTATGACTATTGTCAAGGGTTGTTTTTGATTTTTTCGCCAAATTTCGAGAGGGATTTTTGGGCAAGGTGCATGTTGGGGATTTGCTGTGCATTGGCCACAAGCTGTAGTATCGGGTAGGTTGCGGGCCGGGCGTGCCCGGCCCCTACAGGGTGGTGGTGGGTCAGGTTGGTGGTATAGGCAGGGTGCGCGTGAGGGATGAATCCCTCCCCTACGGGGTTAAGATGAACGGGATGTAATGGCAAGCCTGCGAGCCGGGCGTGCCCGGCCCTTACAGTGCGGAGGGTAAGGTTAGCGGTGTAGAAATGTATCACGGCCCCTTATCCCTTATATATAAAGGTACGCAATCGTCCAGAAAACATTAAAACTGCTCCTGCGTATCTGCAAGCATGTTCTGAAATCTTTGGAAAACCGCACACTATATCTGCGTTGACTTCCGCAAGCTTACTTGGTAGCCCAGTTCTATTCTGGTCTCCACCTTTTCCCCCTGCAATGCGCACAGCAGCTGTTGGGTAGCCTTGAGGCCCAGAATGTCGGCATTAAATTGTACTGCTGTGATGGGCGGCACGGCATTGGCCAGATTCTCGCTGTCATACAGCGATGCCAGTCGGATATCCTGCGGCACACGCAGGTTCAGCTGCTTTAGTACATTCAGCGACAGCTGAGCCAGACGCTCGTCCATGCACAGGATGCAATCCGCACCGCGCTCCACTGCCTGCTGCACAGCCCACATCCGGAGATCATCTGTTTCCAGCTCCAAAAACAGCAAGCCTTCATCAATTACCTGTCCCATCTTGTCATAGGCCTGTCGGAAGCCTTCCAGCCGGGACTGGTTGACTGTGTACAGCATGCTGCCACCCAGCAGCGCTATATGCTTCATGCCCTTCATCAACAGCAGGCTCGTCATCTCGCGGCAACCGCCTACCTGATCGTGATCGACCGAGAGGATTTCATCATCCTCTGGCTGACCAATAGCGACAAACGGCAGCTTGCGCGCTTTCAGCAAGGGAATAAGCGGGTCGCGCTCCAGCGTGCGGGTCAAAATCAAGCCGTCAATTTTCCGGTTGCCCAGCAGCCGCTCCACAGGGCGGGTCTCGTTCTCGTCCACAAGTGTCAGCAGGACATCATAATCGTACTCACCCGCCACATAGTAAACTGAGCGCATTATCTTGCGCAAAAAAGGCATCTCAAAGTCGGAGAACTGCTTTGAAATCACCAGTGAAATGTTGTACGAGCAACGATTATCCGCCTCGCAGGCGGGTACATCGAGGGTACAGTTGTGCTTCTTCACATAGTCCAGCACGCGCTGACGGGTTGCGGGGCTGATGCGTCCGTTTCCGATCATCGAACGGTATACCTTTGTTTTTGGCGCATCCGCCGTCTCCGTACTCTGCGTAATATCGACCGCTTTATCATTCATCGGCAAGCACGCCATCATTTCTCATCTCCCGCAGCTATTTTACTATTATCATAATCATTTTTTTACGAACCGTCAACTATTTTTTATACATTTCACATCTTTACGCAACACCCTTGCGCATTTTTCTGCGCAGTTTCCGGCAAATAGTGCGCACCTCTTGCGCTGTTTCCTGTGTACACGGACCGGGTGCAAACTGTGCCGTCTGCACAGCAGCCAGCATGCTTTGAATTGTCTCGCCGTCTGTTTGCGGGCAATGCGCCTGCAGAAATTCCGCAAACGCCGCCTCATCGGAGGAGACATTCTCCCCCAGCCCGCAGCGCCGCATTTTGCGGTAGAGCGCGCGGAACTCCGCCTGCACGATCTGCAGCGGTGTGCGGCGTACACGGCGAACCTCGACTATCACCAGCACGGCCAGCAACAAAATTACCGGCAACACCCACAGCAGTGCCGTATTCCGCGATGTACTGTCAGGGGTTTGCGTTTCGTTTTGTGTTGGCAGCGGTGCGTCATCTTCGTTGGCAGCATTCTGTCCGGCCAGCGGTGTATCCGCTGACAGTTCACCTTCAGTGAGCTCCGCCGCCATGCCGGGCGTCACTTCCAGCGGCGTCCAGCCCTGCCCGGCAAGATAGACCTCCGCCCATGCGTGCGCGTTGTCATCCTGCAAAACAGCACGGTAACTGCCATCCCCTTGGATGGTAAACAGGCTTTGCGGCGCGGCGTAGCCCACTACATACCGGGCCGGCAGTCCCAGCATTCGGCACAGCACCACCGCCGCCGAGGCGAACTGCGTGCTGCTGCCTGTATGGTTCTCGTTCAAAAAATACAGCACCGGGTCGGTGTCGGCAGGCGCGGCGGCATCGGTGCTGTAATGGCAGCGCTCATTCAGCCAACTGCGCACCAGCGTGCGGCGGCCATCGGTATCGTTGTCCTTCAGCTTGCGCTCCTTCACCAGTGCGTCAAGCTCTTCCCTGATTGCATCGTACTCCGCGCCTGCGGGCAAAGCCAGATAACGCGCCTCGGCATAGGCAGCATAGGCGCTTTCAAGGCGATCCAGCACACTGGCGTCACCGTCAGCACGGGCGGCCAGCAATTCTTTGGCCTGCTTGCGCGGAAAATAGTAGAATGTATCATCCTGTGCGGTCTGCCCTGCAATGGCTCCATCACCGTCCGGCGTGTAGTAATCGTTAAAATACGCATTATACGGTGCAAAAGTGTAAGCATCATTTGCATGCAGACGCTGCACAGTCATTTGCCGGGGCTCTGTGCCACTGTAGGCCGCGCGCAAAAACGGCAGGTTGGCTATAGCCAGCCGACCGTTGCCATCGGTCTTCCAGTTGGACGCCGCACTGTCAAAGGCTGCGGCATCACCCGCCTGCCAGCTTGTTCCGTCATAGTCCGCACCAATAAAACCGCGCAGATAGACGGTCTCCTCCGGCATGGCACTGGCCGTGACCATCAGATCCTCCAGCCCGGTCAGTGCAAGGCCGTCACCTTGGGTCAGGCTTCCGTCCTCAACGCCGCCCGCCGCCGCGCTGAGATGGAAATTCAATGCGCCGTTGCTGATCTTCGGCAGCCACTCGATTGCGACGCTCAGCACCGCTGCCTGAGCCTTGTCGGTCACCGGCTGCAGCGCGTTCAGCGGCAGCGTAAGCACCGGGCGCAGCGCCAGTGCAGGCAAAAACAATACGGTGCAGGCCACTGCCATACCGGAAGCGGCCAATTTTTGGTTTGTGCGGTGGGTCTGCAGGTTGGCAGCATAGGAGGCGGAATCCTTGCCACCCCACAGCCGCTTTCGCTGCACCGACCGCGCCGCCGCGCAGGCCCCCAGCCAGCCGGGCAGAAGCAGCAGCCATCCCAAAACGGCGCTGCCTGTCCCGGCCAGCAGTGTAAATACCACGACCGGCAGCAGCGCCAGCCCCAGCAGCAGTGCATCGGTGTGCCAGGCGGTTACTGCGGCCAGAAACGCCGTGACAGGGATCGCAGCCAGCAGCACAAACAGCCCCCTCTGCGCCGGGATCGGCGAAGTCACCACCGCAAAATTTGCGTCGAATCGTGTATTCAGGCACAGTCTTACGGCATCCGCGCACTGCTGCGCACCGGCCAGAAATGTCCGTTGCACCACAAACAGCAGCACCAGATACCCCACAGCCAGCGCCAGCATCATTCCACGGCGGGCAGCGTTGGGCAGTGGGGCGCGGTGCAGCGCCAGCCACACCGGGCACAGCGTTGCCGTGCCCAGCCATACCCAAACAGGCAGCGCCAGCGCAAACGCGCCGTTCAAAGCCGTCAGCAGACCCAACGCCAGCAATTCCAAAATCAGCAAATCCACTGCCGTTTCCAGCACAGGGCGCGCCGCAGCCCCGGTGCGGGGCAGCAGCACACGGTCAATGAACACCAGTCCCGTGTCCGGGTCGGCGGTCCTGCGGCGGGTCATGGTGCGCAGCCGTTTTACGGCAGCCTGACCAAAGTGCAGCACCTGCTGCGGCGCATCGGCTCCCTCTGCCATGATTGCCCCGGCCGGGTCGGCGCAATAGGTCGCGCCCAGCGGCTCACGCACGGTCAGCTCGCCCACGCGGGCAGTCAGCTTCCAGTGTATCTGCTTCAGTGAATCCCCCGCACGGTAGGGCCGTAGGTCGTAAACGCCGTCAGCCATGTCGTGGCCTGCGGCGGTCACCTTCTCTACCTTATTTTGCGGCTTTGTGCCCGCGCCATCGTCCTCACCCTCGGCGGGCGGCAGCACACACAGCTCCCGGCTTTGGGGCGGCACGGCGCAGGGCACGGCAAACAGGCCCAGCGGGTCGCGCACCGTGATTTCCCGCACGCGGAACCGCCACAGGCCGCTTTTGGCGGCGCGCAGCGTTACGCGCAGGTCGGCACGCTGACCCGGGGCCAGCATTGAACCGCAGGGCAACTCGATCGCCGTACCGCTCTCGGCGTCCACTGCCTGCAAAACGACACGCAGCTCCGGCACAGGCCGCCGCCCGGCGTTGTGCAGCTGCACCAGCACGGCAAATTCCTCGCCGGGGCGCACAGGGCGGGCGGGCAGCTGCAACGTTGCCGTCACATCCCGGCGCAGTGTGCGGGCATACCACGCCAGAAACACCACCACCAGCACCGCCCATGCCAGCAGAAACACCGCAAACGGCGCACGGCTGACTGCAGCCACGGCAAACAGCACGGCCAGCAGCAGCCCGCAGCCGACCTTACCTGCCATGGGACGGCTTCTCCGGGCGGGGGCGCGGCGTGGTGTGCAGAACATCCGCAATAATGTTTTCCACCGTCTCGCCGCCGGTGCGCGCCTGCTCGGTCAGGCGCAGACGGTGGTGGGTCACATCGGCAAAAATCGCGGTCACATCCTGCGGGGCCACAAAGCTGCGCCCGCTCAGGTAGGCTGCGGCGCGGGCCATACCGGCCACAGCCAGCGATGCACGGGGCGACAGCCCCAGCGCCAATCGGCCGTCCTGCCGCGTCGCGCGGGAAAGCTCCACGATATACCGCCGAATCTCGTCACTCATAAACACTTCATCCACCTGCTGCTGCATGGTCAGCAGGTCGTTTTTGTCCATCACGGGCTGCACACGGTCCAGCAGGGCATGGCGCGGCTGGCGGGCCAGAATTTCCATTTCCGCCTCGGCATCAGGGTAGCCCATGACCACGCAGACCATAAAACGGTCCAGCTGCGACTCCGGCAGCATCTGCGTGCCGACCGAGCCGACAGGGTTTTCTGTAGCCATGACCGTGAACGGCTGGGGCAGCGGGCGCGTCACACCGTCCACCGTGACGGCGCTCTCCTCCATGACCTCCAGCAGGGCGGACTGGGTGCGGGCGCTGGTACGGTTGATCTCATCAGCCAAAAACAAGTTGCACGCGACCGCGCCGGGGTGGTAGACAAACTTGCCGGTTTCCTTTTGATAGAGCGAAAACCCCACAATATCGGACGGCAAAACATCCGGTGTAAACTGCACGCGGTTCTGGGTCAGGTCCATGGCGCGGGCAAACGCCTGTGCCAGCGTGGTTTTGCCCACGCCGGGGATGTCCTCGATCAGCACATGACCGCGGGCCAGCATCGCCATCATAATTTTCAGCACGACCTCGGGCTTGCCCAGCACGGCCTTGCTCACCTCGGCTGTCACAGCCAGCGCTTTTTCGTTGAAATTCTGCATGGGTCAATCCTTTCTGTGGCCGCGCCAGATCAGCATACAGCCGATGACGGCGGCAATCAGCACAATTCCTGCCCACAGGGCGTTGTTTTCCAGCCAAATCATCCAGTTGGAGTACGCGCCGCCCGCATCCTCGCTGCCGCCCTCGTTGGGCAGGGGGCTGATGCTTTCGGGCGCAACCTCCTCCAGCGCGGTCGTGCCGTCGGTTTCCACGGTCACCTGACGCGGCGCAGCGTCCCATGTCTCGTCACACTCGGTCAGATCCTCCGCATGGGTCGCGGGCGCGGCATCGGGGTCATGCTCGGCAATAACCAGATACCGTTGGGTATTTTGGGTGTAGGGGTGGCAGGTCGTCAGGGTCAGCAGGTCGCGCCCCGGCTGTATCAGCACCGCATTTATATCGTCCGGCTGTATAATTTTTAGTTCGCACACGCGGTAGACCAGCGTATCCCACGGTGTTGTCAGCGTGATTTTATCGCCGAGCTGTATCTGCTGCACATTGCGCAGCATCTCCGCGCCGTAGTAGCCGCGGTGCGCGGCGATCACGGTGTTGGTGTCCGCGCCGCCCAGCGGCATCGAGGTCTGCCCCAGCAGCGCACCGCCGCGGGCCATGTTGACCGTGCTGGCGCCCAAGTAGACGGGCAAATCCAGATTCAGGCGCGGTATCCACAGCGCGGCGATCATATCATCGGGCAGGCCGTAGCCGGTCAGGTCAAAGGCGGGCGTCTCGTAGGCAAAGGGATCCTTCAAGCCGCTTTGTCCCTCGGCAAAAATCTGCGCATTGTAGGCTTGCAGGACATCGTACAGTTCGGGGTAAGCGCGGGCAGGCTCGGCGTTGTCTGTGGTTTCAGCCACGGCGGGGGCGGCAGCTTCGGCAGCCTGCACAAATTTTTGTACGGTTTTTGTACTTTGCCGCGCCGCCAGATACTGGCTGACCGTGGGCTGCAGCATAAGCCCAACGCCCAACAGTATCGCCAGCCATGCAAAAATCTGCAAAAACAGGCGTTTCATCAGTCTTCCTCCTCGCGCTTTTTGCAGCGGTGCAACAGCAGCAGCAAAAGCAGCGCCTCACCGCCGATGACAAGGCTGCCCGTTACGCTGATCCACGGCCATGCGTCCACCATACGCTTCACAACATTGCCGGTGTGCAGCTCCTGATACTGCACGGTCTGCGGCGTGGCGGTCTCCTCGTCCTCTCCATTATACGGCACGCGGGTGCCGCGCACAAGCATACGGTGGGTGTTGATGGCGTAGGGCGTGCAGGTGACCAGCGTGCAGTAGTCCCCGCCGGGGATAATTTCCAGATCCTCGGTGCGTTCCGGCTCCACGACCTTGACCTGATCGACCTGATAGGCCAGCACCTCGTCCATAATGTGCAGGTAAAAGTGGTCGCCCTCGCCCAGCTTGTCCAGATCGGTAAAAAGCACCGCCTCGGCCAGACCACGGTGGCCGGTCAGCACGCTGTGCGTGCCCGCGCCGCCCAGCGGATAGCTGGACCCCTCCAGATGCCCAACGCCCTTGAGCAGCACATCATCACTGGTGCCCTCATAAATCGGCAGATTGACATCAATTTTCGGGATCGTAATGTAGCCCAGACTCTCGCCCACATCCAACATGTCCACATAGCTTGTACCGGTGTCGGCGGCCTCGCCCGCAGCATCGCGGTCAATGGCGTTGCTAAGCTGTTCATTGTAGCGGCGCGCGGCCTCCTTGGCGGCGTCAATTTTCTCGGTGTCCATCGACTGCACGGTATCGTTGTAGCTTTCAATGACCGAGCTTGCGTGACGCTGCGCCACCGCATTGCTGATGACGGGGTACATGGCCACGCCGATGCCCGAAGCGATCATCAGCGCCGCAAAGCCAAGCTTTAATTTGACAGTGGTATCCATAGGAAAGAGCCTTTCTGTAATGGTTTCGGGGTTATTTTCGCGTAAACGCGCAGGCTTTTAGCAGCGGACGCCCATTCAGCCGTAGGGGGGGCGGCGCCCTCGGCACCCCTACGGCTGTAGGGGGCGGCGTCCCCGACGCCCCGCAGGGCACTGCCGAAAAATCCCTGTCCTCTTCTTAGCCGCCTCTCCCCTTGCGGGTATCGGCAATGTCCACAACCACCCATAGGGGAAGTACCGTTTCCGGTCCTTCCCCTATGGATTACCCCTCTATTTTGCTTTTGGTTTTAGGATTGTGCGGCTTACGCACGCTTGTTCTTCTTTTTCAGGCTGAACAGCACGCTCACACCAGCCAGCACCAGCAGCACACCGATACCGCTGAACAGCAACGTACCGAAGCCACCGGTGACAGGCAGGTTGAAGCCTTTGCGGTTGATGATGGTCTTCGAGATCATGCCGATACCATTTTCACCGCTCTGGGTTCCTTCATTCATTGTTTCGCCAGTTGTCGGCGTCCGACCTGTTGCAAAGTTTTCCTGCGCTTTCGTCACTTCGGTTTTTACGCAGACACCCTTATTGTAATTGTCTGTTTTTGTCCATGTGGTCTTATACGCAATGCTCAGGGTAACATCAACCGGCTCTTTCAGCAAGTTATAATCTTTCAGGGTCTTGGTTTCAACAATTTTATAAGTGCCATTGGCCAAGCCATTTACTTCAAGAATACCGTCTTCACTGCCAACTGTGACCGTTTTCAGAGGCTGCGTATTAACCTTGAGCCAAGATTTGCTGCTGCCCAAACCCAATACCTCAGCTTGGTTGCCAGTGATCGCATTGGTTGTGCCCATCGGGACTTCTTTGTACAGGTCGAACTCTACATCATTCAAGCCCGTTCCGTTTTCATTGGTTTTGTTGATCTTAATCTTAAAGGTGTACACAACCGTTTCGTCTTGAACCTGCTTTTTATCGTTCTCCGTTTCAGGGGTATTGTTCGTTTTAACCTTGTTCGAATAGATCAAAGAAACTTTATTCGTATTGCCAGCTGTGGTAGACACTGCGGTACCTTTCAGTGTTGCCGAATATGTAATTACAATTTTTCCCCCTGCATAAGTTGCCATTTGGGCAGGATTAAACTCGATTTCAAAGCCTTTGTCGCCATTAGAACCGGCAATCTCCCTAATCTCTTTAATTGCCCCCGGGGTTTCACTGGCACCTTGAGTCAGTGTGGTTGTGTTAGCGCCATCAACATACTGAACCTGAATGGTACTTTTATCATCATCCAGATTTGTAGGCGTATCCTTCACGACAAAAGTCTTCAAACGGGCAATGTTTTCCGGAACAGTAACCGTAATCTTATACGGGATCTTATCGCCAACATTATAATCGGCAGCATCCTGCCAAGTGTTTGCATCCCCGTGTTTTTGCACCTGCTTATCGACATCGGGTGCATAGTTATAAACCTTAACTGTACCAGTGGTTGCGTTGTTTACTTCATAATCCTCATTGCTCGTGTAAGCAGCACCTGTCGGCTTCGAAACCGTTTTTCCATCCTTACCAACAACAAATACATAACTATCGTCACCGTTTACAATGTACTTGTTATCCTGATTTGTTTCATACCCAAGTTCCGTAAAACGGTAAGTGCCCGGCGTCAGGTCTGCAACCTCAATTTTACCCTCAGAACCCGTCACAAAATATTCTTTTTGTTCCTCGGTTGACTTTTTAGCCGGTTTAATCAATGTCCAGTCAGCGGCCGCTGCTGTTGTAAGTTCAACGCCATCATTCAGGCGCTCAAGCTTAAATTTCACGCCCGGCAGTGCGGTCATACGAGCCTTGTCATTGCCGATCACGCCTTTTTTCTCAAGGTAAATCGTTCCCTTGACAGTGCTGTTTTTCGGGTAAACAGTAACATCATAAAGCCACTCCTTCAACTGACCTTCTGTTGCCGTGTTACCAGTCTGCACTCTCGTCATAGGAACAGAAACCAGAAACGGGGTAACTGCTGTCACAACAGACTGCGGCACTTTAGTTTCGATAACCAAATACAAACCCAAATCCAAATTATCAAACTTTGCATAGCCGTTCTCATCTGTCACTTTCGACGGTTTAGCCTTAGCTGCAATGCCATCAACTAAATTAGCAGCCTCATAGCTTATAACTTGTCCGTTAGTATCTTTATTGAAGTAATCATCAACTTCAGGGGTCTTTTCTCCTGTAGCTAATTCCTTCCCGCCATAATACTTTTCCAGCCAAGTTGCATCTTCCACCTGATAAATTGTAAACTCCGCGCCACGAAGTGCCGTTGCTCCTGCAGGCGGGGTCTGGGTTTCACCAGTACCCGTTTCACCTTGTGCGGTTGTGTTTGTTTTGTTGTACTTATAAATTGTAATAGAACCTGTTTTACCGGTATCAATCACACTTGCGGTCTTTTGGGGGGTGGTCGTTGCCGGCGTGCCGCTATCATCCGCCATTGCGGGCAGGGCGCAGACGCTTAGGGCCATGACGGCGCTGAGGGCTGCGGTGAGTAAGCGTTTCAGTTTCATCTTGCTTCGTACCTCTTTCTCTTAAAATTTGTTTGTGTAGAGGGTGACTTCGTTATTGACGCCGGCCCCCTTTCTTATTGTAGCGGAACACCAGCACCAGCAGCACAGCCACCAGCGCGGGCAAGCCTATCAAAAGCCACAGGCTGGGTGCATCCGCGCCCGTATGCGGCAACTCAAAGCTTTTGCGGTTGTTGATCGTCAGGGCAATGTTGTACACGCCCGTGGTGGAATCGTACTGCACATCGCCAAAGTCAGTAGCATCGCGCACGCACTCTCCATTCGTTGTCAGTTCAAAACTGATGGCATCAGCCAGCAGGGTGTAGCCTTCGGCGGTTTTTGTTTCGGTCAGCCGGTAGCTGCCGGGGGTCAGGTTCGCAAAACTGCACTTGCCTTTATCCGCATCTTCACTGGATGTTGCTTTCGTTTCGGCTGTAAATGCCGTATCAGGCTTACCATCCGCGCCCAGTTTTTCCAGCTTGAACTCCACGCCGCCCAGCTTTGTCTTATCCTCGGCGTCCTGCTTTGTGATGTTCAGGTTATACTTGGCATCTTGCAGTTGGTTAATCAAGGTCAGCTTCAAGGGGGTTGTACTGCTCTCTTGAACTTGTACTGTGTTCTTGAGAATCGTGTATTTCTTGCCGCCAATCTCAATCACATTGTTTGCAGAGCCGCCGTAGAATGTTCCATCTTCCGTTGCACTTTCCAGTACGCGGTAGGTGTAATTCACATGGGGATCGTCTTTCACATCAAATTTGTCCAAGCCGGTAAACTTTGTAACCCAGCCGCTGTAGCTGTCTGTCAACTTCTTGACCGTCTGGACATTCTCCCAACTGGTTTCCTCGCCCGGTGTTTTGGTGCGCTGCAATTTCAGGTAAATGGCAGTGGGCAGGCCGTCTTTAATTACCGTGTCGTCCTGCTTTTGCCACTGCTTTGTAACCTCTATGTCGATCAGCTGGCGCTTTGTATTGACAAATGTTGCTGTTGCTACATTGGCATCGTCCTCCACGACAGAACCGCGCACCCTTTTGCCGTCCTCGGTAATGGCGCAGTCTTTGCCGCCCGTGATGTTCACCGATTGCAGGCTTGTGCCCGGATACGCATCTTCCGACACAACAAACCGTGTACCGACCGGAATCCTGTCAATTACGACTTCGCCGTACTCTTGACCATTTGTTTGCTCTGTCACTGTACAGTAGTAGTTTTGTTCCAGAATATCCCCGCCAAGGCCTTGGCCGCCGACATCGCTGAACTTGACGGTAAATTTAAATGTCTTTCCTTCCAGCGTTTCATCCGGGGCCGCTTCCTTGCGTATGATCAGCTTGCCGGTCTTGACCTTGTTGGTGAAAACCACCTTCAGCTTGGTCAACTCGTCTTTGTCAGCCGTATCGCTGTAGGAGCGGAAAACGAGCGTATTATCAGTCGGTTTCATAGATATGTTGCTATATGCGTTCGTGATTGAGTTTCCGTTTTTATCGTTTCCGTCAATCACCTTCTCCGTCCGGCCATCTTTCGGGGCAGTGCCTTCAACATTCTCCAGACTTTTGATATTCGTGTCTGTCATCACATACTTACTCGCACCGCTTACATTTGTCACCGGTGCATCATTTTCGTAGACCGTCCAGAATGTATCATACAGATTCGGATCAACCTGCTCCTGCAGGGCTATGTAGCTGCCGCGGCGGAACTGATCCTTAAAGGTGACCGTTTCACCGGCCTGCAGCAGGAACTGGCCGTCTTCATCCACAACATCCCCATTGCCACGGTCGGAGGAAAACACGGCATATGTTGCGTTTTCCAGATTTCCGCTTTTGGCGGAGTTATAGTCTGGGATGTCGTACTGCTCGGTCGTAAAGCCTGGTTTTGTCTGCTCCTTCGGCGCGCTGCGGAATGTAAAGTTGCGCAGGTAAATGCTACGCGCAAAGTTATCACCGACTGTGATACGTTGGAGAGTATTGTTGAAACCCTTACTGGTGGTTTCCAGAGAGTTCAGCAGCAGCCGTATGGTGTACCACTGCCCCGGATGCAGCCCGATTGCCGCACCGTAGACATCACTGCTTTGCAGGCCCTTGCCGTTGATACAGCCTTTTTGGTGGCTTTCTGTATCCCAAAGCTCCACATACAGGTTGCCCAAGGCGCAGGTATCGGCCTTATCGCCCTCCACATAGACATCAAAGGTCAGGTAGCTGAAGTCTTTTATATTGATTGGTGAATCCAGCGGCAGGGTGCCGCGGCGCTGCTCTCGGTGCGCACTGGTTGGGTCATCCCTTGTGGCTGACCACCGCACGGCGAGGTCTCCGTCCTTTTTGTCTGGTGGTTCCGGTGCATAGGTCAGACTGGCGGAGGTGTCGGATGGTTTTTGAGCGTCTTTATAGGCTTCTTCTGGGAGTGCTTTGGTTTCACCCTCTTCGTAAGAAGTACCTTTTGGGACGTAGTGGGTGGCCAGATTCTTGATGTTGAAGGTGAAGATCTTCTGGTTTTGGAAGCTGTCCTTGAACAGATCGTTTACTCCCGAAACATCGACCTGCTTTTCAACCTGCAGCTCGTTGTGGTCGGGGAAGTTGAACGCCACCGCCATGTTGGACTCCCACATGCCGCGCTCCATGTAGAACATGGTCAGGGTGTGGGTGGTGCCTTTTTCGTAAGTAATGGCATCCTTGCTCTCGTGCTTGAAGGTGTACGGCTTCTCGTTGAATGTTACTTGTTTTGCAGGCGCACAATCTTTATAGATAGTGTTGTTGCTTGCTTTGATATCACTGATATAGGATGTGACTGTGTTCTTACCTCCTTGCTCGCCAAATTCCAGCAGGCCGGACGCTTTACCGTGCGCGCCGCCGACATCCAGCACCAGCTGACCGTCAATGTAGACCCACACATCATCGTCACCGGAGAAGAAGAACTTGATGGGGACTTTATCATTGGCATCGTCCCCTACTTGAACCTTACCGTCATCCGTCAATGTAAAGTCAAATTGCAGCTTCGCACCAAAGCCGTAGTTGTAATTGCTGGCTGTTGCGGCAATTGTATTTTGATTGAAGGGGAAGAAACCGTAGGTTCCCTTTTTCCCTCTTTCCGAATCCACATTTTCCGACTTATCATCTGTATATTTCGGTTTTCCATTCTCGTACTCGCCAGTCTTCGTTGCTTCCAGATAGTACTTGCTTTTGGCTGTATCCTGCTTCAGATACAGCGACCGCTCATTACTGTCAAAGTACCAGTACTTGGCTTTAGATTCAGTATCGCCGTTATTCTCCGTAAAGACGGCTTTCTGGGTAAACGGGAAGGAAACATCCTTGTACACCTTGCCCAGCACGGCTTTTTCAGTGTTTGTGCCGGTTAAAAACGCTTCGTTGAAGTGCGGCTCTGCAAGTGTAGTACCGGCCATGACCGGCATACCGTCCTTCATTTGGTTTCCAACCAAGCCTTGGAAGGTTGCATTGTAAAATTCACCCTTGCCATCTACATTTATGGTTGAGTTGTTGACTGCCATAAAATGATTGTAGTCACTATTATCAGACGCATTTATATTGCCCCAGCCGTACAAATTCAGGTTTGCTGCGATATCTGAGAATGGCGTTCCCCAACCATTATAATTGGGCTGGAAGTGGCCGGTATAAATCGGGTTTTGAATCTTTGGGGTATCTGTATAGCTGCTATAATAATTACTCAGCGCACGGTCAAACTGCCTAAATGGAACATTGCTGCGGTGTGTGCCCTTCTCGTTAGTACTGTATGTATTGCGGTTGTTGCCGTTCAGCTCATAGTCCGTGTAATAGTCATACAGTGTGGTGCTGATATACTTTGTGTTGGACTGGGGCGTAAAAGCCTTGCTTTCCAGATCTACAATACTCTTGGCACTTTCATCTGCTGCTTTTTTGCCTTTTTCAGCATCGCGGGTTGCGCCCAGTTCATCCCAATAGCCGCCGCGGTCGCCGCCTTGGTAGATTACATCATCGCTGGTGTCGGCGTAGAAGCACGGCTTGTTTAAATCAGGAATCGTCAATAAGACCGTGTCAGTGCCGTTGTTAGCGGTATTTGTACCGTCTACCGCCCAAGACGCAAAGCGGATTTTTGTATAGTCTTGCGGCACATCGACATACCAAATCTCGCTGGTGCCGTCACGAGCCATTTGCGAGGTTATCGCTGGTTTGCTGCTATCATCACTGGTAATGTAGCACCACAGGTTGCCGTCGGCGTCCGGCATACCGTAGGTGGTTGCAGAGTCATTTTTGTACGACATGTCCGAGAAGGTTGCATCGAAGTAGACGGTTTTGCTGTTCGGTGCGCTCCACCTTACATCATTATCGCCTGTATATATCAGGCAATAGCGCGTGTCGGGGTCGTATGGGAATACTGCTATTTCTCCTGTTTCAGCTTCATCATTATAGAAATTGAAGTACTGCTTGCCGATGTAAGTATTATCTGACTTTTGGAAACTTACATAGGCGCAGGCGTCTGTGGGAATTTTGATGTCCGCTTGGTCACCCGCTTGCAAAGTATTGATAGGTTGCGAAGTACCAACCTGTTTAAGATTATTTTGGTCATCCTTTTCCCAGAATGTGACGGTGACCTTATCCAGTGCCTTGTCGGAATTATTCAGCAGCACCATCTTTTGGCCGCAATAGCGGACATGCTTGGGGGTGATGTCAGCGTAGTCAACCCATTTAGTAATGTCGTAGTCGTACGCTTTGCTTGGCGTCTTTCCATCGCTGCTTTTCGCCAGTTTATTGCCGTCAAGGCATTTGTTGGCGATGTCTTCGATCTTTATCCATTGATTTCCCTCGCTTCCTTGTCCCTTCATCTCAACCCAATTGTTATTATCCAGTGTAAATTTAACCCAGACAAAGCCCTTATAGGGACATAGCGAATCTGCATCATCATTGTTATGGTAGACATCTACCTGATAAATTGGGCGGCCATCGGTAGTCTTATCCCTAATGGGCGTTGCCGGGGTTTCTCGCACTTCATGATACTCACTTGGTGGGATGTTATTATCATTACCGCGCATAAAGGAACATGTAATTGTCGATCCATTATCTAATTGTGCAATCCAATCCGTCGGCGGTGCAAAGTAGAATGTGTACTTTGTACCCTTTTGCACCGTGGCATCGCCCGCACACAGTGCAATATCACTTTCTTTGGCATTCCCTGCCGTAAGCATCCTATCATCAGCCGAATCGCCTTCGTTCAAGAAGCCTGCTTCGTCCTCGCTCCCGGTGGAATCCTCGCCGGTTTTATCCGCATCGGCGGTCTTGTCCGCAGCGGCACTGTCAGCCGGGGCGGTATTCTCTGAACCGGTCACGCCCTCGGCAGGGGGCGCGCCTGCGGTTTTGTCTGTTGTGTCGGCGCTGTTTGTAATCGTTCCTGATTCCGGCACAGAAATTTCAGGCTCTGTTTTGCTGCCCTCGTTTGTCGTGTCGGCGTCTTTTTGAATCGTTTCCAAATCCGACACAGAAATATCCGACCCGGTTCCATCAGCACCATTTCCCGTATTGTCATCGCCCGGAATCGTTTCCGAATTTGAAACAGAAAATTCAGTCTCCGTCTCCGCTGCATATACCGGCAGAGCCATGCTTGCCAGCAGGCACAGGGCGGCCAGCAGTGCCGCTACACGGTGCAGGTTGGAATTTGCCTTCGTCATCTGCCTTGCCTCCTTTTGTATGCGTTCAATACACTTTATTCCGCAGCTTACTGCGGAATAGCAAAGGGTGTACACCCTTTGGGCTTATGCTTTCCACGGCGTCCGCACGCAATCGCTGGCGTAGGGGGCATGGGAAACATAATACACTGGATTTAATTTCCATTTCTTTTATGAGAAAAATTATAGTTCTTTGGTATGAGAATTTCAAGTACCTGCGTTGAATCGTTTCATTTTCGGCAATTTGCTATATTTCAACCGCATTATATTGTGTATCCTGACGGTTCGTGCGGTGCAGCTTTGTAAGATACAGCGCGATTTCTTGCGCATCTGCACACTATATGTTGAATTATGTCGATACTTTTGCGCAGATGTTGCGCGCCGCAGGGGGACAAGATTTGTTCGGTCATGTTGGAAAAGGAAAAAACGCAGGGGCGGCGTCCCCGACGCCCCGGAGACAACTGCCCGTCTGCGGGCGCATATGGAATGCGCCCCTACGGTGTGGCGGGCGTTTCCTGTGGGCGG
>ERZ834722.2136-NODE-2136-length-16484-cov-9.552742_pt1 | contig 16484 bp, 15 predicted proteins | sample MGYA00519576_ERZ834722 | MGnify/ENA primary metagenome ERZ834722 (study PRJEB31850, sample SAMEA3708759) | human gut metagenome | biome: human gut; feature: human-associated habitat; material: faeces | place: China | collected 2014 ...
CTCCCAGATCTCGGCTTGCCGCGCTTTCCGTCCGGCAACGTCGGCATCCTGGAAATGCCCGGTGCTGCCTTAGAGTATCGGAGAAGAAAAATGTCCCCGCTTTCGATGAACAGAACCAGTAAAACAGGACAATAGACAAAATCCCCCCTGATGTAGGAAAATAGAACTACATCAGGGGGTGCTGTTATGTCAAAAAGAGATTATACCCATGTACGGTTGCTGTATCCAGAGATTAAAGCAATGATAGAAGCAGGGAAAACGCAGCGGGAGATCGCCGAATACTACGGATTTAAGGACAAGTATGTAGTAAAGGAACTGCTGAAAAGAGAGCGTAGGCGGAATGCAGAAGGTATTCCTAAGCAGCGAGGCCGTAAGCCTGCAAAAACATTAGCCGAGTACAAGTACGAAAACAAGCGGCTGAAAATGGAGAATGAACTGTTGCGGGATTTTCTGCAATCCATAGAAAGGAAGTGAGGCCACGGGCAAAGTACGCTGTTATCCATCGTCATCGGTCGGAATATTCAGTATCCACGATGTGTCGATTTTTTGGTGTATCACGAAGCGGGTACTATGATTTTGTCCGCAGGATAGGAAAGCCGGAAAAGGATGCGGAACTGGCGGCCGCGATCCGCCAGCAGCAGGAAAAAAGCTTCAACACATACGGATATCGCAGGATGTGTCTTGCGTTGAAATCCAAAGGCATACATTGCAACCCCAAAACCATTCTGCGTGTGATGAAAAAATACGATCTGTTGTCTGAAATTCGCCGGCGAAGGAAGTGGGTCAACATGGGACAGCAGCTGCATCGCTATGAGAACCTGCTCAACAGGCAGTTTCATGCTGACAAGCCTAACAGAAAATGGGTCACAGACATTTCGTATATACACACAAAGCAAGGCATTCTGTATCTGTCAATGATCCGGGATCTATACGATAACAGCATTGTCGCTTATAAGACTGGCACAGAACAAACGGTTAACCTTGTGCTGGACACGATCCGCCTTGCTATGCGCAAAGAGAAAAAGAGGGTCGCTGCGGAGTTGCAGCTCCACAGCGACCAGGGCTTTCAATATACATCCCAAGCATATTTCAAGCTAACTCAAAAATACGGTATAACTCCGTCCATGTCAAGACGCGGGAACTGCTATGACAATGCGATGGCAGAAAATTTTTTCTCCATTCTCAAAACCGAGTGTATTTACAGACACAAACCGGTGTCCTTCAATGAAGCCAATGAAAAGATTGATCGTTATATTCACTTCTACAACCACGAGCGCATCCAGACAAAGACCGGAGTGGCGCCGCTGATGCTGCGCCACTCCACTTAAACTTCATATCGCCTACATGGGGGCTTTTTGTGCTGTCCGCACAAACTGGAGCAGTTCAAAAACTGGGGGTTCTTCCTATGCGGGCAAAGCCCCCTGTTCCTCGCGTAACGCGTAAACGTGTAATACGGTCTGCCAGCTGCGCAGGGATTGTTACTTGCCGCCCGTAAACGGGCCAATAGAGGCTATCGTCATCTGTTCACCTAATTCGTCCTCTTTCAGTTGGTTCTTTATATACTCCGCAATTCGGGTCTCGTTCTTTCCTACCGTATCCACATAATATCCTTTGCACCAAAACTCCCTATTCCTGTATGCAAATTTCATATTACCATACTTTTGGAATATCATTAAGCTGCTCTTGCCTTTCAAGTATCCCATAAACCCGCAAACACTAAGTTTCGGCGGTATACTAAGCAGCAGGTGTATATGGTCGGGGCATACCTCTCCCTCTATTATTTCAACTCCTTTCCATTGGCATAGTGTCCGTATTATTTCTCGTATGTCTTCTCTTTTCTCAGCATAGAACACTTTCCGTCTGTATTTTGGTGCAAATGCAATACTGTTCTGAATCACACACAGGGGTAGTTTTTTGCTCTATGTAACCGGCTGTCTGGAAGAAGCCGGTGTAATCTTCTCCGGAACAGCCTTTGATAAAGATGTGGCAGTAACGCTCGTCATTCTTATCCACAATATAAATTCTTTCTACAATAGTTTGGATCAAAGTGACCAGAACCTCCGGCTGCGCATCCTTTGCATATTCTGCAAAGGAGAGCAGCCTTTCTTTTGTAATTTCCAAGTCACGGATGGCAATCATATTGTTCTTTCTGCCTTCATCCAGTTTGGAAAGCTGCTGCTCCGTTTCCCTCAGTTCTTCAGCCAGATTTTGCAAATCCTCTTGAATAAATTGCTTGATACTGCCATTTGCTTCTCGCAGATTTCTTGTCTGCGCTGCAATATCCGCTTTCAGCTTGTCTCGTTTCTTTTTAATGAGATTGTGTTCCTGTACTGTCTGTGACTGCTCCAAGACTTCCTCAATTTTAATTTCCAGAATCCTTCTGAAACGCTCGCTGTTTTCATCCGATAGTTCAGATAGCTGCTGTACCACAAATTCATCCAGAAGAACGCCATCCACTGCCTTGAAATTACATTCCTTTTTTCGATAACCGGGACAAACATATTTAAATCGTGGCTTTCCATTCGTCCAACGGTCGGACTCAGGAATCACACTCAATCGTCTGCCACAGTGAGGACAATGCGCCAGCCCCGCCAACAGTGCGTTGGTCTTTCTGTGAGGGCGATTGTATTTCTCTGCAATCGCATCAAGAAGTTCCTGCACCTCAATCCATTGTTCACTTGGAATAAAGCCTTCATGCCTTCCGACCGCAATAATCCACTCACTAACAGGCTTGCTTTCAATGGTCTGAACATATTTTGGAGAGATGAATGTGCTGTCGCTGCCCTCGTACTTTTCTTGGTCGGTTTTATTGTAAGCCGACAATCCGTGAGTTCCGTCAAACTCTGTCATATCTCCAAACACATTGCCGTCGTGTTCGATGAAATAATTATAGCTGCGTTTATCAGCAGTGCAATAAATGGGATTTCTCAAAACCAGTCTTGTGGTGGATGCGTTAAATGCAGCACCGGAAGGAGTGTGGAAGCCTTCCTCATTCATCTGTTTTGCAGTACTCTGGATGCTGCGAGTAGTTCTGAAGATTTCGTACAAACGCTGAACCATGCGTTTTTCTTCCGGCAGACTTTCTAAGTAGCTGTATGCTGATTTCCCCTTTCCGCTTCCGGTTGTTACACGACGGACAGTAAATCCCATCGGTGTATTGCCGCCGAGCCATCGTCCGTCCTTTGCAAGTTCCATCATATTGTCTACAATTCTTTCTGTCAGAGTATCTCTTTCAAATTCCGCAATGACAGCGAATATCTGAATAAAGATTTTATATAGTCCGCTGGCAGTATTGATACCATTGGAGCAAATCAAGAGATTAACATGGTACATTTCCAAGAAATCCATCAAACGGATTAGGTCTCCTGTTTTTCTGCCGACACGATCCAGCTTGTAACATACGATTGCTTTGATTTTTCCGTCCTGCACATCATGCAGCATTCTCTGAAAATCCGGTCTGTCTGAAAAATATCCGCTGAGTCCTTTGTCCTCGTATTGTAAAAATTCATACTCCTCATCCAACCCCAATTCCTTTTTGGCGTAATCCGCACATTGTTTGAACTGAACACCGATACTGTCACCCTTGTTGGTGATACGGGATTTACGGGCGTATATCGCAACGCCACGATTATCTTTTTCAATTTTTCTCTGTTTCTTCATGGGTAGTCACCTCTGCTCATATCATACCGCCATCCCAGTTATTCTATCAAGTTTGTGGCCGTTGCCACGAATCCATTCCAGAAACACATACAAGGTTTCTGTATCAAAATTTCTGATTTCCTGTGCGATAAATTCCGCTCGTTTCTGCTGAAAGACTTCCATAGTTTCTTTGAATTTTTGTCCTCTGTGAATTATTGCAATCAAATAGTTCCCTCCGTTTCTGTCTGTGGTTCCGACCTCGGACCAACTTGGTCCAAAGTCAGATAATGAAAAAAGCTGCTACACAGATGCAACAATGACAGACACAAAAGATTCTGTATCTGACTTGATGCTTCCATGTAACAGCTCCGACAGTTCGGACTGACTAAAATATGTTTGTATAAATATGGGGCTTACCCATCAATAAAATCTTGTATGAAGCAGTATTTAATTTTCATCTGTGACTATCATAGCATGAAATGTCGAAATAGGCAATCTTGTCAGGTTCAGCCAAAGAGCATATCCCAAAGTTGAGAACAGGCAGCTAATAGCAGATTTTCATTTTGCCGTAAGTTGCAGTAAGGATATTTTTGATTTTCTAATCGAAGCTTAATGATACCTCTGGACAAATTGTCCAGAAGTCATTTTGACATTTATGAAATTTCTGACACCTCATCAGGAATTTACAATACAAAATCTCTACGCCTTACTTTGGTACAAGTTACACCGTAGTACTTCATCCCAACTTGGGACGAAGTTGATTTTCAGAAAATAGAAGCACTGTCCTGTGTCCAATTCGTCCGCAAGCATAAGGCTCATCCCTTTAACTTCACGCAAATTATGTCGAAGTGATTTTCGTTTTTCTGTTTCCTACATTTTTAACTTTGCGTCAAGTTGGCACGAAGTTTTTCACTCAACTTGGGATGAAGTTGTATCCGAGCATTGCTACTTTCGTTACTTGTGGGCGGGTTTCCCACAAGACTTCCCGACAAATTGTCGGGAAGTGAATTGCCACACATCACATAAATAATCAGGGACAACTCCTCCCATGTTTTCATTTTTTCGTTTATGGAAAATTGAACTTATATGCAAATTGCGCAGAAGTTAGTAAGTAAAAGTATTCAGAATGAATGCGCAGCTGACACCGCAGGCGGCGTTCAAAGGGGATTGGGGATGCTTCCCCAACAAGCAATTTGCGAAAATTTCTCCTCTGGGGGAATCTTCGTAAATAAGTGAACCTGTACAGGTTTACACTGCTTGCCAATTTGTAACGCCTATAATATGTGGGCAAAATTATTCCCAAGTTGGGAATAAAAACTGATACACCTCCGCCCAAATTGGGCGGAAGTTCCTAATCCGGCTTCTGCCCGATTAGAGCAGAAGTTAATCTACACTTGTGTCCAAGTTGGGTACAAGTTATATTGTGCGAAGAAAACTGGCAAGCAGGGCAAAGTTATAGCACTTTGCTCATTTTTGCATTTTCTCCTTCGGCTCAATTTGCAAAATGACTTACCAGGGAAAACTACCTGATACCCTTTGAACATCAATTTCATTGATGGCTGCTCGTTCATTCTGAACGCTATATTTGTTATATCTTACAAAAACAATAGAAGCACATCCGAAAATCACAGAGAATATAGTTGCTTCAATAGATTGGCATCTCGCCTGGAATCTCTAACTGTTAGATTTTCCAACACACTCTTTTCCGTTTCCGGGCTCCAATAGATTCTAAGATTTTCTTTTGCACGAGTGATTGCAGTATAGAAAATATTGTGTGTAATGCGTTCTTCAGTTTCGGTGGTAATTACAATTTTCACAGAACGATATTCCAAACCCTGAGCCTTGTGGATGGATACCGCATAAGCAACTTGAAATGGAACAACTGTGTCAGAATAATCATCATCTTCATCGGTGCTTCTGTATTTATCAACGCTGAATTTAATTATAGAATTTCCGCTTTTAGATGCATCCATCAATTCAAAATCATACCCCCATGCATCCAATTCATTAATCACGCAATCCAACTCAATTTCGAACCAAATCTTCATTTCCTCTGTTGCAATACCAACAATACGCCCCTTCGAATTGTTGTGAATCAAAGGAGAGAAGCGGTCTGATTCATTAAACAATACAGGATCGCCAACTTTATACAATCCAATACCCCATTGAATTGCTGGACTCGGATTACTGTTCTGTAAGAAGCGATTGATGTTATTAATTCCGTACAATCCATCGTAATTTAAGCAGAGAATGATTTCATCTTCTTCTGCATGGGAGAAAATAGATTCATCCAGACGGATGGAATATTTGCTCTTAACCATAGGCTCCAAAATTGCAATGTCCAGATTTCGCACTCTTTCCCACACGGTGAGAAGGTTTTCATTTTGCGTTCTGTATGGATGTGTTAGTTCGAAGATAGAGTCTTTGGAAATGAAATTGCGTGCAATATCAAACCAATTTCCAAAATAGATTGATTCAATCTGATAAACATCTCCTACAAGAACCAGAAGCTTAAACTCTGCCTTTTCTAAGACTTTTCGCATATCAGAATTGCTTACTGTACTACACTCATCAATAATAAGAACATCACATTCTGTGTGCTGATTCTTTTCGGAAATAAAGCTTGCGATTGTATTAAACTCTCTGTTGCTGGCGGTTACTTTCCTGCGCATATTGTCTACTGCTGGATGCGTATTCGCCAAATACAACTTTTTCTGGTTGGAAAAGAAGTTTGAAATATGATTGATCAGCGTTGATTTTCCAGTTCCGGCAGAACCATAAATAAGCGCCACCTGCGATTTTGCAAACATATTTCGCAATGCGTCTTTTTTCTCTGGCGAATCAATAGAATATGAGCCTTTGTTCAGCCATGAATCTACAGATCCGGTATATTGTGCTATTCCACTTGTTGCCAGATCTCGTAATTTTTGAATTATGAATGCGCTATCATCAGCATATCCTTTGATATACACAAAATCATGAAAAGTCATCAGCTTTCTGTGTTCGTGTTTTGGAAGATATAACTTGCGATTGTATGTACTAATCAACGCATCAATATTATCAAAACCTACTATATCCTTTTTGGCTGTGAACAACATCCCTTCTATTTCTGTGTTATTTTGGATTTGGCGTGCGAACAGCTCATGTTCTCTATCTTTTTCCGATAGGCAGTCCAGCAAATCATATATGCGTGGGTTGTGGTTTCTCAATGACGTACAAAACGGCATTTTATCAAATGGAATACATCCATAACTTAAATTTAACCCCGACAACAGCGGGCAGCCATCATTCCAACGCTGCCATTTAATAATTCTGTTATTCAAATGGTACAGTAGATACTTAAGCACATTACATCCAGGCTTATTGGATAAGATTATCTCTCTACACTGATCAAGGGTGTCAAAAATATAAGTCGTTCTTGCCTGACTTGTAATCTGATTTTTTACAAAACTATAATACTGTTCTGAGCACACAACCAACTCGGATAGTGGCATTTTAGTTTCCGTCAAAAATCGCATCAATTCGGAATACTCTTTTGTTCCTGTGTTGATTTTAGAATGTTTTCCGATAATATCTGCAAAATTATCCAATTCGCAGGGACGTATTGATACATTCCACCCATCGATAATTTGAATAGTCATGTCTTTTCCTAAAACATTGATCGAATCATTACGAATCGAAAGTTTTACCGCATAGTTACTTAGTATTTCATAACGTGAAAAAGTGATTACTCGGTCAAATTTGCTCATTTTACTGTTCGCCGCAGTAAATGTAACTTCGTAGTATATTCGCTGGTTTACAAAGAATGGCTTAATCTTCTGAATATAATATCTATCCGAATATGTACTTGTTGAAAATCCCGGACTTGGACTGTAAATTTTTTCTGCAATTTTCTCATGATACTCTGACAGTTCTGTATCCGTATCCAATGGAAAATCTTCAATATTATCCAGAACATGAAGCCCATAAGTATCATTAAGAAAGATTTTTATTTTTAGGAGATACTCATAGTACTTCAACATTAGTCTTTCAGAACCATTTTCATCTAAAGTGTAATGTGACACCGACTTTTGAAGAAGCTCATGAAATTGGTGTAAAAAACGGAGGTCTCCTCTTGTTTGCAAATACTTCAACGCTTCAACATTTAGAGCATAATTATTGGGGTCGAGGTCTGAACCATTAGCATATACTTTATCTGCAATATATTCTACAAAATTACGTAACTGCGACAAAATATTCTGACTCAATAACCCACGTTCTGAGTCATCAAATCTACTGATATTTTTACAAATCACTTTGTCTGTAGCCAGTATTGCACTGTCAATTTGCATCATAATTTTTCCCTCCAATCAAATGAGTTAAATATATTTTAGTAATATCGGTTACTGGCTTTGCGAGTAATTCTTTCTGATATTATCCTCAATCAGTAACTGGGCATCATATGCAACAGAATCTTCCCAATTTTGAGTTGTATTGCAGCAGAGGCACTCCATTTCTGTTCCATGCAGACCGCCTTGTTTAAGCCTCATACCACACTTTGTGCAAACTGGATGCAGGTTGCTAATGGTGTATTTCCCATCATACATTTTAGAATAAGTCCACTCCCATGAATAACCCAACATGTAATCCTTGGTGTATTGTAAAAATGTGGGGGGTATATTATTTGACTGGGAACCCGATATTTTTGCAACCACAAACAATCCAACTACGATAATCGCAATAGCAATAAGCAACCACCATACTTTAATTTCAAAATTCAGGAAAGAAACGACACCATTAAAAATAAATCTCATAACATTCTTAAAGGTACTTAACCAATCAATACCCTGAATCCAATCCAGTAGCAAAGAAAGAAGTATGCCACCTATTACAGTTGTTCCAATTCCAAGAACCCAAGGATTCTTTGCCCATTTCTTCATTGCGGCTCACCTCATTTCAGCCGTTCACACAACTGCAGATTTTATCTTTTTAGTACATCATGGATTCTTCTTCAACATACGAGCACGCTTCTTCAATAGGCGTACCAGTCTCCAGCGATCAATACGCTTGGGCATCTTTTGATAAATCTCTCGATAATCTGCTTTTTCCGGAATCCAACGTCCGTTTTGAGTAATGCTATGCCCATCAAGCAGATGAAGGAAGAAAGAGGCCTCGATAATCACGGAAATAGAATTGCTTACACCGGAACCAATGTGATTGTGCTGGTACAAATTACGAGGCCCTTGAAAGAAGCCCATAAGCATATACCTGATGCCGTCCTGTTCATTGCGCTGGGATTCGTTTTTCAGATCATTGATTGCAATAAGGGGAGCCCTCTTTATTTCGCCGGTTTGCTTGTCTATTTCAAAAGAAAGTGCTCTTGTCGCCAGATCGAATCCATGCAAATCCAGGCCTGACTTCTTTTTGAGATAATTTTCCACAGCCACGAAGGCTTCACGTGCTGCCGACTCAAACTCGGATTTATATATGAGTTGCACCGCATCCGATAACGCTGCGTGGATATTGTATACCTCAAAAAATCCTTTGAGCTTCTTTAGCGAATATGGCATTAAACTGCCGCAACAAGGACAGAATGTAAAATCATAAAAGTCAAACCCATATATACCGTTGCTATATTCCCTAAGTTGCTTTTTTCTGGGTGGAAGAGAACACCCATTAGGACAAGCGTATTCTTCTCTCCTCATTGCTTTCACCTCATTTCAACTATTCACATACCCGCTGGAAAGATTACAATTTCAAAGGATAAGCATCCAGCTTGTTTTGCGCATTTATGTAGGATTTATAAATATTTTTGATTCCGGCTTCTTTTGCCATGCTTACAACAAGATTTTCCTCTGCTACGTCCATTCGCAGACCGAGAATTATACCGCTTGGGATCCATTTCATCATCACCGGCGGCTTCATAATGCAGCCAGTTATCATTCGCCATTCTTCATCGTATTTATGGCATTCTTTTTTGATTAGGGTCGTTCTTTCTTGTTCCCATAAAGCACTTCCCATACCTACGTATAACTCTTGAGGAATCTGGTTTTTTGCAGTTTCTGCTATTTTACGGAGCATAACGAATTTCGCAAATTTGGTTGCATCATAAGGCGTGTCCGAATAATAAATCGGATATAGCGGCGTTCCGTAGTTCTTGATTCCGCAATTAGCGCATTTTTCCTGCTTACCGCATAAGAAGTTGTCATTGTTTTCAAGGTCGTAGATTTGCACAAAACCTCTGTGCTGATCTGCATATTTCAGCCACAGAACCTCATTAAACCCATTTTCGGAGAAACAAACTGACCACGTATCCTTTTTAACTTCATCACGGAGTGAAAGCGCTGCATTCAGAAAGCTTTCGGTAAGCCCGTGAGAAAGCGCGTTTGTCACATTCTCAACCGTAAACTGCGCTGCTTGCTCCTCAGAGAGAATATTCCCAAGCAATGACTTAACACCATCCACAACAGCTTCTGTACTTTCCGGAGTCTGGAATGCACTTAAATACTCTTTCCGGATCGCTTCAATATCGATGTGAAGAAAGGTATCAAAAGGATCGTCATAATAATTCGCAGAAGAAAAATAGAGCCTGTTAGTTCTGAGTGCTTCCAAGCTTTTTGTGCTGACAGGTCGATACCGGAAAAGCAGCTTCGGATACTTAATTGATTTGAATAGTTGTTCGCGTTCTGCCACAATATCATTTCCAGGCAAAGAACATAATGTTTGCCAGAATTGTTCTCGATCATTGTGATCCATTGATAACCCTCCTCTCAAGTATTAAATCACACATGAAATAATTACGTTTTTTATGTTCAAAACGCACCATTTTTGATAGCTGCATCAATCACTTTCTGCCATTCGTCAAATGAAACAAAATGGACGAACTTCTCTTTATCAAAGTCCGATGCTACCAAGAAACCGGCGAATCCTTTTTGATCTGCATAGCCTGCGGCACCCCAAACATAGGAATGCAAAAGCCAGTTACACACATCCTTCACTTTGAGCGAGGCAGCTTGTCCTTCACCATAGCTTGACACGCAGATTTTACCACGAAAAGCCCAACCGTCTTCGTCGGTGTACGGATATTTCGTAGCAGAGGTTACGCCGCTCATGATTTTGCATTCGGGAAGTGTCCAGTTCTGCTCTTTGACAACTTTCTCTGCTTCAATTTCGTCTTCAATGGCTTTTCGCAGGACGGTGGCAGAGTATAACACAGCACGGTTCAGCTTATGCTTCCCATATTCACCGTAGCTTGGAGCCTTTTGCCAAAGAGATATTGCCCAAGACTGTTTTTTCAATTCCCATTTCCATCTGCCATCAAAAATCATAGCAGTACCTCATTTCAATCGTTCACACAGCGGCAGGAGTTCTTCCAGTTTGGCGACGATGCACTTTTGCTCAGTAAATTACGGGATAAGTTTCTCTCTTTTAATCCCATAAATATCATACCTAATTCTTTTGAATGTGCTGATTGAACACTTTTTTTACCGCGACGTCACGATTACTGGTATCATTCTTGGTTTTTTGAAAAACTTTATAACATGCTAAAATACCACCTAAAAAACCAGAACCAATGCATATTACCCAAGCGCCAATTGTAACTTGATCTGCCGTTATAGCCCCAATTGCGTGAAAGTCTGACGTTAAAAGTGATAAAAATAAAGTGCTTGCAATCGAAAGAAACACACTATAGAGATTATAAAAATGAAATGTGCTCATATCCTTTTGTGCTTCCTCGTATGCACGAGATAGTGAATTTCTTAGTTTCTCGTCGGATATACTGATCGGTGTCTCTTTAACCACGATACCTTCATCCTTGGTATCGATTATATTCATATTACTTGCCATCGTCATCATGCTCCTCCGTCTTTAGCAACCCAAGAGAACCCATAGCAAAGAATTCCATATGGCCACAATTTTCGCACACTACTATCCCGGCAGGAATATTAGGCCCTAAACTGATGTTTTTTGTATCGTCGCCTATTAAAATTGTTGCGAAATTTCGAGTAGTAGTAAATTTATTTCCACCACAATAAGGGCAATTGGGAATTCCACGTCCATTCATTTTTTTGCCTAATGCGGCAATAAATTCGTTTGGATTATATTTACTCATAGTCTGTTTTCCTTTCAATGGTTATTTCAACCGTTCACACAACGGCAGGATTTCTTCCAGTTTGGCAACGATGCGGCGCTGTTCTTCCAGCGGAGGTATAGCGATGACCACATTTCGTATTGCGTCTATTGATATACTTTCCTGGGCAGTTGCTTTTTTATATTTCGTCAATTCTGCATACCCATAGGTACTCTTTAGATACCATAAAACATATTCCTCCAAAATAAAGGTCTGGGTATCAGAATTAAGCAACTCGATTTTTCCCACATTGGAACCAAGATGAGCTTTGAATGATCCATCGAACACAGCGATATTTCCGATTGTTCCTACATACGGTGTCAACAAACATTTCTTTGTAATCTGGCTACGTGGTAGTTCATCAGATACGCTTTCTGGGATATAGCTTTCAAAAGAAAGAACCAACTTCCCGTTTTGAACATTCTTGCCCTTGAACAAAGGTATTCCAGTGGGCACAAGATTGTCTGATATATATTTCGTATATTCAAATCCCGCCAACTTAGTAACGAACGCAATATCATCAATGTAACAGACTTTCCATGACGCTGGGAAATCATAAGGGACGTCCTCGCCCGTAATAGTCGGCAACGCTCTCGTTTTTTTCAGTTTGCCTGTCTTAATTAGTCGCTGTTTTTCTGTCTGAATTTGACGGTACAGTTCTTCGCCCGTTCCTTCTTCCGGTCTCTGCTCAACGAGCTTACCTTGAATGGCATATTGAAGAATGGACTTCTTCATATCCTCCGGGAACTTGGCATTAAACTGTTCCAACTTTTCGTAGGCTGCGGCATAACGGTCAACATACGGAAGAAGTTCTTCTATCTTGGCAACGATGCGCCGCTGTTCTTCTGCAGGAGGCAGAGGAATCAGTGAGTTCACGATTTTTTCTTTCGATATATTGGGCTGCGCTCCACCTTCTGCCATTCCGATGTAAGATTGACGCATAGACATCAAATAATAGAACAAATACTTGTTATTCATTCCGGCGTACGGGATACAGGCACAGCATGCTTGGTTTGTTGTAACCGGAATTTCTAATATGCCGAGCTTACCTATCGTTGCTCCATACATAGCCATGAGAACAGAACCTATCGGATTGAGCCTTAAAGATGTTTTTTCCAGAGCCAAGTCCGTAATATATTCGGGAATCTCTTGAATAAATCCATCATTCAAGTCCCCTGTTTTCAACCAAGGAATAGAACCACCATAATATGCTGGATTCGTCCTTGAGGGCGTCGCTCCAGAGCTCCACGAACCAACATTACCAACTTTAACCCATTTCCAACTTTCCGGAACATCAAAAGGGATTTCATTGTCGATAATGTCTGGTAAAGGCTTTTCTTTTTTAATTTTCTTTTCCCTAATCAGCGTTTGCTTATCTGTTTGCATTTTCTGATAAAGTTCTTCTCCAGTACCTTCTTCCGGTCTCTGCTCGACGAGCTTGCCTTGGATTGCATACTGAAGAATACTTGCCTTCAACTGCTCGGGGGTCATTCTGTTACACCTCCCGGCAGCAATGCTTCCAACTCTGCAAGAACTTTGTCGATTTCGGCATTGAGGGCGGTTCGTCTCTCCTGATACTCTCTGATCGTATCAAGTGGATCGAGAACTTCTTCTTCCTCGTGAGGATAGCCACAAAGGTCAATGTTGCATCCCTGTTCATTCAGCAGATAATCAGCGGTAAACTTCTGTGACTTGAAATATTCTCCGTCGGGAATTACCTCTCTGTTGTTCCACCAAGCGATACAATCATCGAAGTGCTTCAGCTCCATCGGCTTGGTCTTGGAGAAGTGCTTTCTGTCAGACGGAATATCCACTCTGTAGAACCATGTTTCTGTTGTCGGCTTTGTGTTGTCAAAGAACAGCAGATTGGTGGTGATGGAAGTATAAGGACTGAACACAGAGCCGGGCAGTCTTACAACGGTGTGCAGATTAAATTCGCCAATGAGCTTTTTCTTGATGTTCACTTTCGCATTGTCCAGACCGAACAGGAAACCATCCGGCACGACAACAGCAGCCCTGCCGTTCTTCTTCAAACGGTAAAGGATAACCGACATAAAAAGGTCTGCGGTCTCGGAGCTTGCCAGATCGTCAGGGAAGAAGCCTTGAATAGACTTGTCCTCATGTCCGCCATACGGAGGATTCATCAGGATTACGTCAAACTTATCATCATCTGTATAGTCCAACAAATTGTGTTTCAACGAGTTCATGTGGTAGATGTTCGGAATCTCAATGTCATGCAGCAGCATATTGGTTACGCACAGCAGATAGGGAAAAGGCTTTTTTTCAATTCCGTAAATGCTATCATCCAGCTGCTTCTGAGCGGCGGTGTCCGTTACCTGCTTGGAAAGCTGTCCAAGCCAAGAGGTGATAAATCCACCGGTGCCACAGGCGAAATCTGCCATCTTTTCGCCCAGCTGCGGCTTTATCATCAATGCCATGAACTCGGTGACTGCTCTCGGCGTATAGAATTCACCGGAAGAACCAGCAGATTGCAACTCCCGCAAAATCTCCTCATAGACAAAACCGAAAGCGTGGCTTTCCTTCACATCGTCAAACTCAATCTCGTCAATGACATCAATGACCTGACGAAGATAAACGCCGTCCTTCATATAGTTGTTGGCATCCTCGAAGGTGGACTTGACAATGGCTTTCTTAATTGGAGTATCGGGTGTCACCTTGATACCCTCATAGAGAACCGCATCACCATCTTTCACATCATTGCCTTTCAAAACCGGGAACAAGGTATTGTTGACAAAATTAAGGAGCTTATCTCCAGTCATAGCATGACCGCTACCATCAGCTTTCGCCCAATTTCTCCATCTAAGGTCTTCGGGAATGATGGATTCATAATTATCCTCATTCAGCTCCCAATCATCTTCTTTTGCGTCATAGACTTTGAGGAAAAGCATCCATACCATCTGCTCAATTCGTTGCGCATCGCCGTTGATACCAGCGTCCATACGCATTATATCTCTAATTCTTTTTATAAAACCTGACTGCATCGCCATATTTATCCTACCTCTACTTCTTCATAGATACTTGCCTCAAGCTCTCTAACAGCGGTTTCATATTGAGCCTTGCCGCCAAACAGCTTGACAATTTTTGCAGGCTTACCGTAATTGGCAAAATCCGCAAGGGAGAGAACTTTAATATCCTCAACCTCTGTGATACCTTGGTTCATATACTTATCCAGCAATATATCAAGAACGGCCTGTGCGTCGGCAGAATACTTGCTGAAAAAGTCTTTCTTCTTAACATTGTTAGCCCGTTCTTTTCGGGTCAGCGGCTTTTTACCATATGCCACATAACAGATGAAGTCGAAATCGTCCACATCTTCCATACCTTGGTCTGCTTTCAATGCTTTTAGATCAATGCCCATCGCCGTGAAAGATTCCTCAATAGTTTTCTTTTTGTCCGACGCTTTCCACTTGCGGATAAAATCGGACAGCGAAGCGTATTCACCCTTGATGTTGGTTCTGGTGTAGTCGATAATGTCCTCCTGCCTGAGGAGTTTTCCATTCGCATCATAAACTGAAACGGTCTTGTTGATAATTTTTACCTTGCAGCCATCTCTGTCAACGACGGGCGTTTCCACAGGGTCATCAGGAGGCTGCATACCTCCACCACCGCCACGACCGCTACCCTCTGGCTTGGAGCCGCCATGCTGGAAGCCCTCATCCTGCTCAACCGGGCCGTCCCAATCCGGGTCGGAAAATAGCCTTGTCACATTCCGAAAGTCCATGACAACAAAATGTGTTTTGCCGTCTTTTTCTCTGATACGGGTTCCACGCCCGATAATCTGCTTGAAAGTGGTCATGCTCTCAACCGTCTTGTCAAGAACAATGAGCTTGGTCATCTTGCAGTCAGCTCCGGTGGAAAGCAGTTCCGATGTTGTTGCAATAACGGGATACGGTTCGGATACAGAGATGAAATAGTCAAGTTTGGACTTGCCGTATACATCTGAGCCAGTAATTCTCACGCAATAGTCCGGGTTCTCCTTCACCATATCCTGATTATAGTTGGTAAGGGCAATTCTCATGCGTTCTGCATGATCTTCGGAAGCGCAGAAGACGATAGTTTTCTGCATTCTGTCGGTGCTTTTCAGATATTCCGTAATTTCCCTTGCAACCTCATCAGAGTACACTTCCCAATAATATTCACTATCATCACGTGATGTACCATATTCGTGAACATTATATTGAAAGTATCCAGAATTAGTACAAAAATGTGGATTGCACACGCCTATAAATGCAACAGGCCCGATTTCTTTGCAAAATCCAAAACCGCAAAGATATCCAGTTAAATTATTCAGTGCTATAACTTCATCATAGCTATACCGACCATCTAACAGATAATTGTTGCATCCAACAGTATCAAGCTTAAACATAAAAATACGTTTACCTATTTTTTCTACGCTTATATCCCGTTCTGGATACGTAACCTTAGCCAATCTTTTTAATATTTTTTCAATCATAATTTTCCTCCTTTTTTACTTTTATTGCTGATTGTTATATATGTGTAAAACCAAAAGTTAGAGGATTTTCCCTCTCACTATTCAGTGAAAAAAGATTTTAAACATAGACTATGCCTATATGTTGATTGATATTTTATCACAATTTACATAAATTTGCAATAAAAACTATATAATATGCTTAAAGTTTATGAAATATTGTTATATAAATATAGAGAAAATTGATTTTGTTCAATATTATTCATTTCCATTATTTTAGCAATA
>ERZ834722.2154-NODE-2154-length-16342-cov-7.529932_pt1 | contig 16342 bp, 17 predicted proteins | sample MGYA00519576_ERZ834722 | MGnify/ENA primary metagenome ERZ834722 (study PRJEB31850, sample SAMEA3708759) | human gut metagenome | biome: human gut; feature: human-associated habitat; material: faeces | place: China | collected 2014 ...
TTTTGAAAGATCGCGTTGATGAGCCGCGCGCCGTAACGGTCGCTCAACCACGTCTTCACGCTTTCGCAGAACTTCGGCATATCGCCGAGCTGCATATGCTCGATCATGGTTATCTCCTCCGTCTTTCATTTCTTTGCCAGCATACACAGCCAGTGCTTTTTCGTCTCTCTCCGGCTTTCAATCTCGGTAAAGCCAGCCTTTTCCAGCGCCGCGCGAAGCTCTTCTTCGGGATAGATCCGCATGCCGTCGATCATCTTCTGCCATTTTTCATCCGCCGCGTTTGTGCCGTCGCACTCGTTGCAGATCATGAACGTGCCGCGGCGCTTCATCACGCGGTTCACCTCCGCAAAGCACGCTTCCAATCCCGGCCAAAAATAAACCGTTTCAAACGCGGATACGACGTCAAACGTTTCAGCCTGAAACGGCATGGCCGCCGCGTTGCCCTGCACCACGTCGCACCGACCCGCTTTGATGGCCGCGTCGTTGATTTTTCGGGTCTCCGCCACGCTGATTTCGGAATAATCCATGCCCGTCACGCGGCCCTTCGGGCATTGTTTCAGCCAGACCGCCACGTTCGCACCGCCGCCGCAGCCACAGTCCAGCACCCTGGCGTCCGGCGCAGCATTCAGAAATTGAAGCCCCCACCGGGCCACGGCGCTGTGACCGAGATTCATCATGGCGACCATAATTTTCCCGCCAAAGCCCACGGGCTTGCGGGTATTTTCAAAGAATGACATATCACACCTCCATTTTTACACACTCGGCATAGGTCAGAGGGAACGAGGCTTTCAGCACAGCGCTTTTCCGCACCGTCCAGCCGTTCTGCTTTAGGAAGCGCAGGTATTCCTCGCCCGTCCACCTGCCGTGGAGGGGGAAGCCTGCCATCTTCATGAAAAATGCCCTGACCTTGCCGAAAATAGAATTCTCCGCGTGGGTGAAGGTGGGCGCGATGAGCACGCCGTCATCCTTCAGAACCCGGCGGATCTCGGTAAGGGCCTTCTCCGGCTGCGGCACAATGTGCAGTGCGTTGGACACGATCACCACATCAAAGGACTTGTCTGCATAGGGCAGGCAGAACATATCCTGCACGGAAAAGTGCAGCTTTGCCGTGCGGTTATCCCGCTTTGCCTCGGCGATCATCTCCGGGGAGGCGTCCGTCGCCTCGATGTGCGCCGCCGCGTTCACGATATGCTTTGTGATCAGCCCTGTACCAGTGGCAAGCTCCAGCACCGTTTTTGCTTTCACGACCGGCCGGATCAGCGCATACATCTCTTCATACGCCGCCCGATCCTTTCGCATAAAGCGGTCGTAACGACCGGCATTTCTGTCCCAAAAATTCTTTCGTTCTTTCATAGCCGTTGCCCTTATCACTTCTTTGTTTCTTTGCCGCCTTGTACCTCTCAGAAAGGATTCAAAGTACCGCTAGATTTTCCCGTGCGGGCATCTGTCCCGCCGCCGCCTGGCGTATTCCAGTTGGGCGGCACACGCCGGGCAAAGCGCCCTGCCCCTTGTCCCATGCACGCCCCGGCAATACCGGCGCACCATGAGGGTAACGGTTTCGATCTCCTCTTCCTTGTTCAAGCTCCGATTTCCTTTCTGTTTTATATGCAGTTAGTCACCTCTAACCGCCTGCCAGAAGAAAAGGCAGGCCACCTGTATGCAGTCTGCCTTTTGTCTGATGCGAAAGCCCGCAGCCGCGCTCGGCTTACAGCACCAGGGAGGGCGCGGTGTAGACCCGTGCCTTCAGCTCGCTGTTGAGCATATACAGCCCCTTGCTGTCACCGCCGAACAGCTCCATCTTGGTGATGAGGTCGGCGGCGTTCTTCTCCTCCTCGCCCTGCTCCTTGATGAACCAGTCCAGCATCTGCATGGCGCGGAAGTCCTTGGCCTCGTATGCGGCGGCGTAGATGGCGTCGATGCTGGCGGTGACCAGCTTCTCGTGCTCCAGTGCCTTTTTCAGCGGGGTCATGTGGTCGCCTCGTTCCCACTCCGGCTTTGCGATAGCCTCAAAGGTGACGCCCTCGCCGTTATTCTGCAAATACTGATAAAACAGCATGGCGTGATCCCGCTCCTCCTGCGCCTGCACCCGGTACCAGTTCTCAAAGCCGTCTAAGCCCACGGAGGCGTAGTAGTTGGCAAAGTCCAGGTACAGATAGGCGGAGTAGAACTCCTTGTTGATCTGCTCGTTGAGCAGTTTAGATACGTTAGCGTTCATGGTGCTTCTCCTTCATAATAACATTGTCTTTTTCCTGCTCCCGGCAAGCGGGACAGATATACCGGATCCTGAGGTCGTAGGAGAGGATCTCCTGCCCCAGTGCCTCCCGGATCCGCTCCTGCATATCCGGCAGCCGAACGTCCGTGATTTTCCCGCACCGGCTGCAAATCAGGTGATCGTGCCGTTCCGTCCGGTCGTACCGGTCCGGCGAACCCGGCTCGGTGATGCGGAGCAAAAGCCCCTCCTCCGCCAAACTGTTCAGGTGCTTATATACCGTACCCAGAGCAATGCTGGGGTGCTCCTTTTTCATCTCCAGGAACACCTGCTCCGCCGTGGGATGCCGCTGCAGCTCAGTGACGGCGGCCAATATCTCCTCTGCGTATTTCGGCATACTGCACTCCTCCAAAACAAGAACTATTCTTATTCTTGTTTTCCATTATACGCATATTCGCCCTGTTGTCAACAGCCACGGAAGGCTTCCGCTAAAAAAATTGGCAAAAAAGCTTGACACGCCTTTTTGTCGATTGCGCTTTGGGGGTGAACAGGTATTGAACTATTGTGCTGTTCTATGACATATTAAACAACTTGCCCGGTTTGTTTTTCAGAATATTGACGGAAGCGATAAGCGTTGCCGCCCAGACAACAAGCAGGAGCATAAACTGCGATTTCAAATATGCTGTCCACTCCAGCGGTTGATTTAAGGCAGCGGTCATGTAATTGTCGATTTCTAACCCGGAAAGATTTCCGGTGGCAACGAAGATATGCTCAATCATGCGGTTTCCGTAACCATTGATTATCAGACTGCACACCGGCAGAGACAGGAGCAATGCGAAAACTGATATAGCAGAGGTCACAAGGAAATAATCTAACACTATCTCGTGGCGTTTTGCGCCTAACGTAATCAGTATGGCAGTATCCTTATAACAGGCTCGCATCCAGAGAACTACAACCAAAAGCAGCACAAAAGCCGAAACGAAAATCGTTACCGATGATAGCACGGCAGAAGCTGAACTTATTGCACGAGAGGCAGACGTTCCCCTGCCAATTTGGTTTTCTGTACGATTAAGCAACTGATAATCTTGGGGAGAAAGACCCATCTGTTCAATGGCGTCGCTGATGTTGTCAAGCGATTTCCTGTCTTTGCCATACACAATAACGGCAGATGACGGCAGATCTTTTTCCAGCAGGGCTTCAAGGGTTGGAATCGTGCAGAACAAATAGCTATAAGGGCTTTGCCCATATTCAATATTGCCGCTTGTTCCCCACCATGATTCTTGCGGCAGCGAAACGGCTTTATAAATGCCGATTATCGGAATAGATAGCTCGCTGCCCGTTTCGGGATTCTTTATAACGATCTCGTTGCCAATCCCCAGATTGTTCTTTGCAGCAAGAACCGTGTCAATGATCACGCCAGCATCATTATCTGCCGGAAGCATACCTTCAACCAACTCCATGTGATTTGCAAATGATAAGTTCAAGGCTGTGTTTGAATCTGCATACAGTCTTACCATATCAGATTCAGGTATATCGAAAAGGTTATCCTCACTGTCTGGAATCGCATTTGCAAAATTTACCGGCTGCACCAGCATATTCGCTTCCTGATTGCAACCGATCACGCCTTTAATGTGTGAGATTTGTTGTATCACGTCCGGCGGTATGGCATTGCCATCGGTTCTGTACAGCTTCAGAGAATACCCAATATCAGATACCACGAAGCGCTGATAACATGCAACGATATTCCCAAAATAGCTGCTTATGATCCCCAGCAGGGAAAGGCAGAAAACCAGCAGAAACAGAGATACCGAGTGTCGCGTTCTTCGGGCTATCATCAGCCATAAGCGGTGCGCGTATGTCATTATTCTCCCTCCACAAACAGCTTGCCGTCCTCCATTTTCATTGTTACGTCAGCATGAGCGCAAACCAAGTCTGAATGGGTGGCTATGATGATGCACTTGTTTTGCTTATGTGCAAGATCGACCAGTATTCCCATAATTACCTGAGCGTTTTCTTTGTCCAGATTTCCTGTCGGCTCATCCGCCAGAATATAGGTCGGGTTCTTTATCAGTGCCCGCGCAATGGCGGTGCGCTGCTGCTGACCGCCGGAGATTTGGCTGATCGGTCGGCGTATGGTATCTTGCTTATGGTTCATTCTCCGCCCGCTTTTGCAGGAGGGACAAGCACACAAAGCAGAGTGCAGAGAAGGCGATGCCGCAAAGAGTATATGTCCCGTTAAAGAACAGCAGATTGACTGCATACCGCATGGGCATCCGTGTAAAGAGTACCGCATACGGCTCGATCGTTCCAATTGCCTCCATGACCGCCGTGACACGGAACGGATTGACCCCGCATAGATACGCGCCGAGGAAATACAATGTCAGCTTCTCGGCAACGGCAGGAAGCAGGAGTCCGAGTAAATAAAACCACGGTTTTTGCTTCTTGCAGCACCTCCATAGATACAGCGCCCCGAAGCAGTACGGCAGCAGCGCAAGGCAGGCCCCCTGCGCAGTCAGGTGCAGCTGCAACCCGAATACAAGAAAGGCCATACGGATCAAAAGGTATCCGCCGAGAATGATCCCCCAGCAGATCAGCAGGGATTTCAGGTGGAGCTTCCGATGTGCGGTTGCTTCATGGTTGTACATGTTCTTTTCCTCCTTACAGATTCTCGTTTTTCAAGGCGTCGATGGGATTGTCCTTTTTTACCTTGCTCATTGAATACATCATGGTGGCGAATACGACCAGAAACACGCTCAGTACGGCGATGCCGATGGCTGCCCACGGCAGATGGAAGGAGGTTTCATAGGCCGTTGTGACTGCGCGGTAGATGAGATATGTAATGCCGCAGGACACCGGCAAACCGAGAAGCAGTGCCTTGGAGCCGTACAGCAGGCACTCGCAGTTCATCATCCTGCGAAAGCCCTTCTGCGTCATGCCCACCGATTTCAGCATGGCAAACTCCCGGCGGCGCAGGCTGATATTCGTGGAGATCGTATTGAACACATTGGCCGCGGCAATCAGGGAGATCAGCACGATAAAGCCGTAGGCAAATACTCGGATAATGGTCACAACATTCCGGTTTGTCTCGGCGTTTGCGGCGTAGTCGAAAAGCTGCCGGCTGCTGAGACCGTTTTCCGTCAGCACGGGCGCCAGATTTTCAAAGCTCGCGGTGTGATTGCTCGAGGTAAGGAAATACTCTGTATTACGGAATTGATTCAGCGCCGCCTCGGGAACCACGCTCTCCAGCATGCTGTACGGATAGATCATATTGATGGCCACCGGCGTGCTGCGGCTGACAAAGAACGGAGCCTCCTCAATGGTTTTTTCGGACCGCAGCGTGTATTTTGCAAAGGATTCCTCATAGGGCAGCTCGATGATGTCGTTCTCGTTGTCTCTGTTTTGATAGAGGACGACCTTATTGCCGTTCTCATCGATCCGGCTGTCTTTTCTGTAATATCCGTCGATCTCTACATAGTAAAGACCCTCGATCACGCACCCATCGCCCTTGAGCGTGTCCAGCGTGACATACTTCTCAAGCCGGCGGTCAAGCTCAATATTGCGATCCAGGGCAATGCCCAGGGGGTTGTCCCGGTCATAGTAATCCGCTTCCTTCAGGTTGTACTTTTCCAGTAACCTGTTGAACTCGGCGTCCGCAACGAAGTACAGATAACCGGAGATGCTGAGCTCCTTCGGCGCTGCGTCCTCACGCTCCATGCCGAAGTCGGCAAAACGGTCGGCAAACATTGCCGTGACATATTCGCGGGAGATATCGCCCTGCAAAAACTGTTTCTTGGTATAGGTACCTCCGGTGACATTCTGCTCGGAGAAAAACAGTTCCAGAAGCGCATCGGGTGTCATGGCGGAGGAAGCGTCTGACTCCGCCGCGTAGATCAGGTCGAATTGATCGGAGGCCAACCCTCCCTCAGCGGATTCCATCATGTAGTCGGTGAAGGCCGCCGCCGAAACAAAGAGGACGATGCTCATAAAGAGGCTGACGACGGTGGTTCTGTATTTTTTCCGGTTGCGCTTATAGTGCTTGCCGGCAAGGACGCCGGGGAGTCCGAACAGCTTGTAGGCAAGCTTCGAGATTCGGACGGGTCTGCCGCTTACCTTGATGTCCATGCTCTGGCGGATCGCCTCCACGGCGGAAACTCTGGTTGCCCTTTTTGAGGGAATCCATGCCGAGATCAGAACCGTGACAAGTGCAATGACCGCAGCAATGACGACAGCCTGCCACGAAACACAGAGCCGCATGGGAATGTCCACACGGACAATGGAGAAAAATTTATCTCCGATCAGGAGGAGCGTTATGCCGATACCGCCGATACCCACCAGAATGCCCAGCGGAATACCGACGGCACTGACGGCCAGCGCCTCAAACAGCACCATTCTTCGAAGCTGCTTTCTGGTGGCGCCCACCGAGGACAGCAGGCCGAATTGCCTTGTCCGCTCCGAAACAGAAATGGAGAATGCGTTATAGATGAGCGATACAGAGCCGAACACGATCAGCGCGATGATGATGGCGGCAAGACTGTAAAACGCGGTAAGGAAGGAATCGAACGGAGCCGTGCCGGAATACAGCAGGACCTTTGTATTGTAGGCATAGCGATACTCTTGCGTATAGCCCATTTCCCTCATGAAGTCATACACCCCGGCGGGCTTGTGCAGCTTGAAATAACAATGGATCGGAGACTGATCGGCGGATTTGGTGTCCGCTGCCGTAAGCGCTGTGTACCCGGGCGCGGAATAGTCCTCAAAGGTAGGCCTTTCATAGATACCGACCACCGTGTAGGTTCTTGGTTCGGTGTTTTCGAGCCTTTCGCCGCTCATAATCTCCACCTGCGTTTCGCTGTCATAGGTGTATACGGGCGTGTCCTGTCCCAGCCTCCGGCCGTCAAGTGTCCTGTCCCCCACGTCAAGCGTGACGGTGTCGCCGAGCTTATAATTCACCTTGCCGTTTGATGTCAGGTGCTCCGGCAGAATAATTTCCGTGGAGTCCTTCGGCAGCGTACCTAAAATGAGATGCACCGGCATTGTCTTAAAATATTAGGCGATATATCTTATCGCTTTACCAGCGGCCATGTATATGGCCTGCAAGGACCTAATGGCTGTGGTAAAACCATGCTGATGCGCCTTATCACCGGACTCATCCGCCCCACAAGCGGCGCCGTATACATAGACGGCACTGAGTTGGGCAAGGAGGTTGATTTTCCCAGTTCACTTGGCCTCCTTATTGAAAACCCCTCCTTTCTCCCAAACTATACCGGTCTTGATAATCTCCGGCTTCTGGCCCGCCTCAGAGATCGCGTTACTATGCAACAAATCAGTCAGACAATCGAAGATGTTGGCTTATTGCCATCCGATCACCGGAAATATAGAAAGTATTCCCTTGGCATGAAGCAGCGCTTGGGGATTGCTGCGGCCATTATGGAGCAGCCCGACTTGATTATTTTAGATGAACCAACCAATGCACTGGATGACACAGGCGTCGCGCAGATTTGTGGCCTCATCCGCCGCGAAAGAGAGCGTGGTGCTCTCATCGTACTTACATGCCACGATTCCAGTATTCTGACATCACTTTCAGATGAGATACTTACTATCTCAAACGGCTGTATCGAAAGGACGTCTGTAAAATGAAAAAGAGAAGTATTATCGTTGGCATCCTTATCGTTCTGCTATGCGCTGCTTGGGCATGGCGATACACAACGCTGAATCATGTATATAAAAATCTCTGTGCCCAAAAGGAGCTGCATGAAATAGGTGACGTTGTTCCGTTTGGTCAGGATTATATTGGCGGCGCCTGTATTGACGGATACTCCCTACGAGTGGATCAGTTCGATATCGTAGACTTTGGCGAATACATCAGCAGCAGTGATCTTGTTGATGTCGATGATTATCCATCACACCCCGAAAAATTAGCGTTAACCTACATAACGTTGTTTAATGGCAGCAGCGATGTGGAGGGCGTTATGCTGATAGACCTCGCGCTCCACGGAGTCGACAATTACGTCGGTTTAGACTGGGAACTCCTTACCAAATTAAATCCGGTTTTACAAGGAAATTTCGGCATCCATCTTTCGCCCAATACGGAATACCAACTTGTTCTTCCCTTTGATCTGCAAAAAGCCTTCTTTGGAAGTGACACATGGCGGCATCTGGACAAATATTCCATGTATTTGCACATGACCTCGTTTCCCATGGAAAAAGACATCAAGGTTCAGTAATCTATCGTATGTTTAGTGGCTAATCTGTAGGTTTTCTATTCATTACGCCGCAATCGAGTCTCGTGCCTTTTTATTATGGGTTTGATTACATGCTTTGTTGTGAGGTATTTAATCTTTTAACGGCTCTAATTTATTCACATTAAAAGCAGGCAGGGTCCGTAGGCGTTTCGTCTACTGATCCTGCTTGTTTTTCAATTCTTATCAAAATGCGGAGAACCTATCGGCGATTCCGGCTCCCGCGTTGTATCCGGCACGATTCTACGAGAGAAACACCTCGCATCTGCGCAGTCATTATCCGGAAGCAACGTTGCCCTTTGACGCGCTTTTTAGTTGCAGAAACAACAAAAAGCGATCGGAAATTGTGCAAAAAACCATTGCCTGTCACCAGAAACTTTGGTACTATGAAAATGAAAAAGTGTCGATTGTTGGTACGTGTCCCGCCGAGAGGAGATATCCTATGAACGTGACCGTTGCGGATTGCCTGAAACTTCCCACGCTGCGTGAAGCACAGTTGATTGCCGGAGCAAAAGGAACAGATCGCGCGGTATCCTCTGTCAGTGTACTGGAGTGGCCGGAAACAAATCTGTTATCTGACGAGCTGATTGTCGGAAACGAGCTGGTCATATCTGCTCTCGTGACCATTAAAGATGATGTTAGCCGGCAGTGCAGTGTTTTGCGGCATTTGCGCAGCATGGGCGCGGCAGGGCTTGTTCTGTTTTACGTTGGGGTCTTTATTCCTCAGATTGACGATGCACTGATTGCCGTTGCGGATGAGATCAACCTCCCGCTGATTGCCATGCCCTTTGGCCGCATGGACTTCCGATACTCGGATATGATCACGGATATAGTCGAGTATATCCACAAGCGGCGAATGCAGGGCAATTATTATACCGCCGAGGTGATGAACAGCATTGCGCTTTTGGAGCCGCAGCAGCGGAACATCAATACCGTCTTGCGTCTGCTGTCCGACCGCATGCGCTGCACCTTGCTGCTGACAGATCGATATTTGGAGCGAAGAGGGGCAGCGGCGTGGCCCGTTTCCAATCAGTGGAACTATCATTCGTTACTGCAGATGGCTCAAAGGCAGAAGCTGCCGCCGAAAGGTCAGCAGAGGATGGAATTGGATGGGCACAGCTTCAGATTATGGGACATACCCGTTCCGTCAAAGACCCATCGGGGGATGCACCTGCTGGTGCTGGACGAGTTTGACCAAATGGATCCTGAAAGGCTGCAGCAAGCAGTAGATGTTGTTGCGTTGTTCTTGAACATCTGGGACAAAGGCACTTATTATGACGGTACAGATGCGCTGGTAGAAGCGGTCCTGACAGACGATCCCGCCAAAATGCGTAGACTCGCACAGCAAATGGGTATTTCCATAAGTGCCGTTAACACCATGTGGGTTTTGCAGCTTTCGGATCTGAGGACAGGGCAGGAGCTGACCGCCAGCCAAAAGCTGGACGTTGTCCTGAAGCTGAAGGTGTACCTGCAGGAGCACCATAAGATCGTCATCGTTGATAGCTACGGTACCTATATTGTCGCCTTGACCGACGGGATGCTGCTTGAGGAAAATACGCGGGAGATGGGTGAGGATTTTGTCTCCCTGCTTGAAAAGGAGGGATATGCTGCACACGGTTGCGTCTTCGATGATCTTGAGAACACCTCGCAGGCCCGCGATGCATATAACCGGATGATACGCTGCTTTGCAGAGCTCTGCGCTGTGTATCCGCGGCGCAAGATCTATTCAGACAGTGATGTGCGCTATGTGCAATCATGTATCGACTACGTGAAGCAAGGAGAAGAATCAGTAGCGAGCGGTCTGCTGCCGATCCGAAAGCTGAAGGATACCGCAGACGGGGACATTCTGATAGAAACGCTATGTACCTATCTTTTGGACGCAGAATCTAATACGCAAAGCACGGGTGACCTGTTATATATTCACAAGAACACCGTACACTACCGGCTTAATAAAATTCGAAGTGTCTTCAAATGCGATTTGGTGCAGATGCCTGCAATATTGACTATATATAAAGCCGCTGTGATCTACCGTATTCTGAAAGGACTTTAGGCATTACGCACAATTCAATTAAGCAAAATCAACAAAGAGAGGCTGCGCAGGCGGCCTCTCTTTGTCTTTGCGGCCAACGAAATGGAAAAATCCTTGGTCGGCCATCCGATGACCTATACACCGAGACTCTGTATACTTTTAAGCAGAGATGGCGGGAACGCCACAAAAATTAAGAATATGGAGGAACTCGAAATGGCTACTGTTTTGTCACGTCAGGATATTATCAACATCATCTATGGTGCCACCGTCCTGGGTGCCGGCGGTGGTGGTTCTGCCAGCTCCGGTTTGGAGATGCTGGAGAACTACATCAAGGAACACGGTGATCCGAAGCTCCGCATGATCTCCACTGGTGAGATGAATGTCAACGCCTATGCCGCTGTGACCGCAGGCATGGGTTCTCCCGTTGCACTGAAGGACAAGGACTTTACGCCCTATGCCGTCAACGCCTACAACGCTCTGGTGGATATGGCTGCGAACATGGGTCGCACCCTGAGCTATACGATCCCCGTTGAGATCGGCGGCTTCAACACCTTCGTTCCCATGCTGATCGCCATGATGAACGATATCCCCGTCATTGATGCAGATGGCGCCGCCCGCGCTGTTCCCGCTCTGGACACGCTGCTGCTGCACGTCAACGGCCTGGATACCTCTCCTCTGGCTATGGCCGACCATAAGAACAACCGCCTGACTATCGAGCTGGCCGATCCCCGCGACGCGCATGAGGCCGAGGTCATCGGCAGAAACATCTGCGTGGCCTTTGATATGATGGCCGGTCTGTCCGGCTGGATGGTCAATCAGGCGCAGATCGAGGCCGCTATCGGCAATGGCACCATTACCCGTGCCAAGACCGTCGGCGAAGTGATGGCCGCGTATAAGACCGAGAACACCACCGAGAATTTCTATGCGTATCTCGCCAAGCATTCCAGCCTGAAGTGCCAGGCCGTTTGCCGCGGTAAGATCACCAAGGTGGAAACGAAGACGGCCGGCGGCTTCGATTATGGCACCGCCACTGTCGCGGGCGAGGACGGCTCTACCTATATGGTTCTGTTCCAGAACGAGAACCTGGTCATCTACAAGGATGGCATCGTGGTCATGACCGCTCCCGATATCATCTCCTTCTACGAGATCAATGACGGTATGCCTCTGACCAATGCTGATACCAAGGAGGGTCAGTATGTGGACATCGGCATCATCGAGGTGGATGAGCGCTGGTGGAAGAACGGCGAGGCTGCCATCAATGATGTGTGGGCTCCCTATTTCAAGAACGTGGAGTACACCGGCAAGATCGTCCGTTATCCTGCCAAGTAAGCGCATTCCTGCAGAACCCGACAACAGCGAGCTTCCTTACATCGACGAAAAGCCGGGGACGGGGCACAGTTCCCGTTCCCGGCTTTCCGTCTAAATGAGAGCATTCCCCGTCCCTACATTTTAGAGAGAGGAGAATAACAACATGGAAGAAAACAAGACGACTGTAACAGAAACCAAGCGGGAGGATAAGGGCTTATCCCAGATTCAACCCAACGAAAAACGCTCCTGGTGGAGTATTGCCTTCATTTGGGTGGGTACCATGATCTGCATCCCCATGCTGATGGTCGGCGGCATCTTCGGAGGTGTGCTGACCATGAGTTCCATCTTCTGGGCCACCCTCATCGGCTTTGCCATCTGCTGCACCATGATGATCCTGGGCGGCATTGTCGGCTCTGACACCGGTCTGAACGCCACCATGTGTTCCACCAGAGCCTTCGGTATGACAGGCGCCAACTTCACCATGGCACTGGTTATCTTTATCTGTGAGGCAGGTTGGTTCGCCGTGCAGACCGCCACCTGTGCCGTGGCTTTCAACACACTGTTGCTCCATTTGGGCGTAGAATTCCCCTTCTGGCTCAGTTGTGTTATCTGGGGCGTTGTCATGTTCATCACCGCCGTTTACGGCGTGAAGTGGATGGCGGTCTTGAATTATATCGCCGTTCCGCTGCTGGTGCTGCTGTGCGCCTATGGCGGCATCCATTCCATCAACACCGCCGGTTGGGGCAACATCGCCTCTGCCGTTTCGGAGAACCTGATGCCCCTGCCCGCCGCTATCTCCACCGTCATCGGTCTGTTTGCATTGGGTGCCACCTGCAACGCGGACTATACCCGCTACTGTAAGACCCGCGGCGATGTGGTGAAGGCCACCTTGATTGGCGTTATGCCTGCAGCTCTTCTGATGATCATGGTGGGTGCCATCATGTCCATCGGCACAGGCAACTATGACGTGGCCGCCATGTTCGCAGGCTTGGGTCTGCCCATCGTTGCCATGCTGGTGCTGATCCTCGCCACTTGGACCACCAATACCGGCAACGCCTATATGTCCGGTCTGGCTGCCTGTAAGATGTTCTCCATTAAAGACAGCAAGCGTCCTCTGGTCACTATGATCTGTGGTGTACTGGGCGTCATTATGGCCATTGCAGGTCTGGCGGATTTCCTGAACACCTATATCAGCATTCTGGGTGCGGTGGTGCCTCCCATCATGGGCGTCGTTATCTGCGACTACTGGGTCATCTGCAAGGCCAAGAAGGAAAATTGGTCTCCTGTGCGCGGTATCAACTGGATCGGCATCATCGCGTGGGTCATCGGCGGCGGCTTCGCACTGCTGGAGACGCTGGGCGTGGTGACGGTGTTCTCCTCCGCGCTGGACGGCGTGATCATCGCCTTTGTGGCCTACTGGATCCTCTATTCCCTGCTGAAGAATACCAAGCTGGCCGGCTCCGGCGACATGACCATCGACGAGGCCTGCTCTATCGCACAGTAAGGAGTGTTTGCTATGAGTAAAGACAAAGCGTTAGACATTGTATTGTCCGAATTCCTGGAGCTGGCAAAGGTGCCCCGCCCCTCCCATCACGAGGAGCGCGTCAGCGAGTACCTGTTCCAGTGGGCCAAGCGCCATGGTCTGGCCGTGGAAAAGGACAACATGAATGAGATCATCATTGACAAGCCCGCATCCCCCGGCTGCGAGAATGTACCCCGTGTGATCTTTCAGGCACACATGGATATGGTCTGCGTATGCGAAGAGGGCGTCACCTACGATCCTATGACCGATCCCATCAAGGTCATCAACGATGGTGTGACCCTGACTGCAGACGGCACCAGCCTGGGTGCCGATGACGGTATCGGCGTGGCGATGTGCCTGTACCTGCTGCAGGACGACACCCTGCGTCACGGCCCCATCCGCGCCATCTTCACCACCAACGAGGAAGACGGCATGGGCTCCATCGCCATTGACCCCAAGTATCTTGACGGCGGCTATCTGGTCAATTTGGATTGGGAAACGCTGGGCTCACTGTGCAATTCCTGTGCCGGCGGCGACTTCTTCAACTACAGCCACAAGGCCGAGTGGGAAAAGCCTATTGTGGGCTGCAAGACACTGACCATTTCCCTCAGTGGTCTGCTGGGCGGTCACTCCGGCGTGGGGATCAACAAGGGTCACGCCAATGCGCTGGTCAGCATCGCTACACTGCTGGCTATGCTGCGGCAGGGCGGCGTCAGCTACCGCGTGGCCTCCTTCAGCGGCGGTCAGGCGAAGAACGCCATCCCCGCATTTGGCACCGCCACCATTGTTCTGTCTGCCACCGAGGAGGACCGGGCCAAGGCTATCATCGAAACCTTCCGCGCAGAGTTCGCAGAGGCTTTCGGCAACATCGAATCGGATATGGTGTTCACCACCACCTTCGGTGATACCGCGCCCGACCGCGTACTGACAGGGGAGGTTGGTTATGGTATGGTAGGGCTGATGACCACGGTTCCCAATAACGTACATACCATGAGTCCGTTCATTGACGGGCTGGTGGAGAGCTCCGCCAACTTGGGTGTGGTGTCCGTGGACGAGGATATGGTGCGCTTCACGGTGTTTGCCCGCAGCAGCGTTGCCTATCAGGCCACTCAGATCGGTGTGATCTGCAGCGCACTGGCCAATAGCTTCGGTTTTATCTTCGACAGCGAGGGTCATGTTCCCGGCTGGGCGGTCAATCCCAACAGCAAGCTGACCCATATCGCTTGCGAGGCCTACAAGCATCTGACCGGCACGGATATGATCGTGGAGCCGGTGCACGCCGGCGTGGAGTGCGGCGCCTTCGCAGAGAAGAATCCCCATCTGGATATGATCTCCATCGGGCCGACGCTGGTGGATGTGCATACGCCCAACGAGGTCTGCAAGATCGAGGACGTGAAGATCACTACCGAGCTGCTGATCGAAATCTTGGAGCGTATCGCCAAGTAAAAAGGCTTCATCTTACTTCCAATTTAGGCTACTTTCGACCATTGTCTCCTTACAGGTCAGGGGCCAGGCTGCGTAATACGCGCAGTCTGGCTCCTGGCAATTTATGTATGCCGAAGTATGCTCCATATGATTACCTGTCGATTTCACGGCTTCTGTATCGCGGCCAATGAATCCATGAGCGAATGGAAGCCATCTTCTCCCAGCATGGCTGCGGCATCAAAGGGGATGCCTTCAGCGGCCGTAATAGCCGGATCGCAGCCGGGCATATCCTCGCCCGCTGCGGGTACGGGTTCCGGGTGCATATTGGACAGTATCTCACGAACCAGTTGCTCCACTGCTTGCCGGTCTATCCTTGGCGCAGCCGCGGCCTCCGGTGTCTCCGGGCAATTCATATAGTGGGTCACGGCGTTGACCAGAAACTGTGCCTTGCGCTGACCCTGCTCGTTCAAGATCGCGGCTACCTGCTGGTGGCTTGGGTCACCGGCATTGAATTGGACGGTAAATCTGAAGGAATCCTTCTTCTCGCCCATATGGAGCACCTACTCGTCTTCGTAGCCGCATACAAGAGACCGTACCCGACAGCGTTGGCGCCGATCTCCTCCACAAAGATGGCTGTACCGACCTTACCGGACTTTTCGATCTGTTTCCGAAGCAGCAGAGAGCCGCCGCCTACAAAAATAACCTTGCCGGTACGCAGCTCGATCTTCCGCTCCCGCAGAGTACGGAAAAGGTCCGCCACGAAGGACTCCGCGCCGCGCTCTACCAGTGTTTGGATCTCACTGCCGTACTCTGTACTGCAACCTGTGAGAATGGCGTCAATGTCCGTTTCCTCCAGCAGCAGATCATGGTCGGCACGAATCTTGGACAGCAATCGGTTATAGAGCGTAATGACGCCGTTTTCCAGCGAATCGCAGGAAGCCCAGTCTGCTGCGCCATAGCGCAGGGAGAGGTAATCGGCAGTAAAACCGCCTATGTCGATCACAGTGGCCTTGGCAACCGTGCCGAGCTGGAGCCGCTTGAACACCGGAGCCGTGGCTGCCAGCACCTGCGGGAAGCAGACCGCCTCCGTGATGCAGATGGAGTATTTCCTCCCATTGAATTCAAACCCGATCACGCCGCGGTTCAGGAAATACTGGGCAAAGCGTTTATACTGCGTTCCATAATGCGCAGGCGGCAGCCCAACGGCAAGCTGAATGTTCATCAGCCGATCCGGGACATACTGGCCCGCCGCGTTGATCTCGTAAGCGATGGCGAACAACGTCAGGATAAAAAATCGGTCGTCCTCTGTTTTATCCCGGGTATAGGGGATTCGCTGGTCGGAGAGCGTGTAGTATTTTCCCCGATAAAATAGGATGTTGTCACCGAAAGGGGGACGGGTATCGCTCTCTACCAGTCCGGATGTAAATACCCGACTGGCCGTTTTAATTTGTTTATTTCCGTGGTCTACACTGACTAACATAAGATCAGCTCCTTCTCTTTTGTGCTTATACTGTGTTTATACGACTTTAATACGCATTACTGCAACAGATAGGAAAAAAACAGACGTGGAAATCTCCACGTCTGTTTTATACACATTTGTCAGAACTTCT